>Ga0163144_10014697_pt1 | contig 16229 bp, 15 predicted proteins | sample OliLak19BULKMAT1_FD_123175 | JGI IMG/M metagenome (GOLD analysis project Ga0163144, IMG submission 123175) | Freshwater microbial mat bacterial communities from Lake Vanda, McMurdo Dry Valleys, Antarctica - Oligotrophic Lake LV.19.BULKMAT1 | ecosystem: Environmental > Aquatic > Freshwater >... | reverse complement strand
TGCCTTCGGACGAGAACTTCTTGATCTTGGCGATGATGCTCTGGTAGTCGGAATGGCCGAAGGGGGTGTACTCCTCCAGGATGTCGGCTTCGGCCACGCCCTTGCTCTTCAGGAAGGCGCGCAGGATCTTGTTCGTGGTGCGCGGATAAACGTAGTCCGAGCCGAGCAGGTAGAACTTCTTCTTGCCTTCCGCGAGCATGTAATCCACGGCGGGAATCGCCTGCTGGTTCACGGCCTCGGCGGTGTAGAAGATGTTCTTCGACAGCTCTTCGCCCTCGTACTGCACGGGGTAGAAGAGCAGGCCGTTGTCCTTCTCGAACACGGGGAGCACGGACTTGCGGCTGACGGAGGTCCAGCAGCCGAAGGTCACGGCGACCTTGTCCTGTTCGAGGAGTTGCTTGGCCTTCTCAGCGAAGAGCGGCCAGTTGGACGCGGGGTCCACGACGACCGGATCGATCATGTGGGCTTTGCCGCCCACCTTGATGCCGCCCGCCTTGTTGATTTCATCGAAGGTGAACAGCAGAACGTCTTTCAATGACGTTTCGCTGATCGCCATGGTGCCGCTGAGGGAGTGGAGGACGCCGACCTTGATGGTGTCCGCAGCGTGTGCGGTGAAGGTCGCCAGCGCCAGGGCGACGCCAGTGAGGATTTTGGTGAAGGTGAATTTCATAGGAACTGAATGGTGATTTTGGTTGGTTGAGGGTGTGAGTTAGAACAGGTAGGAGACGCCGGCGCCGACCAGGAACCGGTCCTGCTTGCCATCGAGGCCGTTCTTGAAGGAGGTATGGTCCCAGCGGATTTCGGGCTGGATCTTGATGTTGGGGACGGGCTTCCAGTTGAAGGTAAGGGTCAAGCTGGCGAGGTCGCCGTCGCTGTCCGCCTGCGCGAATCCAGCACCGGGTCGCACCGCCGGCCCGAGTTTACCGTCAGGACTGCCGATGAAGTCTCCGCGCAATGCCAACCCGGCTTTCGCGGTGAAGTCGTACCAAATCCAGCCGCCGATGGACCACAAGGTGGACTCGCTGCGACCTTTGTCGTTTTGAAAATCGAAGTAATCGAATTCAAACCCGGTGCCCAACTGTTTGGTCAGCGCGTAGCCGCCGATGACGGAACCGCCGGCGACGATGGTGGAATCGTTTTCCTGGCTGTACCAGCCGATGAGATTCACCCACAAATCGTTGATAGGCTTGAGGCCGAGACTGGCGATGTAGGCCTTCGCATCATTCGAATCCACCGGTCCGGCGAACATGCCGTTCTGGATGCGCACCTTAAGATCAACTTTCGGAGTGAAGGCGTAGCCAGCCTGCACGCCCGCCGAGGGACCGTTGCCGGTGAACCACCATTGGTTGCCTTGGGAGAAGTTGGGATTGGCTGCGCCGCCATCACCGGATTCCCAGTTCAACAAGGAGATGAGTTGTCCGGCCTTGAGGTTGAGCCCGGTACCGAGCGGCGCGTTCAACTCCACGAATGCTTCGCGGACATTATCAAGACCCGAGACGGAGGTCCCGGTATTGAGGTTTGGCGCGTCTTCACCCCACATCAGTGACACGCGATAGCCCGCGTCCCACTTCTCCGTATCAAGCGCCGGACTCGCCAGCGTGAGTTTGACCTTGTTCAGCGAGAAGGAATTTTGGCTCGCGTTCCACAGATAGCCGTCGGACTTGCCATCGGCCGGCGTCTGCGTGTTGTAAAAGTAGGAAGCTTGGACGAACCCGCTGATGTTGATGCTGGAAAGGGCCGCCACGGGCATGGCCTTGGGCGCCTCGCCGCTGGCCATGATGCCTTCCTTTTGAGCCATGTGTTCGAGTGCTTCGAGCCTCTTGCGCAGTTCCTGATTCTCGCGCTCGATCTTTTCCATTTTCGCGGTCTCGGCGGCAGCGGCAGGAGAGGTCTCTGCTTTGACTACGGGTGCGGCCGCGCCGCCAAGCAGCGATCCTCCCACGCAGATGCCGAGTCCTACGGGAACGAGTTGAGACCGGAGTGATGATGTCGGATGATGCTTTCGCCTCATGATGAAGTATTCTTGGTTTTGGTTGTTGTCGTTTGATGTCGAGTTCACTCGACCTGCACATGGCGCGGTAATGCACCACCTGTGCCAGCGCGCTGAAGAAGTCCGGAAGTTGAATGAATGTTTTCGCTGCTCAGAGTGAATGAAGCTGAGGAAGCGAGAAATGGCTTCTCCTGACAGGATTGGAGCATCCTGGCAGCTTCGATGAACTGCTCACTGTTCCGACCTTTTCTACGTCTGTAGCGGGGAGTCAGTCCGTGGAGAACGGACCAGAGGTGAAAGAAACGAATCAGGATGACAAATTCGGTGCAGGCTTCTGCCCAATCCCACGCAGGCCACACGCAAGCATCTTGACCGAAGGATCCAGAAGGAGGATGGAACAGCGAGATGGCCCACAAGAAAGGTCAGCGATTGGCTGGAGCAGGACTTCTGCATGTCCCAAGAGCATGTCTGAACCCGGCGACTTGCCACGGGAAAGAAAAAGCCCGCAGCGATTTTCTGCGGGCGTAGAGGCGAAGGGCGGGTGCGGGACGTTTCCGCTGCCAGATTCTCAAGGTGCCATGACCATCGAATTCAAGCGGGCTTGCGCCTGCTTGGAGACGTTGGTGAAGAGCATCGAGAGCAAGTAACCGGCGTGCCGGTTGCCCGTGCAGGAGACGATGACCCCGGTGAAGTTGACCTTCTTCGCGGACTGTGGTGTTTGCATCGCGACGGTCATCTCGGCCCAAACCGGGAAGGGAGTAACGCTGCGGAATTCGATGCCGTTCTTGCGGACATGCACGGCATCAGCGGGAAGATCCAACTGAGTCGTGGAGGCCGGAATCCCGGTTGGTTGAAACGACGCTGTGTTTCCAATTTTTCGTGCGCTCATATGAAGAACAAGGTGAGCCTAGCACACGAGCCCGACGGGTCAAACGGAGTTTCAGGTAATTCGCCCGCGCGTCAGGGTCCGCATCTTAACGGACCTCATCACCATTCAATAACTGCCGCAGCCCAAGTGAGGCCTGCGCCGAAAACCACCAGCAAAGCCAGGTCGCCACGCTCGATGCGCCCTTGGGTCACCGCCTCATCCAGTGCGATGGCGACGCTGGCGGCGGAGGTGTTGCCGTATTTATCCACGTTCACGAACACCTGGTCGGCCTTCACGCCAAGGCGTTCGCCCAGGGCATCGATGATGCGGCGATTGGCCTGATGCGGGATGACGAGCTTGATCTGCGAGATGTCGATTTCACAACGACTCAGGGCTTCTTTCGCGGCGCCAAGCATGGCGTTGACGGCGTTCTTGAAGGTTTCCTTGCCGTCCATTTGCAGGTGATGCAGGCCGGCTTCGACGGAATCCGTCGTGGCCGGGATGCGGCTGCCGCCGCCGGGCATGCAGAGCAGCATGGCCTTGTCGCCATCCGCGCCCATGCAGGCGGTGAGAAGGCCGTGCGCGTCGGGCCGGTGTTGGAGAATGGCCGCGCCCGCTCCATCGCCAAAGAGCACGCAGGTGTTGCGATCCTTCCAGTTCACAATGGAAGAGAGTCGCTCCGCGCCGATGACCAGCACCGTTTCGTAGGTGCGGGACATGATGAATTGCTGACCGATTTCCATCGCGTAGATGAATCCAGAGCACGCGGCCTCGATGTCGAAGGCGGCTGCCTTGCGAGCGCCAAGTTTGTTCTGCACCAGGGCGGCAGTGGACGGGAAAAGCATGTCGGGCGTGATGGTCGCCACGATGATGAGATCAATCTGATCCGCCGTGATGCCGGCCTTGTCCATCGCGCGCTGCGCGGCCCGCGCTGCCATGTCGGAGGTGAATTCATCATCCGCTGCCAAGCGCCTTTCCTTAATCCCGGTGCGCGTCGTAATCCATTCGTCGGTGGTATCGACGATTTTTTCCAACTCTGCGTTGGTGAGAATTCTCTCTGGCACGTAGGAGCCGACGGCGGTGATGGAACAGGTGCGTCCCTGAAAGCCGTGCTTGGCTCGCGGATTCTTGAAGGATTGGGTGGTGCTCATGCTTCCGCAGCGTTGGCTGCGTGGATAGCGGGTTTGGTGGAGGAAACGAGTTCGTTCGCGCGGGAGATTTCCTGTTCGATGGTGGCGTTGATCTTGCAGTGGATGGTTTCGGTCGCGACGCGGATGGCATTCATGAAGGCCTTTTCGCAGGCGGAGCCGTGGGCCTTGATCACGATGCCATTGAGGCCCAGGAGCGGAGCGCCGCCATACAATTCGGGATCCATGCGGCGTTTGATGTTGCTCAGGGCGCCCTGCGCAAGGGCCGCGCCCATCTTGCGCAGCGGATTGGCGGTGAGCTCACGCCGGAGCAGGCGCACAATCGCCTTGCCCATGCTTTCGACACACTTGAGCACGATGTTTCCGGTAAACCCATCGGTGACCACCACCTCTACCCGGTCGGAAAACAAATCGTGCCCCTCCACGTAGCCGATGAAATTCAGATCCGCTTGCCGGCACAATTTCGCGGCCTCCCGCGTGAGCTCCGTGCCTTTGGATTCCTCGGTGCCGTTGCTCAGAATGCCCACCCGGGGCTTCTTATTGCGGAGCAATTCGCGCGAATAAATGCTGCCCATGACGGCGAATTGGAGGAAATGCGCCGGCTTGCACTCGTGGTTGGCCCCGGAGTCAATCAGGACGAATTCTGCCTTGCCCGAGGGAATGACCGTCACGATGACCGGCCGATCCACGCCCTCCAGGCGGCGAAGTTTGAAGGTGGCGGAAGCCACCAGCGCGCCAGTGTTGCCGGGGGAAATCACCGCTTCAGCCTTGCCATCGCGCACGAGTTCCAGCGCTCGCACCATCGAGCAATCCTTCTTCTTGCGGACGGCATCCAGCGGCTTGTCCTCCATCGTGATGACCTCGGAGGCATGGACGATGCGCAGTCGGTCATCCTGACAACGGCTGCGCTTGAGCGCGGCTTCGATTTCAGTTTGCTGACCGACGAGGAAGATTTCGGAAATCGCCGGGTAGGATTGCAGCGCCAGCTTGACTCCATCAATGACGACCCCGGGACCGTGGTCGCCACCCATGACATCCACTGCGATTCGCATAAATGGAAAGAGCGCAGGAGATCCAGAAACCCCGCCGCGCTCTTAAAATTTACGCTCCGGCCGTTACGGTCAGGATCTGGCGGCCCTTGTAAAAGCCACAGGCGGGGCAGACCCGGTGCGGCACGTACGGCGCGGCGCACTGCGGGCAGACGCTGAGTTGGGGGAGTTTGAGCACGCTGTTGTATGCACGGCGCATACGCATGCGGCTCTTCGAGGGTTTTCTTTTCGGGACGCCCATAAATTCTCAGTTTTTCAGTTTAAGTTTATCCAACGCAGCCCACGCGGCCGCCGAATCCGGCTTCGCCGCCTTGCTCGCGTTCGCCTTTGTTTTCAGGGAACCGGCCAGCCCGCTGCATTCAGGATTACACAGCGGGTGCTGCGGAAAGGCGAGGACCATATCTTCGCGAACATAAGGCGTCAAGTCCACCGAATCGTTCGAAACGGACACTGCATCCTCCCCTTCCAGGGGCAGATGACACGCCCATTCCTCCAGCCGGATGGTGTGCGTGAATCGCTTCAGGCAGCGCACGCAGTCGCAATCCAGCTTTAACGTGAGCGTGCCCTGCACCAGGATGGCTTCCTCCATTTTCTGGGCTTCGAGGTCGTATTGCAGCGGTTCCCCGACCCGGATCACTTCGTCGAGGGACTCCAGTTCGAGCTCAATAACTGGCAATTCACCCTTCAATTGCAGGGTTTCTTCTTTGAATTGCCGGAGGTTGATGGTCAGTGGCATGGCGAAAGAATCTAGGTCCCGCGCTTAAACTTGGCTAGTCCCCGTCGCGCTTTTCCCCAGCTTGTGCCGGAGCGCCTCGACCACATGCGGGGGCACGAACGCGCTCACGTCCCCTCCCAGCCGGGCGATCTCCTTCACGATTCTTGAGCTCAAGAAGGTATACGTCTCCTTCGGCATCATGAAGATCGTCTCGATGCGCTCGTTCAACTTCCGGTTCATCAGCGCCAGTTGGAACTCGAACTCAAAATCCGACACGGCGCGCAGCCCGCGGAGCACTGCCTGCCCTCCCCGTTGCTCCACGTAATCCACCAGCAACCCGTCGAACGCATCGCACGTCACGTTGGGCAGACCCTTCGTCGCCTGCTGCACCTGCGCCAGGCGCTCGTTCAGAGTGAACAGCGGGTGCTTCCCCTCGTTCTTCGCCACCGCCACGATCACTTGGTCGAAGAGCTTCGTCGCCCGCTGCACCAAGTCATGATGTCCGTTGGTGAACGGATCAAAGCTGCCGGGATAAATCACCGTTCGCATCGGCCCATCGTAACAAGCCTCCGCAGGAATCCCATTCAAAAACACACCCGCCTCCACTCAGCCTTGGCGCCGGCGCAGCAGCGAACGCCCCAAAAACAGCCCCGCCACCCCCACGCAACTCCACCCAAACCAATCCCCATTCCTCCAGTAAACCGTCATCTCCCGCTCCGCGTCCAACAGCGGCACCTCCGCGATTTTCACCCCTGCGCGATAAATATTTTCATCTCCCGCGAAATACACCTCCATCATCCTCCCGTGCGCATCGATCCAGCACGTCAGCCCATTGTTCGCGCAGCGCACCAGCGGCAGCCCGTTCTCCACCGCGCGAAACACCGCGTTCGCCGCGTGCTGCCATTGCTGCGCCCCTTCGCCGAACCACCCGTCATTGGTAATGTTGAGCAGGAAATCCGTATCCGCATCCACATGCGCCCGCGCGCCGTGCGGGAAAATGTCCTCGAAGCAAATGAGCACCGACGTCCGCGCCCCGAGCGTGCCCAGCGCGAACGCCACCGCCTGCGTGCCCGCCGTGAAATCCCCCGTCACCCCCGAGAACGTCCGCAGCCACGGCACCACACTCGCCATCGGCACATACTCGCCGAAGATCACCAGCCGTTGCTTGCGATAACTCCCCGCGATCTCCCCCGCCGGATTGATGAGAAAACAATTGTTGAAAAACTTCGCCTCCCCCGCGCCGCCCGGCTCCGCGTCATCCGCGCCGAGGATCATCCACAACTTCCCGCGCCGCGCCAGCCCCGCCACCGCTTCCAGCAACGTCGCCCCGTTGTAGAGATTCGTATCCCAGCGCAGATAACTCGGCATCGCCGCCTCCGGCCAAACCAGCACATCCGGCTTCTTCGCCAGCGCCTCCTCCGACAACTTCATCAATTCCGCGAACCGTTTCGGACCCGCCTCCGGATTCCAGATCACCGTCTGTGGAATGCTCGGCTGCACCAGCGCCATCTTGATGGTCTTCGCCGCCTTCGGCGCCACCATCACCTGCACCCCCCAATACGCCACCGCGATTGACACCGCGAGCGGTAAAATCAATTCCCCCATCCACAACCTCGACCGCTGCGGACGCAGCAACACCACCGCCACCCCGCACCACAGCGCCACCGAAAACCAAGCCACCAAAAACGACACCCCATACACCCCGAACACCGACGCGATCTGGATCAGCGGCAACATGCGGTACTGCGACGCGCCCAATAAATTCCATGGAAACCCCGAGAACAACCGTGACTGAATCATCTCCAGCGCCACCCACGCCGCCGCACAAAATAACGCCCACCCCGCCCGCTGCGCCCACGACGCATCCAGGAAATGATTCAGCACGGCAGAAGCGCGCAATTGCTCGAAGAAAGAGAGAGGCCCCCTCTCCCCACCCCCGGTAGGGCGAGGCTCCTGCCGAGCCGATACTTCCTCCTCTTCCTTTGGCAGCGCTCCGCCCTCACCCCGGCCCTCTCCCCCAGGGAGAGGGAGATCCGTGCGCCGCGTTTCGTCTGATCCGCTGTGCTCGGACGCCGTCTGTCTCGTAGCGCTTGGCGAGCCGCCCGGCTTCATCTCCGATCGAGGCGAAATACCTTTCTCCCTCTCCCCGGTGGACAGGGCCGGGGTGACGGCGGACCCATCCTGTCCTGACTTCTCCCTCGCCCCCGCCGAGGGGGAGAGAGTCGGGGTGAGGGGGAAATCTCCTACAGAAAAATCCATCCCCCCCTTCCCCGGGAAACACCGCCAGCACAGCCACACCCACGACCCCCAGTACAGCGACAAAAAACAACTCAACGCCACCAAGCCCGTTCCCGGCACCACCTTGGGCATGGGGATATTCAGCAACCAGCCGAGCGACGACAGGAAGAACACCAGCCCCCCCACGCATCCGCAGCGGAACGCCGTGCGGCCCGGCGCGCCCAGCGCGGACGCCAGCAATAACCCCGGCGCCACCCACGCCAGTCCCGCGATGCCGAACTTGGGAAACGCCAGGGTGTGCAGCGCCCCCGCGCCCGCCGCCAGAGCCAGACGCGGCCCCTCGCCGCGTTGCCACACCCAGCGTCGGAAAAACTTTTTCAAAGCCCCGCGAGCCTGCCCGAATCCCCGCCGCTGGTGCAACATTGCGCGAGCCCACATACCGATGGGCATCCGCGTGATACTGATTGTCCAACTTGTGGACACTCGGGACGCCCGCGTCACTCCGACAGCCCACCGGCGCGCACCGACGACCGTCCCTGCCCCGTTCCCGGCCGACAGAACCACGGCAACGCCCGGCGGAACCACAAGTTTGTCCATCGGTATGGACAGTGTGTCCCATCGTCGGACACTTCCGCCCGACGGCAGGAGCAGGGCGGCGACCAGAGTCGCGCTTTCGCCCATCGGTGGGAGGGAATGGCCCGTCGGGAGCCTGGCCATTGTCAGGTTCTTACCGCACAAGGATGGATCAGTGACCGGGTGGAACCGGTTCCTGCCGACCGTCCGTTCCGCATTCCCGTTGCCTCGCGACACGAGCGGGGCCTGGCCTGCGCGTCAGCGTCCTTGAGTGCGGCAGTCCTCTGCCGCTTTCGAAAGCGCACCGCCATCACCACGCCTTGCAAAGCGCCAGAGGACTGGCGCACTCCAAGACCTGGCGGCAGTTCGAGCGCCCTGATCAGGGGAACCTTCGCCTCGGACAGCTCCATCATTTTCTTCCCAAGGCCGGGCGGGGGTCCGAGGTGTCACTGCCACGCCCAACCAGTTGGCTTGCCTCCGCCGCCGCTTGCGGGAATAGTCCGCGCAGGCTTAACTTATGCCCGATGAAATTCCGCCCCGACCTCGTGAAGAAGCTCACGCCAAAGATGCTCAAGGAGAGCGTGGTGGCGAACACTCCGCGCTACAAGTCAGAGCCGCTTTTCTCGAAAACTGGGACTGGCAGCTTATCAACAGCCTCAACCGAGCAGCGTGCGAGCGAGGACGCGCTCAGCACGGCCATAATTCAGAAGCTCATGAGCGAGTCCGCCGGGAATGGGAGGGACGACGCCCCGTCGAGTTGACGCTCCAAGAGCTTCTCGACTTCCTGCGCCAGTGTCATCGGGGCGCACCCTTTCTCTTCTTCAACGGCAATACCTTCGCTGAGGTTGCGCGCCGCAGTACGGACGCGCTGCTCGCCGAATTCCCGTTGGCCCGCCGTCGCGAAGCCTCGTCTCTCGTCGCGCATTACGTGGCTGGTGTCCTTGATGAGCAGTCCCTTGTTCTCGGTCTGGATTCGCTCACCGAAACTATGGACTTCAAACCCCAGGATCGCGTGAAGACGCTGCGCGGCACGACGCGCGGGACCATCTTGCGGGTGCTCCCGGATGGCCGCGTAGTCTGGCAACCCGATGGCAGCGCGACGGAATTAACAGCCCTGCCCGAGACGCTCCTGAAGGAGTGATGCCCGCGCGGAAAGCGCCTCCACCATTTTCTTCCCAAGGCCGGGCGGGCGTCCTACGCTCGGCGCATGACCACGGCCTTTCTTTCCATCAGGCGTTTCATTCTCCTCACGACGGTTCTCGTCTTCTCCCACCCGGCGTTCGCGGCGGGGCCGCGCGTGTTGCCGGAGGGGAAGCTGCCGGAGGATGCTCGTCTCGCGCCGCCGAAGGATCTGGATGGCTATTTCCCCTTCATTCCGCCGACCTCGAAGGCCGCGTGGGCGAAGCGCGCGGAGCGGGTGCGCCGGCAGATCCTCGTCTCGCAAGGTCTCTGGCCCATGCCGGGGAAGGAGGCCTTGAACGCGGTGATTCACGGGCGCATCGACCGCGGCGATTACACGGTGGAGAAGGTGTATTTCGAGAGCGCGCCGGGCTTCTTCGTCACGGGCAACCTGTATCGGCCCACAAAGATTAAAGGCAAGGCGCCGGGGGTGTTGTTCGCGCACGGGCATTGGAAGGATGCGCGGCTGTCGGAGGCGACGGATGCGGAGTTGCTCAGGGAAATCGCGACGGGTCAGGAACGTTTCGAGTCGGGCGGGCGCAGCCGGTTTCAATCGATGTGCGTGCAACTCGCGCGCATGGGCTGCGTGGTGTGGCAGTGGGACATGTTGAGCGACTCGGATGCGATTCAGTTCTCGCGCGAGCTGGTGCATGGCTTCAGCAAGCAGCGTCCGGAGATGAACGCGGCGGAGGATTGGGGGCTCTTCAGTCCGCAGGCGGAGATGAATCTGCAAAGCATCATGGGCCTGCAAACGTGGAACGCGATTCGCTCCCTGGATTTTCTCCTGAGCCTGCCGGAGGTGGATGAGTCGCGCATCGCGATCACAGGCGCGAGCGGCGGGGGCACGCAGACGATGTTGCTGGCGGCGATTGATCCGCGGGTGACGCTGTCGTTTCCCGCGGTGATGGTGAGCACGGCGATGCAGGGCGGCTGCACGTGCGAGAATGCGAGCCTGCTGCGCGTGAACACGGGGAACGTGGAGTTCGCCGGGCTGTTCGCGCCGAAACCGCAGGGGATGACGACGGCGAATGATTGGACGAAGGAGATGTTCACGAAGGGTTTCCCGGAGCTGAAGCAGCTCTATGCGCTGCTGGGCGCGCCGAACAATGTGATGCTGCAGCGCGGGGAACATTTTCCGCACAATTACAACGCGGTGTCGCGCATGGCGTTCTACGGGTGGCTGAACAAGCACTTCAAGCTGGGCGCGAAAGAGCCGGTGATTGAAAAGGATTATCAAAGGCTGACGCGCGCGGAGCTGTCAGTATGGGACGCGGAGCATCCCGCCCCCAAGGCGAACGATGCGGAGATCGAGCGCAAGCTTTGCCAGCAGTGGAAGGAGGATGCGGAGAATCAAGTGGCGGAGGCGGCGAAGTCTGCGGCGAGTTTCAAGGAGATGGTGGGCGGCGGATTGGACATCATTCTGGATGGCGGGCTGGCGGACTCAGGTGAGGTGTCGTGGGAGATGACGGATAAGACGGACAAGGGCGGGTGGCTGTTGATGACGGGCCTGCTGCGGAACACGACGTATCGCGAGGTGTTGCCGGCGGTGTTTTGTTACCCAAAGCAGTGGAACGGGCGCACGGTGATCTGGCTCAGCGGCGGGGGGAAGGGCGCTTTGTTCAATGCGGATGGATCGTTGCAGGCGGACGTGCAGAAGATTGTGGACTCAGGCGCGACGGTGCTGGGGCTGGATATGATTTATCAGGGTGAATTTCTCAAGGCGGGCGAGACGTTCACGAAAACTCCGAAGGTGAAGAATCCGCGCGAAGCGGCGGCGTATACGTTTGGCTACAACCACCCGGTGTTCGTGCAGCGAGTGCATGATGTGTTGAGCGCGGTGAAGTATGTGACTACGCACGAGCGTCCGACGAAGCAACTCACGGTGGTGGGTGTCGATGGCGCGGGACCGGTCGTCGCGGCGGCGCGCGCGATGTGCGGTGCGGCGATGCAACGGACGTTCATCGACACGGCGGGGTTTCGATTCGGCAAGGTGACGGATATTCACGCGCCGGAATTTCTGCCCGGCGGCGCGAAGTATGGTGATTTGCCCGGAATGCTGGCGCTGGCCGCCCCGGCGGAGACGTTGCTGGCGGGTGAATCGGCGGATTCAGCCGCTCTCGCCGTGACGCAGTATCAAGAGGCGGGAGCCGGAATGAAGCTGAAGTTCGCCGAGGCGAAGGAAGCGGGTGCGGTGCGCGCGGCAGCGGTGAAGTTTGCCCTGGGCGATTAGCGTCGGCGAAAAACTCGACCGGGCCGGAAGTCCTTTCCCAGCCCGGTCGTGGTTCCCTCCAAACAATCCATCCGTGGTCAGGAGGAGATCTTTATCAACGTCGCTTGGACTTCATCCGCTTTCACAGCGGCCAGTCGGACAGCGCGGAAGTGTGGTCGTTGGTGAAATCATAAGCCCAGTCGAGGGACTCGGGCTTGAGATATTCCTCCGACATCGGCGAGGAAGGGGAGCCGACGGCAAACGCTGCCGCCGGCTCCTTGTGGAGGAACACAGGAAAATCCAAAGCTGGCTCCAACATCTCCCGCCCTTCCACGTCGGGAAGAAGGGAGTCGGCGGTCCGGGGAGCCGCCGACTCCGGTGGGGAGGTTGGGGGGACGGAAATTTGAAAGACGGCGAGGTCGTCGAAATCGACCGGGATCGAGTTCTCGATGCTGAACTGCCCGTTCGCCGTGAAGCCCACGCTGTTGCCCATTAGAATCTTCATAGTGATTCACCATAACCACGATGCGTGCCAAAGGTTCGGGGCTTGGAAATGTTTTCTGCCGTGAATGGAAGCGCCTTTGGAAAAGCCCTGAGAAAGCTGAGATTCGGGAGAGAAAAACTTTTGGCATTCATCCGCGACGAAGACCCTTCACCTTCAGTGCGGTGAAAATCCGGGCAAAATCTGCCGGGTGAGCGGCAGAATTTTCCGCTTAAAACCGGCGGCATGGGGAAAACTTTGCCGTCCTTGGGCGCCAAACTTTGAACTTTGAACTTCCCCGGCCCGTCGTTTTAATCCGCGCGTGTCACAGCAACAAACCTTCCGGCAAAGCGTGAGTTATTCGGGAGTGGGGCTTCACAGCGGCAACCGCGTGAACATGAGCTTCCACCCCGCGCCGCCCAATTCCGGCATCCGCTTCCGCCGCGTGGATCTCGAGGGCAAGCCCGAGATCGAGGCGCGCATCGAGAACGTGGTGCAGACCAACCGCTCGACCACCATCGGCAAGGGCAACGCGAAGATCCAGACCGTCGAGCATGTCCTGGCCACCTTTGCCGGCATGGGCATTGACAACGCCATCGTCGAACTCGACGCCAATGAGCCGCCCATCGGCGATGGTTCGGCGCGCGAGTATTGCCGGATGGTCGAGCGCGCCGGCCTCTCGCCGCAGGCCGAAACCCGCGAGATCTTCCGCGTCACGGAGCCGCTGGAATTGCAGACCGAGGATTCGCTCATCGCCATTTTCCCCCATGACCGGCTGAAGATTTCCTGCACCAGCTCGGACAAGGCCGGGCGGTTCTCGCAATTCTTCAGCGTCGAGATCACGCCCGAGACGTGGCTCAAGGAAATTTCCCAGGCGCGCACCTTTTGCTTCTTCGAGGAGATTGAATACCTGATCAAGAACGGCCTCATCAAAGGCGGCAGCCTCGAGAACGCCGTCGTCATCCGCGACGACGCGGTGCTCACCACCGAGCCGCTGCGCTATAACGAGGAATTCGTCCGGCACAAGATTCTCGACATCATCGGCGACCTCTCCCTGTTCGGGCGTCCGCTCTGCGGGCACATCGTGGCCATGCGGCCAAGCCACACGGTCAATTGCGAGCTGGCCCGCATGTTGCAGGCGCGCTCGCGCAAGCCGCTGGAAACCATCCAGACTTTCACGCCGCCGCCGCCCGCCGTCGAAGGCCGCGGCGGATCGAAGCCCTCCCTCGTCGAAATCGAGAAGATGATGGCCGACGGCGGTTCGCTCGACATCATGCAGGTGATGAAGGTGCTCCCGCACCGATTCCCCTTCCTGATGATCGACAAGGTCATCCTGATCCAGGGGAACAAGATCAAGGCGCTCAAGAACGTCACCATCAACGAACCTTACTTCCAGGGACACTTCGGCGATCACCCGATCATGCCGGGCGTCCTCCAACTCGAAGCCATGGCCCAGGCAGCGGGTATTCTCATGCTCAAGCAGTCGGAGAATTTCGGGAAGCTCGCCTACTTCATGTCCGCCGAGAGCGTGCGCTGGCGCAAGCCCGTCCGTCCGGGCGACACGCTCACGATCGACATCGAACTGACCAAGAGCCGCGGGCGCATCGGCAAGGCCAGGGGCGTGTGCTCCGTCGGTGGCGAAACCGTGAGCGAAGCCGAAGTCACCTTCATGGTCCTCGACCGCGAGAGCTGATGACTCAGATCCATTCCACCGCCGTCATCCATCCCAAGGCGCAAGTCGGCGCGGATTGTCGCATCGGCCCTTACTGCGTCATCGGTGAACACGTTGTTCTTGGCGAACGCTGTCAGCTTCATTCCCACATCGTCATCGACGGCCACACCACGCTGGGCTGTGAGAACCAGATCTTCCCCTTCGCCAGCCTCGGCCTGCAGACGCAGGATTTGAAATGGAAGGGCGGCATCACCCGCCTCCAGATCGGTGACCGCAACACCTTTCGCGAAAGCGTCACCGTCCACAGCGCCACCAGTGACGGCGACGCGACCATCGTCGGCTCGGACAACCACATCCTCGCCTACTCGCACATCGCGCACGATTGCCGGCTGGGCGATCACATCATCATGTCCAACGTCGGCACGCTCGCGGGCCACGTCACCGTGGGCGATTACGCGGTCGTGGGCGGGTTGGCGGCCATTCATCAGTTCTGCCGCATCGGCACGATGTCCATGATCGGTGGCTGCTCAAAAATCGTGCAGGACGTGCCGCCCTACATGATCGTCGATGGCAATCCTGGCGAGACGCGCACCGTGAACAAGATCGGCATCGAGCGCAATGGCGTCTCCGAGGAAGCGCAGGACGCGCTCCGGCGCGCATTCAAGATTCTTTTCCGCGAAGGGCTTACCATCAGCAACGCCGTGGTGAAGATCGAGGCGGACCTTCCTCCGCTGCCCGAAGTGAAGCACCTTCTCGACTTCGCCCGCACCAGCGAGCGCGGCCTCAGCAAGTAGCCCAGGCAGCCCGCGACTTCCCCCTTGGCTCTCACGGCGGCTTTGCTAGTTTGTCCCGCCATGACTTTGGATTTCGTGAAAATGAACGGCGCGGGGAATGACTTCATCCTCGTCGATAATCGTGCGGGCAAGATCAAGCTGACTACCGAACAGATCGTGCGCCTCTGCGACCGCCACGGCGGCATCGGTGCGGATGGCTTGCTCCTCCTCGTTCCGAACACGACAGGACGCGCCGACTGGAGCTGGGATTTTTTCAACAGCGACGGCTCCGTGGCCGACATGTGCGGCAACGGCGCGCGCTGTTTCGCCCGGTTCATCCAGAGCGTGGCCAGCGTCAAGGAGCAGACCAGTTTCGAGACGGGCGCTGGCGTCATCACGGCGAAACTCAGCGGCGCACGTGTCACCATTGGCCTCACCTCACCGAAGGATTTACGACTGAACGAGGCTGTGCCGACCTTGGCTGGCAAGCTCATCGCGCACTCGCTCAACACCGGCGTCCCGCACGCCGTGGTCTTCGTGCCCGATGCGGACAAGGCGATGGTCCAGCAGCTCGGCGCGGAATTGCGTTACCATGAGCATTTCAAACCGAAGGGCACCAACGTGAACTTTGCGCAGGTGCTCGGACCGAATCACATCCGCGTGCGCACCTACGAACGCGGCGTCGAAGGCGAGACCCTCGCCTGTGGCACCGGCGTCACCGCCTCGGCGCTGGTCAGCTCGCGCGTCCACCAGTTCACCTCGCCCGTGAAAGTGCAGGTGCAGGGCGGCGACACGCTTGAAGTGAGCTGGAGCGAAACCGGCGGCGCGTTCGCCGACGTGAAACTCAGCGGCCCGGCGGACTTCGTCTTCAAAGGCAGCATCGAACTTTGACGCTTGGGAAATTCAAAATCCAAAGTTCAAAGCCCAAGACAAGATAGGCGAAAGCTCAAAAGCAGCGGACGATTGGCGGCGTGAGGAGCGGGGCACTGTAGCGAGTTTGAGCTTGGTCCTTTGGATTTCTCTTGAGCTTTGAACTTTGAGCTTTGAGCTTCCTGCGCATCGTCATGTCCGAACCAACCGCATCCCGCCATCGCGCAGCAATGTTCTCGCTGCTTCTTCTGCTCTCGGGCTTCTGCGGCATCTCCTACGAAGTGCTCTATGGGCGGATGCTCAGCAACTTCATCGGGGATCAGTTCGCCGTCACCGCCTCCATCCTGCTCACCTTCATGCTCGGCATCGGCATCGGCACGCTGGCCGCGCACCGGCTCTGGCGCTGGCTGTGGTTGATTGAAGGTTTGATCGGCATCTGCGGCGCGAGCTTCGCCCTTGGTAAC
>Ga0163144_10014695_pt1 | contig 16233 bp, 17 predicted proteins | sample OliLak19BULKMAT1_FD_123175 | JGI IMG/M metagenome (GOLD analysis project Ga0163144, IMG submission 123175) | Freshwater microbial mat bacterial communities from Lake Vanda, McMurdo Dry Valleys, Antarctica - Oligotrophic Lake LV.19.BULKMAT1 | ecosystem: Environmental > Aquatic > Freshwater >... | reverse complement strand
TATTTCTTATTAGCCTCTTAATTTGATGTATTCGTTATATTAAAAATCTATTATTGGTATATTTTCGTTACAGAATATTTTTTGAACTCCTACACTATTAGAAATTAATCCAGTACTTGTGCAATCATATATTAAACCAGATGTATGTGCTGACATTATAACTGATGAATAAAATAAAGACCTATATATATGTATTGATCTTGGTAGTCCTACTTGAGCATCAAAAAATAAATTCCCTGTACATATAGTGTCATTTATCCTAACACTACTTCCCCAATCAACGGAAGATATTCGAGTTACTTTTGAATTTTTCAACAATATAGCATCAGCACCGTGTACTCCTGATAACGTGTCGCCTGTACCCAAAATATCAGTATTAATTACATTTAAACTTGCTCCCCATAACACCACATTTACTAAAATGTTTGTTGCAATATTAATAAATCCTCTTCCCTGTGAAGTTATATTGATAGGGTGTGTCGCACCACCAACTTGAAATAAAATTGCTCTATTTACTGTTAAAGTTACATTACAAAATAGTAATATATTTTTACCCCCTACTATTGCAGCACCTGCTCCTGTAGCAATACTCTCACAAATCACAATAGTATTGATTTCTGCAATATCACACGCTCTTTGAAAAGAAGAAACGGGTCGGTTTGGGTTTGCTCTCGCCTGTATATATGTATAAGCATCAGAAGCAAGAGGATGTGATGGATTGACATACACAGCATTTGGAATTACAGAAGAAAGTGTATTGTTTGTTAGGTTGTTTAATTTACTTGGAGATACAAATAACCTAGCCCCTGTGCTACCTATATCTGTACCTGAAGTCACCTGAAGTTGTGTAGCTTCTTGAACTACACCTTTAGTTGTCATACTAGCAACACTATTGTCAGACATTAAACTCCAAGTTGCATTAGTAAATTGATAATATGCTTCTTCGTCAAGTCTGTAGCAATAGTCGCCTGTACTAGCTGCAGATAAAGCAAGCATAGCAGCTTGATTAGCCACAACCCCACGAAACACAGAATAAATTATAATATTACTATTAACTATACTTACACTTTGTAAAACCGAAGTTACTGGGTTCAAGGTATTTCTGAAAATAACCCTGTTATTAATATTGTCGTAAGATTCAACTATGATATTCCAACCCACCCCACTACGTATCGGAACAAGAGTACAGACACCTGCAGTTATACTTGTTACTGTTGCAACACCTAAATTAGTATTAGTAGTAGATGATATTATAGCAACTCTATCTGATACAATCAAAGTCACCCCATTTATAGTTACAGGACAAGTTAGATTATTACTTGTAATAAAAGCTCTAACTAGTACTAAGTCTTTATTTAATCCTTGAATTGCCATTATATATTTTTATTATTCTTACACTACATCAAATCTGTCATAAGAATCTGCTCTTATTATTTCAAATTCTATTATTTGTTTTAGTGAAGGTCCATTTAAGTTAAAAAGAAATTGTAATTGATTAAATGTATCTTCAATTATTAATTCTTGTATTGTTTGTGTTGTGATATCTCCTGTTTCTGGATCAGTAACCTCTTCTTCTACTTCTATATATCTTGGTAAGTAGAAATTACCTTGAGCATCTACTATTGTAGTTTCATCGGCTATTAGTACGACTTCGTTTCTAGGTAAGATATTACTTTCATATTCTACTTCTAGTTTTAATTCTATACCTATAGTTGAGCCTATTATTGCTTTGAAATTCACCCATCTCTGTAAAGGTAAACCATCTTTACTTAAACTTGGATGGTTGGATATTTGTTGGCGTATTATTATCATTTTCTTTGTTATTTGATTTAATTACTATATTATATATTCAAGTGTTTTGTTAGGACTATCAGAGAAAATTTATTGTGGTATTTCTATTAAATTTGTTCCAACTACCAGAGGATTAGGGTAGCCTATTGGCACAATCTTATAGCCTTGTGCATTCTGTATTATGACGTTTGGTGTTATTAAGGTTGTGATATTGTCAGGATAAATAGGCTCTATTGGTGCCAATAACCAAACCCCCGAACCGACACTTTGAGCTTGTAAATTAAAATCTGCTGTCCGTTCGGATACAGACTTTACATAATTAACAAAAGAAAGGTGTCGAATCCTACCAGTAAACCGTCCCCGAGCTGCTACGAGCTCTCGCCCTAAGTGGAATTTGTTAGAGAAATTTAATATACTACTAGTACCTAAGTTATTCGATGTAACATTAGATATTTGATTTATGTTATTTATAGATACACTCACACCAGCTGCTAATGAGCTCCCGTCGTAAGTTATTTGTATTATATTAAGTCCAGGGAGTATTGTCCCTGCTGTCTGAATAGAGAGCCCTTGTCTCGGGAACGTTAATCTGTTAAGAAGATTTAGTATAACTGGTCCATTGGCATTTAACATTACAATAATACACCCCTCTGAAGCAGTAGTAGCATTATCATAAATTATTTGAGTTATTGTTGCTACGCTTGGCACATCAATAACAGCCATAAAAGTAAATGGCTGTGTGCGTTCCCAACCAGCAAAATCAAGTCCTCCTTGTGTAGTTGTTAGGCTTTCCAGATACTGACCACTAAAATTAAGTATGTGAGGTCTCTTATGAAACTTATTAATCTGCAATGGTTTCCGAACCGAAGGTAACAAAGTAGTTTTATCTAATACTGTAGTTGTTAATCCTTTCTTTATATCAGTACCTAATTCAAAATTAGCATCCATTAAAATATCAGGATAACCTACTAGATTCATCTTATGTCCTTGTGAATTAGTTAAAGCTAAGGAGTTTGGTAAAGGTGCATTAATATTCGCTAGTGTTAGTGATTTTATGTTGGTTAGATAGTTAAGTTCAATAGGTGCTAGTAGAAATACACCAGTTCCTGCACCAAAAGTTGCTACTTCTGCAGCCGTTTTCTCATAATTAATAATAGCGAAATTATGAATACGACCTTTGAAAAAATTAACTAAATCATTACCTCTTGCTCCTATTCTAAACCTATTTACATTAGTGCTTATTTCGGTTGTTAGAGTTCCAGCTATTCCTACTAACTGTAAAACACCATTAAAGTATATTTTTGTTCCATTTATATTTCCACTCCCATTATATGTAATTGATATATTTACAATTATATTTCTAGGAATAAAAGTTAATGTCTGAGCATTTGTGGTGTTTGGACCATTACCACCACAAAAAAAAATTATTATTTGTCCTGAGCTTCTTACCATAATGCTCACCCCATGTATATTAGATCCAACCCCAGTAATTGAGCTAAATATTTCAGTAAAATCAGGAGTATTATTCTCAACAAACACAGTAGCCTCATAAGTACAAGCCTGAAAACTCCCAGGCTGAGCAAAATTAAGTCCTCCTTGTGCAGTAGTTTGTGATTCTACAAACTGACTTATTCCGTTGAATTTTAATGAACTTTCTTGTGAAATTATAATTGGTTTAAGCATATCTATTAATATATTATCATTAAATTAAATCTTACTGTATCTGATATCATTACCTGATCCAAAGAATTTGCAGAGTAAACTAAGAGATTACCGTTAGTTATTAGCGTTCTTATTAATCCTGTTTGAATCCCGACCTTAGTTGAAGTAACAAAAACATAGGAATTTAAAGTAATATTAACGTCAGCAAGATTAAAAACACCTGCTACTAATTGTGCTTCACGTACTATTGAATTGTTACTTTGAATTGCAGTAGCTATATTACTTGCATTACCAACAAACATGTTATTTTCAGGTAAAGTATTAGATAACTTTTCCACCCATATTGTTCCGTTCCAGATTTGTTCAGTATTTGTGGTGGTGTTGTATATAGTAGAACCTTTCACTAACCCAGTTAGTGTTGATCTTTGAATAGCTGTTATTTGTGGTAATCTGATAGCTTCTGTGAAATCTGAAAAATCACCCAATAACAAAGTAGAAGGATTCACATATAATCTAGCACTTGTAGCAGCTACTCTAGTTAATATTTCTACTCTTGTAGCTTCTCGGGATATACCTGCAACTAAGGTTGACGAATTAACAGGAGATGAAGATACTATAGTTATATTACCTGTTCCCAAAATACTCTCAGTATTTATAGTTTTTATGTTTGTTCCAGATACTAATGTATCTTGTTTAGTGGTTGCGATGGTATTAACAGTAGCATCAATATAAGCTTTATCCATTATTGTTCTAAAAGTAGCTGTAGCAGAATAGTCATTAGCATAAACAATTCCACCAGAATCAGGACTATCAAAAGATACTACAAATCTGTTATTTGTCATGAAAAAGTTAGAGGTAAGTCCACTATTAAGAGTACCGACACCTAATTCTATCCCTAGACTAGAAGTATTCCTGATATCTATAGCGTTTGTACCATTAATTTGATGATCACCAAGCTTCATGCTAGTGGTTCCACCCACTAAGTTTATACCTCCTGATTGTGATGATATCATTACACCTTCATTTAACGCAGTGTTAATTCCTACGGTAAATAATGATTTGTTACTTAAGGTTACTGAAGATATTCCAGCTACCCCAGTTAAGAAACCATCACCTAATATTATTACGTTAGCACCTAAACTATCAGCTAATATCACACTATCATAATCTAATAACTGAAAAGATTGAGTAACTCCACCTGTTAATACTACTCCATTAACTGTAACTCCACCTAAATCTATTGAGGAACCATTAACTTCTATACCAGAACCACCAGTTAGGATATTACCAGCTATACTTAATTCTAGTTCTTCTAATGCTTCTTGTATATTTCCAGCTGTTCCTAAATAAGTTCCGAAAGTATCTAAGGGTATAGTTGTAGCGTCTATTTCATTTATATCAGATCCTAGATTTAAAAAAGCATCAGTAATTGATCCATTAGCTATACCTAACTTACCTAGAGTAAAAGATAAACCACTATTAGGTCTTAGATCTACAGATAATATTGAGGAAGTGTAATCTATACCATCACCAAATAATGATGTTGGAGATAAATTCAATGCGTCTACAATATTAACTCTTAATTGTTGTGAAGAAATTTCTAGACCACCATTAGGAGTTAGACTTAAATTAATGTTACCGTTATCTATTAATAAACCATCACCAGGTATATAGCTTATTGCTGCACTTATGGATGTAAACTCAATAGGATTTACACCAATTTCATGCTCTAAACCAAAATTTCCTAGAAATGAACCATTGCTGATAACTATAAAACCTATGGCTATGTTAGATAAACCACCAGAAACAAATATATAATCTCCTCTTTGAATTTCTCCAAGTGCTGTAGGATTGCCGTCAAAGTCTGGAGATCTAACCCAAGCTCCTACACCAACAATATAAACTCCGTTTTGTGCTAAATTTGTTTGATCTTTAACTAATACCCTATTTCCTACTCCAGTTAATACACCATCAATAGTTAATAGTCCACCTACAGTTAAATTAATGTTTCCATCATCTGGAGTTGTGGCTAACAATACTGATTGTTTAGGAGTTAGACCTAATAAGGACTGGTCTACATATTCCTTGTTTACTAACGCTTTATTAGGTGATACTCCAAATAAAGTATCACCAACTGTATAACCGTTTAAACTTAAACGGTCTAAACTTAAAGTATTTTGTTTTATTTGCTTACCATTTAAAGTCAAACTCATTAACGTTATTTTTTATTTCTTAATTATTTATGCTAATTCTACCTGTTTTTCTATTTTAGCTAGTTTGTTTGTGTTTTTAGATTGCTACTTAACTCAAAACCACGCTATCTTTCTCAAAGTCAAGAGGTACGGAATCGCTACCAACTAGCCCTTGTAACGTTGCTAAACTCATAGAAGTAGCAGGGGGCATAGAATCAAAAACATAAGATAATGCACTTGTTGTAACTGTTTGTGCTACGGTAGAGAAGTTATCGATACTCCTTTCAATTATATAATGGTTTACGAGTTCATCACGAGTAACCGCTCCTTCTCCTACGAACTGAGGTGTTAGCCAATTAACCGTGAAGCTACTTACCAACACATTAGTAATTGGTTGTAGTGTTACTACGTTTAGTGTCTTGAAGAAAACATCTTGTGGTCTAAGATTTATAGGATAATTAAACCCTATATACGTTACGCTTCCTAGTAATTGTGTAGGTGTCGGTGCAGGATAAGTAGCACCTACTTGTAGTATCTGAGAGCCTGCCCCACTACCACTAGAAGCTACTACAAGTGAACTATTAACAATTTCTACTGACACCAGAACTCCAGCTGAATTGGTTTGATTATTAAAAATAAATCTTTCAGTTCCACCAGCAATATAAGCTTCTAATATAGTGTTCCAGCCATTACCAGCTCTTCTAGGAGTTAATGTACATACACCAGATGTAATAGAAGTAACCTGAGCAACACCTAGATGAGTATTTGTAGCAGATGAGATAATTCCAACTAGATTATTCAATAAAAGAGTCACGTTTCCCACAGCCGTTGGGCAGGTTAATGTACTAGTGGTAACAAACGCACTTACTAAAACTAGATCTCTCGCTAAACCTTGATTTATCATTTTTTACTTAAATTATATTTAAACTAACCCTATACCTTTAAATGATATAATATCACTTACATCTAAATTAAACCCAACAATTATTCCGTTCCAGTAAAATGTTGAACCTAAATAATTGGTTGTTGCTGTGACCCCTGAGTTAAGACTAAAATATCCTAGATCTGTTATGTTGTTGTTCAGGATATACTCTAACCCATTAACAATTATAGTCATTTCTCCTGTAACATTAATATTACAAATAAGTCCTGTGTTATAATTATTTCCAGATGAAGTTCCTAGTATTTGTTGGTTTTTCTGTATTAATAAAGAAGGTGTAGCACCTATATTAATAAGATCTCTCCAATTAGAACCATCCCAATAATAAAATTCATCATCTAATCTGACATAAACAACTAAACCTGGGTACCTAAATGCTATGTTATTTCTCTCTGTGTTATTTTCCACCACAAGTCTAGCATCTAAAGGATTTGCTCTATTTAATTGAAAATTACTACTTATTTTTATAGCTCCTGTTGCCATATATTTTAAAAATTTTTATTAAAATCTAAAAGTTAAATTAAAATTAACTTGTGTGGTGTTAGCATTAAACTCATATATATTATAATTTTGTATTAATCCTGATGGTGAGGTAAAACTAACGACTCTTATGATAAAATCAGAGATAACATTAAAACCACTAGGATCAATTATTTGTTGTAAAGAACCATAACTAGATGGGTATGCGTAATAAAATCTTTGTAGATTTGGACTAAATGGTATAATTCTTTCACTCTTAAGAAATAAACCTTTAGTTAATAATCTTATTGAAGCTTGTGTTAGATTTGCTGAACCCGAACCAAAAAAAGAAGGATGAACAAATCTAGCTGTATCTGACATTAGATGTAATGATTTTGTGGTTTGAACTTCTATAGTATATACTACTGTGTTAGTTTGTGCTACAGTATCAGTAAAATTCAATATAAATGGTTGTATTTGTGAAATATTGGTGTTTGTGTTTATCTGTGCATTATTTCTCCTAAGATTTATAGTTAATATATCCTCAGAACCTCTTGTTATAGTGGATTGAATTATTGGGTTTATTGGTGCAATCGGTGCAAGTAAACCCATTTCGTATACGGGTTGAGGTGTAGTATTAATAGTCGGAGCTATTTCTGGATAAAATAAATTATCTAGCACATCTTCAACTGTACCACCAACAGGAAAAATAGAACCTTGTTGGATTCCACCTACAGTAGAAGTAGTTGGAGTAGTATTTTCATATCCAATCTGATTTATATTAAAATCTAGCTTTTCCCTAGATATTGTTCCTATTTTTATTTGTTTGCCACTTATTTGTGAATCAGACATAACGAATTTATATTTAATTTATACCTTTAAAGGTTATAGTGTCATCACTAGCTAAACTATACCCAGCAATAGATTGATTCCAATAAAATGTTGAACCTAAATAAACTGAAGTAGCAGTTACACCACTATCCACGCTGAAATAAAATGGACCATCTATATCGTCAGTTATTATTGTAATTAAACCATTAATTATCACAGATATAGATCCACCAACATTTATATTTACAATTAACCCAGTAGACTGATTATCTCCAGCAATTATTGTTCCTGAGATTAAAATTTCTCTCTGAGATAACCCAGAACCACCACCACCTACAGAAAATTCAGCCCAAGTAGTTGAGTTCCAGTAATAGAATTTATCGTTTTCTACATAAACCAATAAACCAGGATACCTGTAAGTTAATGCATCTCTTTCAGCTATAGTAGCTAAAGATAATCTAGCATCTAAAGGTTTAGATGCATTTAAGTTAAAATTATTTGCAATTTTTATATCACCTGTTGCCATTTTTAAAATTTGAATGTTATTTCGTAATTAGTCAGAGTTGTGTTAGAATTATTATAATATACATTATAACTTTCTACAGAGGAATTAGCTAACGTTATATCCATAACCTGTAACTCCCAGCCATCAGTAATGATTAAACCATTCTGATCTTTAATTTCAGATAATCCCCCAAAACTAGCTGGATAAGCGTAGTACATTCTTTGTATTGTTGGGGAAAATGTGAATGTTCTAGTATTCTTATTAAAAATATTCTTAGTTAGTGTTTTTATAGTAGCTCCATTTGCACCTATAGCTTCTACACCAAAATATGTAGGTGCAACAAAATTAACAGTAGCATTTTGAATTTTAGCTCCACCACCTTGAACTGCTACTTGTAGTGTGTAGGTTTTGTCTGAACTAACACCAATATCAGTATAAGTAAAACTATTAGTTCCAGAGGTAAACAGGGTAGTTAGTCCTTGCATTATAGATATATTACTTATTATATCTTGATTTGCAGTTATAATTGCTGTGAGCTCTATATTCTGGCTGGTACCTTTTTCTCTTAAAGTATTTAAGGTTAGAGATAAATTAGATCCAATAAAAGGGTATAGAATTTTATCTAGTGCATTCTGTATGGTATTATCGAAAATCTCACCTACAGGTACCCCACCAACAGATATACTAGTTGGTGTCGCTCTAACATAAGAGGCATTACCAGAAGAAGCAATATCATCTGCAGAAAATACCACCCATTCGCTAGGAACAAAAAATGATTGAGTTAAAGTTCCAGGTAAAACATTACACACCCCTATCTGAAAGGTTTGTCCAGATTCTATTAAGACTACTTCTTCTCTGTTGTATTGTTGTCCAGCAGTGTATTTATTAAAGAATCTTAGTAGTAAATCTAAATTTAAGTCCATTTCAGTAGTAAACATCTGTCTAGAGATATCCCTTCTGAAGGTTATATTTTTATTGTTAAATATTGACATATTATTTTTTAGTTAATGTAATCTAACACAAAGTAACACTCATTAATATAATTATTACTTTTTAGTCTAATTAATCTATCAGACTCTATTAATTTGATTTTCTCTATATATATTAAAGTTTCATCTAATAGTAGTCTTTCATACCTATCAACCTTAATTTTAGTAAACTCTTTTGGATTTAATCTTAATATATTAAGAGAATAGTCATCATTTATATTGATTCTATACTTAAGTATATCACCGTCAAATATTACACAATTAACATAAATATTAATTAACTTTAAAACCCAGCCGTTACTACAAAATTCTTGATCAGAAGACGTAAAAAATTCATCTAAATTTGATTGTTCTATATTATAAGTAACTTTAAAATCTTTAGTTGGTATAACTACACGTAATTTCTCAGAAAGAAATCCTTTCTTATTTATATTGTTGAGATAAGTAGCTGCAGTTTTTAAGCTTCTCTCATTAATTATTTTGGTATTAATCATTACGTATTAATCATTATTATATGTTAACCTTTTAGTTATTTATTAGTTTGAATCTAAAATAAATAATAAGAAGTTAAATTAAAAACCAAGAACGTGAGACTAATTATACCATTTAATAGTCCTTTAGATACTATTCTAGAGAAAAAGACAGGTAAAGGCAATCCAAGAGAAGGAACACTTAAAAGATGGAAAGAGTTAATTAATATGACTCCTGGAGAAATTTCCTCTTTTCTTAGCTCAGAAAATGGACGAGATGCTGGACTAAGTAAAGAAAAAGCTCAAAGTGCAAATATTCACAGAGGAAGACAATCAGCTAGATGGGTTATTACCTTATTAACAAAAGGTCTTAGTAAAATGTCTTTTGAAGAAGCTAAGGCTAAATTATCAGCACAAGATTGGTATTGGGTTGGCAGACAGGTCAGTTTTAATTCTAGAGCCAGAGGACAAAAAAGCAAAAAAAATAACCCTTACTATATAGAAAATAGTAAAGGCGAAGTTGTTAAGTTAAAAAGTGGTGAACCTAAAATGACAAGATGGTTGAAAGCTATGTTGATTTGGGGACATGACCCCAGAAAATAATTAATTAATTAATTCCCCAAAAATCAGAAATCTTTAGTTTCTTTATAATTTTATCAAATCTTTACTGTATTTTTTGTTAAGTATTTCAATAAAAATTTGCTAGACTATAGTTACTTCCTAATAATCCATAAAACCACGTAAAAAAGACTATAGATGCTATAGATATTTATAAAAAAGACTATAGATCTATTAACATTACATGTATTTATAGAGCAGTTTTTTGTCAGGTTTAACTTTTTACTAAAGAATTAAAAAAAAACTATAGACAAATATAGATGACATGTAAAAAACTAAAAAACAAAAAAAAAACTATAGACTACTATAGATATAACTATAGAACAGGATATGAAAAGGATATAGATCTATTAACATTCCATGTATTTATATATGGATTTTTTGTTAGGTTTAACTTTTTAGTAAAAACTTTTTGATAAAATTTAAAAAACCTCTAGACATAATAATTCTAGAGGTTTTTATCTTTATAAAAAGTGTGTAATCTATAGATTAATTATCTAATAGATGAGTCAAATACCCTAACACTACCAAAAAGATAGTCTAAGTCATCGTAAATGTGAGGAGTATCTTTTTCTAGATCAATCATAGAAGCTATTGCGTTTTGAGCGTTAACTTCAGACGAGAAATAAAATACTGCTTGTGTTACAGCAGGTCTGTTATCTAAACCTACTTGTAAAGTTGGCACCTGAACAGCTATATAAGCAGTTTGAGGAGAAGCTACTTTACTTCCAGCACTATTAAATCCTATTGTCCACCAATTAGTTAGTGTATTCTTACCTGTAAGATCTGCTTGGAAATCAGAAGTTTCAATGTAACGATGAATCATTGCCATCTTTTGTAGAGATCTAACTCTTCTGAAGTCTTTGTAAAATCTTTGTTCGTCTTGAGGGATATATGCAGAGTAGTTTTTATACCATTCAGTTGATAGTTTTCTTTGATTGTCTGAGCTAATTAATCTATTTCCTGTTACTTCATTAAGATCTATAACCATTACAGATTTGGTTCCTGTACCTAAATCTAGTTCGTAAAAAACAGCACTGTCATTTAAGAATGATAATTCATTCTTGGAATCCTTGATAAGTTTATTCAACTCGTCAATCCTAGTTGTTCTTGACATTTTGTTAATTTTTTAATTTATTTTTCGAGAAATTTTTGTTGTTCTCCTTTATAATGTATATATTTGTGTAGATAATATAAAAAAATTAAATAATTATAAAAATGGAGATTAAAAACTATAAGTGGCTTTACAATAATAAAGAGTGTTTAGAATTTTTCAGGTTAGATAATCCTATGCTTAAGGTAATAATCATTAGGTCGGCTACAACTGAGCCAGAGCAGGAATTTTACGTTATATATGAACATGTGTTACACGGGGGGAGTATGTTTTGTATGACTTCTCAAGGAATACTAGAGAAATATAATATCATATATAACATTGAAGTAGAAGAACATCTTCGTGGTGAAGACAAAGTTAAAATAAACTTGGTAGAGGAACTTAAAAAAATAGATAATGGATAAAAATAAGGTACATTATGGGTACGCCTGTATAAATATGTCATTACAGGACATAAATACAAACATGAGATTCAGAACACTAAGAAAAGAAACTTTAATGAATAATAGTAAGGGTGGCATACCAAAGTTATCAGAAATAATAAAACACAACCTAAAACTTACCTATGATATTTTAAAGTGGAATGTTACCCATGGTATAGATTGTTACAGAATGTCATCTGATATTATTCCTTTTCAGTCTTATTTAGACGAAAACAGTAAACCTCTTTATATTATAGAGGAGTTAGATGAGTGGGAAGATATTTTAAAAATGCTGAAGATTATTGGTGAATTTTCTAAGAAATTTAATATTAGATTAACATTTCATCCTGGACACTATAACTGTTTAGCTTCTACTACGTCTAAGACTATAGATAAAACCATATCTGACTTAACATGTCAGGCACAACTCATGGATTATATGGGTTTAAGTAAAACTCATTGGAATAAAATAAACATTCATGTTGGTGGCTCGTATTTAGATAAAGCTGGAACAGCAAAAAGATTCAGAGAAAATCTAAAATATCTACCAGAAAGCGTAACTAAAAGATTAACTGTTGAGAATGACGACAGGGAAAGCTTGTATTGCGTGGAAGATTTAATTAGCATAGGAATACCTATTGTGTTTGATTCCCTACATTATGATTGTAATCCTGGTAGATTAACATACGAGGAATCTTTTATGATGGCTTATAGTACTTGGGAAGACCAAATACCTGTATTTCATCATAGTTCTTCTAAACAGATAGAGGTTGAGAGATCTCTAAAAAGAACTCATTCTGATTATATATATAGTGAATTTAATAGTCTAGGTAAAGAAGTATATGTTATGTTAGAATCCAAGAAAAAAGACCTAGCTTTATTAGAATACATAAAAAAATATAGTATAACATTATAAGATGAACACAAAGAACGATCCAACATTAATATATAATTTCTCATTTTTGTCTAAGGATAGACTAAGTGAAGAATTTATGGAAGACCTATCAAAAATATTCTGCTTCTCGTTAGAGGCTGAGGGTATAATTTTTGGAAATAGCTTATTTTTACTTAGCTCAGCGTTAGAGAGAATAGTTTTTGACTCTAAAATTAAGATTCTCCTGGATAATAATATTAATAATGTTAGTGTTATTATAACTAGAGTAGCAAAAGTAGAAGGCTACGAAAATAACTACATATCTTTAGCTATTTTAGAAAATCAAAAAGACATAAAAGTATTATCTAACCCGAGGAGAACAAAGAGCAGAATTAAATTCACAAGCATATTTGTACCTAAGATAGAAACTCCTGGTGGATTCAAACTACGTGAGTCAGACTATAATAATATAGCTACTTATGTTGATGTTTCTTGTGTAGATTTATTAGCCTTTATATCTAAAGGGGAAACTCCAAGCAACACCCAAATAAGGACTGATGACCTTACTATAGATGACATCTTAGATAAAATTAAAATTGAGGGAATAAAATCCTTAACCAAAAAAGAAATTGAAACTTTAAAAGGTATAAAAAATGAGTAAAAAATTATTTATAGATAATCTAAAAAAATTGGTGACTTATAATATTAGCTTTAAAAAAGACTATGTTGAAAAAACATTAAAGCTACCATCTACTGAACTAAAAAAAGAAATTAAATTATTAGATAACATCATCAAGTATAAAGATAAAGGCTATGGTGGATTTAATTCTTTATGTAGGGACTTTTTAGCTCATAGCAATTTAACTAATGAAGAGATTAGTTCATTAACTATTTCTTATTCAGTTACAATCAAGGAAAAAAATACAAAGGACTATCAAAAATACCTTATATTCAAAATTGAACAAAAAGGTAATACTAAACCACCGATATTTTACTTGCTTATACCTACTTTAAACAACAAAAGATTACACTACAGTTCGTATATCCATCATAATGGTATTTCTAGTGTTGTTTGGGGAGATGGTAACAATAAAGATAAGATAGAGTCGGGGGATTACAACGCAAACCTCCTTAGAAATTACTTAACAAAATAAAAACATATAAATATGTCAATTATAACAACACTCTTTAATAAGATTAGAGAAGAAGAAAGAAACCAAAGGATGCAACAAATAATAGTACCTGTTGCAGATATCTCAGATTTCTGTGAAGAAAAAGACCAGGATAGTAACATGCTGCACTATAGTCTAACAGTAAAAATTAAATCAGGTGAAGTAAATAGAGATTTACATTTAGATTTAACTAAGGATGCCTTTACTCAACTATTGAAAAAATTCTCAATACATAGAAATCTTTTAACCAAGTTAAATAGTTTCAATGAAAATTCTAGGAGCTACTTTTTAAAAGCATTTAAAGCCTTAGCATTAAAAGGAACAGATTCCAAAAGTATAGTACTACATGTAGATAGAAATAAGTTAGTACATGACATAACATCATCAGACATCAAAGGTAGTAAAGGTATTCCTAATGATATGTTATTCAGCTCAATAGAATCTCTGATTAATGACAATAACGACCTAGAAATAGACATGTATTCTATGACTCCTAATACATTCAGAATGAACCTACATGACCCTAAAAATCCATGGACAATTAACGGTATGCCTAATGAGGAACACACTGGAGGTTTTACAGTAATACAAGATCATAAAAAAGGCACATTTTTATTCCCATATAGTAACAGATGTATATGTACTAATGGTATAATTGGTGACTGGAATAATAGCCTTAAGTTCACAAAAGAGCCATCAGAAATTGAGTGGAGAAAATTTTATAATTACTTTGGTGATTTGAAGAAGAACAACTACAAATCTCCAGAGTACGAGTTAAGAGCTAAATCTGCAATGGAAACTAATGCTAGTTATCTTGAGTTAGTAAAAGCCACTGACTTATTGCGAAAAGCATCTATAACCCTAGATCTTGACTCTGAACTTTTCATACCACTAAGAAGTATAGCTAATGATTACATGAATATAAAGGTGGACCTAACACCTTTAACTGACAAACAATTAGCTACTGTTATTACTCCTATAAAAGTATATGATTTGGTACAAACTTTAACTGATTTTGCATCAAACAGACACACCCATAAATATGAATTATCTGCTGATTCTGCTACTAATCTTCAGCAGAAAGCTGGATCACTTTTATCTAAGTCTAGTTTTGACTTAAATAATATAATAATCAAGAATCCATATTATTGAAAATTAAAGTAAAAAATTTATGTAAAATTTGTATAATACAAATTTTATAACTATATTTGAGTTATATCAATTTAAAAAAGGTTTATCTTTGATTAGGTAAACCTTTTCTTTTAAAAAACAAATAACAAATACCATGATTAAACTACAAACGTTAAGTGAGTTAGACCTACCAGAAACTAAAACTATAAGTTGTGGAAAAGTACACCATTTTTTAGATGAAATATTTACAAGTCATAACAAACATCAAGAAAAAGATCCAGAAAATGAAAACTCTAAAGGAGTAACAATATCAACACTAAATTTAATATTCGGACCTCCTGGTGCAGGTAAAAGTACTATAGCTATAGAGTATTTATCTGAATTGGCAGAAGCTAACCCAGATAAGAGATTCTGTTTTATTTCTGCTGAAATGAATGAAATACAGTTTTTGAATCTATCAAAAAACGTACCAAAATCTAAAAATCTACCAACCATATTTTTTGATCAATGGAAGGACCCCAATGTAAATCCTGATAATCTAAGCCCAGAAGATTTATTTGAAGCTATTCTTGATGAGGGATTTGATATAATTCTAATAGACTCTTACGAAAAACTAAAGTCTATTATGAAATTAAACTCTAAAGTCAAGACTACTATTAAGGATACTGAAAATAGAATTTTCACGACCCTAAAAAGAGTAGCTAAAGGTGATAACAAAACAGGTAAATGTACAGCTTTTTTGATTTTACAACAAGTAACTGCAACTGGTAAATACAGGGGAGATAACACTCTAGGGCATGATTGTGATTCTACTTTAAGTTTATATCTAAATGGCAAAGATAGATACTTAGTATTTACAAAAAACAGGTTTTCAGACGTTGATGACAAAATATATTTTGAAATTAACGATAAAGGGGTTATATATAATACAAATAAATTCCTATTTGAATTAAAATTTGGAAAGCAGGTTGCTGAACTAAAAAATAATCAATTCTCAACAGAAGATGAGAGCTTTTTAGATGATATGATAAATGAATTTACATCTAATGTAGAAGAAGAGAAT
>Ga0163144_10014694_pt1 | contig 16234 bp, 14 predicted proteins | sample OliLak19BULKMAT1_FD_123175 | JGI IMG/M metagenome (GOLD analysis project Ga0163144, IMG submission 123175) | Freshwater microbial mat bacterial communities from Lake Vanda, McMurdo Dry Valleys, Antarctica - Oligotrophic Lake LV.19.BULKMAT1 | ecosystem: Environmental > Aquatic > Freshwater >... | reverse complement strand
TTTGCTCAGTCTGGGGCATCGCCGTATCGGGATTATCGCCGGTAATCTGAAAATGACGACTGCGACTGAACGCTTGCAGGGATACCGTGATGCGCTACTGGCGGCGAATGTCCCTGTTGACCCCAATCTCATCAAAGCTGGCAACTTCGAGTTCGATAGTGGCTATCAGATGACGTTGAAATTCATTGATGAACCCCAACGCCCGACTGCATTATTCGTCTCCAACGAACGGATGATGCTTGGAGCACTGAATGCACTGAATGAGCGTGGTATGCGCATCCCGGACGATATGGCAATCATTGGCTTCGACGATATGGAGTATGCGGCGCAGCTGCGTTCGCCGCTCACAACAATTGCACAGCCGACCTACGAAGTTGGCAAAGAGGCGGTACGATTGCTGCTTCGGCGCATTGCTGAACCCGACGCACCTACGGTGAATGTGACTCTCCCCACAGAATTGATCGTACGAAAGTCGTGTGGTGCGTAACGTCGTATTCGCCCCTAATTCGATTTGGTATGAATCGCAGGGCTTACGCTTGAAAGTGATTTTGAGCCTTTTAGAACCTTATAGAACCATCGTTTAAGTTGTTTGGTATTTATTCACCTATCCATAGGATTAAGCTCAAAATCCTTGAATTTGAACCCTATAGACACATAATGAACCCTATAGGACTGGGGCAAAATGCGATCTGCACGGGTAGGTGAATAAATACCTTTTTATAGCGTCCCATGTTCCTCTCCTCATACTCCGTCTAACGGACATTTCCTTCGTCCGCCAACTAGGGTAAGGTCAAGATCACTTGATTCGTGTGCGCGGACTCATACGATTTATACACAAGCCGCATCGTTTTCAGATTGTCATCCCCGGTTGTTTCGCACGCTTCTAACCCTTTGAGCGCCCGCGCGATGTTCAACTGCGCTGGATAAATGCTCGAATGCACAACATCATATTCAGGGTCTGCCCATGCAAAGCGCGGCGGCTTGTGACGCGATGCGTGCGTGATAGTGCCGTGTTCGCCTACAACGGTTTCGCGCACCCAAAAGTCATGGGAGAGTTCAAGGAAACCGCGTTCGCCTTCCGCCTGAATATAGGTTTCAGGGAAACGATCATGCTCACGTGGGGAAGCATAGCTCAACTGACAGATCACCACCGCGCCGCTCTGCGTCGTCAGGGTGACGGTCGCCACATCTTCGCCCTTGATATCCTGATGCACCCGATGGGTTTGACAGTACAGTGATACGACTTCGCCGAACAAGAAACGGGCAACATCGAGAATGTGACTACCAATATCGGTGAGGATGAACTGTTCGATTTCTTTAAGGAAAGGTTGATTATCGAACACCGGAAAACTAGTGCGATAGTCAAGGTTGGCGCGGAACACCTTGCCGATATGCCCCTGATCCAGCGCGGCTTTATAGGCGCGGATTGGGTATTGCCAGCGCCAATTTTCATTGATGTACAGCGGCACGCCCGCTGATTTGCACGCGGCGACCAATGTTTCACAACTCACCAGCGTTGTAGACATCGGCTTCTGGCAGACGACAGCCAACCCCCGCGCCGCCGCCATCTGCGTGAGCGGCAGATGGGTTTCAACCGCCGTACAAATATCGACAAAATCGATTTGTTCATTGTCCAACAGCGCCGATGGGTCATCGTAGACATGCTCCGGCGCAATGCCAAATTGTTCCGCTGTTTTGAGCGCCTTCGACTTGGTGCGGTTGTACAGCGCCACACATTCGACCTCACCCGTTTGCATCCAGCCACCTAACTGATAGGCTGACCAGAAGCCGGTTCCAAATAGTGCAAAACGCAGTTTTGTTGCCATCTCATCAATCCTTGATCAGCGTGCGTAAATAAGAGATGCTTTGCCGGACCCAATGCATCTCTTTTTCGATGGTTGCCTGTGTCGTTGCTTCTGGCGGTAGCCATGTTTCGATCACTGCGTTGAATTTGCGTCCTTCATGGTGAAGTCGTTCAAGTAGCCACGAAATATCGAGCATTCCCTGTCCGGCAGGTGCGCCCATGATTTCAAAGCCCATGTTATGCCGCGCCCGCTTGACGATGAATTCTTTTAAATGCAGGTTGACGACGTATTTACCCAACACGCCGACCACCACATCAGGGCCTTCAAGCGCACCGAACGAATTGACTGTGTCTAGGCAGATGCCAACATGCGGATCGTCAATTCGTTTAATGATGCTGGCGAGCGTGCCTGCTTTAAAGCGGTCATGATTTTCAATCGCCAGAATGATCCCTGCTTTTTTCAGCACCGGGAGCGCCGCCTTAATAAGGCTCACCACGTCCTCTGGTTCGGGGTAATGCACTGCCGTATCAACCACGACGCGCAAAATCGGTGAGCCGAAGAACTGCGCGATGTCGATGTACTGGTGCAGGTGATCGGTGGCGATCCCCCGTGTGCCGACTTCCAGCGCCATCCCGCGCCGCTCTAACTCGCCACGCAAGCGAACGCGGCTATCACTGTCGAGTGGGTGTAGCGGTAGATTATCCGCGATTTGTACCAGCTTCAAGCCGAGTTCGTCTGCCAGTCGGATCATGCCTGAAGCGTCGAGCGGGGCGGCTGGCGGCTGATAACCGGGGATACCAATAGCCCACGCTACGCCATAACTGCCGAGTCCGAGTTTGGTCATGGCGCACTTCCTAGCAACAAGCGGCAAACATCGCGGATCGCTTCGGGTTCACCCACATAAGCCCACAAACTCATCAGCTCATTCGATGCCATCCATTTTGCTTTATCAAGCCTGCCCAGCGTGCGACCGCTGCACTCCATTTCACAAAATGGGCGACCGTTATGCGCCGCGCCGCCGTCGTTGTAAACGTGTACGGAATGCCCGCTATTCCCCGGTTCTTCTGGTGGTTCTTCAGCGTACAGGTTCGATGGGTCGTTGTAGAATTGACGCACGAGCAAAGATGCCCGCCCATCTGGAAGATCATGAAAATAGCCCATGCGTCCGGTCATACACAGAGCTTTATAGCCGATTTTGAATTGTTCGCGCCCGTCTAAAGGCAAATGGATCGCGCCGTTTTTGACCGCTCGCGCAAAATCGGGCACAGGTTTTACGTAGTCGGAGGCGCTCACGTCACCAATCACAGGGACAATCAGGGTTCCGCCTGCGTTCAGTTGAACCAGAGACCAAATTTCGGCGGGAGTACCCATCTTGGTTGAATTGTAGGGTCGAATCAACCCAAATTCGCACCAATCGATATACCCCATGAAGTGAACATCGCCCTTTATGGGGTAATTTGCAATCGGGTTCGCGCCTGCGTTCAGATGACGAGTATTGTCGATTTCAGTATGCCCGATGAGATTGCCGTGATGATACCCGTTCAAGATGAAACGACTACTGATCGCAATCCCGTTCCCGCTGTCAGTGTAATTCGAAAGTTTGTAATTTCCGGGATCCATCGCTTTTGGAATATCCCACGTTCCGGCGAAGTCACGACGATCACGCACGTTGTAGGTGATCTCCGGCGCGATCCACACCCGATCTCCGCCGATATTCCAGTGCCATCCATCGGTGCGCTTGATGAAGGCACGAAACGCATCAGCCGACTCCCATGCCGAACTTGTCCAGAACAGGTTTTCGTCATCAGATGATGGAAATAAGCCCAAAACACGCCCGCCACGCTGTGTGATCAGCGCCGATGCGCCATCCTGTAAGGGGAGAACTGCAAAAGGTTCTCCCACTTCCTCTAATAGCTGTATGTAATGCGCCAGCGTGAGCCGAGTCACGATCCACGCCTCATCTTTGATCGAGGCTGTCGGTGATTTCCGCCACACTGCGTCTGAGCGCATCCATGTTCATGATGTTCTCTTTCCAATCCGGCTTGAAAATCTTATCGTAGGCGTTCTTAATCGCCAGCTTCGCACCATCGCTGAATGGGAAGCCGGAAAAGCCAAAGATAATAGCGAATTCGATGCGTGCATGACCACTCAGGAATTCCCATGCCGCCTCCGCCGGAACGCCCATCTCAACGGCGATGTCATATGCTTCTTTGATCGCGCTGATGCACGTCGCTGCGAAGGTTTCCACTAGTGCCGGTTCAAGGATCGCCATCTGTTCGACGGTGATCCGATAATTGTTCAGCACCGGGGCATACATGTCACGGGCTAATTGATCGCCCTTCGCCCAATCTTCTTCCGGTCCGCGATGTAGTGCCGAAACGATGTGGTGTTTCGCCTGCACACCGCCAAACCAGTCAGTACGTGCTTCTTCAGTCACTTCATCGTTGAACATCGGCGGGTGACACGGGTGCGTGACGTAATAGGTCAAATCATCACGCAGTGGGATCACTTCCGCATAGGCTGCTGCCGGGTCAAGGCTGACCACCATCGCGCCCGATTTCAAATCTTCGATGATTTCGCGAGTGATTTTGCCGATCAACTTGTCCGGCAGGGCGAGAATCACCGCATCAGCATCTTTGAGTGCCTCGGACTGTGGGGTTGGCTTCAAACCGCGTTTGGCAAGGTTGGCGATTCCAACCTCACTGACTTCAACATATGCTATCTCGTAACGATCCGGGTGTTTGACCAAATTATCCGTCAAGCGCTGACCCATCTTGCCACCAGCGCCCATCAAGGCGACTTTAAGTACCATGAGTTGATCTCCTATAACGAACCATGCAGAATACTTGCAAAATAGTCCTGTTTGCCAACCTGACCCGCTTTCAATGAGATTTCCAGCCCGCTGAATGCGGGATCGGCAGAATAGGCTTTACAAAGGGGTGCGCCGGGTGCGATCGGCATCATGGCAGTGAGGGCGTAAATGCCTAACTGACGCGCCGCATATCCGCACGTATCGCCGCCAGTGACAACTGCCCGCCGCAGACTGCTTTTTTCCAACAGAGCGCGCAAAATCATGCCTTGCTGGCTCCCTAAACGCTGTCCGACTGTCGCCGGATCGAGCGCGAGCTGCGCCATACGCGCTTTCGTTTGGGTGATGTGCGGATCATCGGGTCCGTACGCGCTGTACAGCACAATACTCGCCCCTCTGCTAAGGGTTTCGAGTGCTTGGGCGATCACCTGCTCACGCACTTGATCCGCCTCTGCTGGGTCGATCAGCGCCACCGAGTCGAGCCGAATCAGCGTGAAGCCGTGCGCCTCTGCCCAACGAATTTGGTCGGCGGTCGCGGGCGCAGCACTGCCCGACACAACGATCAGTTGATCCACCGCGCCGACCGGCGCAGGCGGTTCGGGATCAGACGCGATCACTCCATTCATGCGCCAATACAGTGCTAGCGCCTTTTGCACGCCCGACGAGCCAACCACAAACAGCGGATAATCCGCTGTGCGTTGGGCGCACATTTCATCGATCAAGGCGCCGATGGCATGGAGATGTTCATCATCTATCGTGTCGAACACGATAAACCCGCTTCCCTCCGCTTGCAGTCGCTCAAAAAGATCCCGGCGTGTTTCTTCCGGCTGTGAAAGGTGATAGAGCGTAAAGGCGGCGATTGAACGATGCGTCTGCTGAGCGAGATGCAGACGCAGATCCGCCTCGTTCATCGGCGTAAGCGGATGTTTACTCATCGTCGGGTGACGGTCAAGCCGATAGGTCACATCATCAACGCGAGCGAACAGATTGCTGAATGCGACGTAGCGCCGCAAGAACGGCGCGCCGACGATCAGCGGGATCGATTGTTCCCCGAACACCTGCATACCAATTTCCGCCGCGTGACCGATACTCCCCATAGTCGGGGACGAATCGAATGTAGAGCAGATTTTATAATGCACCAGCGGCGCGCCGAGTATTTGTAGCGCCTTGAAGATCGGCGGTAGTGCTTGATCCATTTGCGTGGGACTCATGCTGCGGCTCACCCCAGCTACGCCAACCGCCCGTGCGCCGGGAAACTGTTCGCGCAGTATATCCGGGGATGGCGGTTCGAGGAACAGCACTGTCGGCACACCTCCCCACTGCAAGATTTCCATCACATCGGTGGAGCCGGTGAAGTCATCGCCATAATAGGTGAGCAGTAGCGGCTGAACATGGGTCATGATCCGAACCTTTCCAGCGCTCCCGCGAGTTCTTCGTGGGTGAGCGCGTACTGCGCCAGTGGAACCCCATCACTTGCCGCGCCCCATGCCTGCTGAAGCGCCCGCACGCCAGCGCCAACCCCCATCGGGTGCCCCATGATCCCGCCGCCGGCGAGAAACAACCAGTCGGGGTTCCCCATTTCGCGGACTGTATCGGGGATCTGTTTGGCGGACTGCCCGGACGAGAACACAGGGACGGCTTCCGCGCCGATCCCCAGCATCGGAGTCTGGACAGCGCGGGCGGCGGCGATCACACTGGCATCACTTTCGCAAAATTTATTATTCAAGCCGTTGACGTGAAGGTGATCCACGCCTGCCAGCCGGAAAAACTTCGAGAAGGCGGGGTACTCCATGCCTAACAGGGGATGACGGCTGAACATGCCCCACCCAGCGCGGTGTCCGTGAATCGGAAGCTGTGAATGCCGCCGCAGTTCGATCACGCCGACCAACCCGACCGAAATCAGGTTGACCATGATGCACGTCCCACCATGTGCCAACACGACATCATGCCCGCGCCGCATCTCGTCTAGGTCACCCGTTACGTTGAAGGCGTACATCACACGCTTGCCTGTTTTATCGGCGTGATCGTTGATCACGCGCATCACGGCTTTGACACGCGCCGCCAGCGGCGAATGCGGTGAGTTATTTTGAAGTTCATCATCCTTGATGAAGTCTAAGCCCGCTTCCGCCAACGTCTTAACCAGTTCGGCGGTCGCATCGGGCGTGAGTCCCACACTCGGCTTGATGATCGTGCCGAACAACGGGCGATTAAATACGCCGCTTAAGCGCCGTGTTCCATCAATGCCGAACGCGGGCAGAGGATAATACGCCCCGAAGGCAGACGGAATCTCCATATCAAGCAGTTTTAGCCCACTAAACGCGCCCAGCTCGAATAAATTACCCGCCACTGCCGTGAACAGCGTCGTCAGCGATGCGCCGATGTTAGCAAACGGAAACAAGAGCGTCACCCGCGCCTGCTGAATGCCCACGCTCCCGTTTTTAGGCGGCTTACTCCCCGGTAGCGACGGAGACTTGACCGTTTCGATCACCGTCAGGCTTTCGATTTTCGCACCGTGCGCCGCAAGTAATTCAGGCGTTTCGCCGGGGACACGGATAAACGTTCCGGCGGATTGTTCACCCGCCATCGTTTCGGCGACTTGCTGGGGATCATGCGCGGTTTCGATCAGATAATGTGCGCGGATATAGTCGCTCATGATGAGCAGTCCTGATCCAGTCGCACTACCGCGTAGGGGAACAGATCCAGATGCCAACCAGACTCGTCAGCGGCGATGAGCGTTCCCGGCTGATCGCGGTATGCCTCTGGGTCGCGCATGGCGAATTCGGCGCTATACTCATCGAGTGACTTCATCGCCCATCTGCCGCTGATCCCGCTGATCGTGACCGTCTGCCGCTCGTGTGTGTGATTGGCGACAAGCAAACGGCGTTTTGTGTTGTTTTGCAGTGCCAATCCGCTGAACCGAAGCGGGTGTGATGAGGTGAACGCCCTCACACTCGCCGGGTGCATCTCGCCTGCATCCGCGAATATATGATACATCGGGAACACGCCGCCGGGGATCGATGGGAACAACTCTGGCAACGGCGATCCACTCTCAAGCTCCATAATACCAAGCCATCCGGTCGTCTCATAGAAGGTGAGGCTGTGCGCGCCCACCCGCGAAACAGACGCAATCGCACCCATCGTCCAGCCTGCACCGAAAAGCGACATCTGACGCGGATCGACTTGGGGCGGAAGTTGACCCGGTGATGTGGGTGCTTCGGGTGCAGTCGCAGCAGGGTTGCGGCGAATTTTGAACGTTACGGGTGATACCCAGATCAGTCCATCAGAAAAGTGGCGCGCGCTGACCACGGTTTCACCAATCACCGGCAGTGTTTCAATGAGTGTGGCATTATCGAAAGCGTGAACCTGTGGGTTGACTGAATACACCGTTATCTCTGCGGATTGTGGCGGTCGATTGCGGTTTAACTCGGTGAAATAACCATCGGTTCCAGCGCTCAGAGTATGGTTGTCGAAACAAGTTCGCGCCGCTGTCCACGTTGAGTCGGATGTTGTGAACTCCCCAGCAGAGAGCGGCATGATCCGTTCGGTCATCCCGTTGGCAGTCCATACGCGCTGAAGCTCACGCAATTGGTAATCAGCCTCATTAGGGGTCAATCGTGCAACCACAAGCAGATGAGCACTCAGCGCTTGTGCTTCGTTCCAATTGTTTAATAAGCGTTGTTCCCAACCCGCATCAAAATCAACTTCGACACGGATATGGTCGAGCCGCAGTCGTTTCAATTGTGCGATTTGACGTGTCGTCAAAGGCTCATGGTGCGTTGCTGTACCCAATCCAATCAAGGGAAGCAAGTTTTCTGGAGTGCCTAGGTGCAGGGTTGGCGCAGGTTCGCTAACATCCACAGTCGCCGCATTACCGATCAACCGCACAGTAATTTTCTGGCTGATGTGCGTTCCCGCATCGATCTGCGCCGGATATGGCAGGCTGAGCGGCGTGCAGTATGTCTTAAAACTCGCGTCCGTCCAGTTACGCTGATCCTCCATCTCGAAGGTGTTGCCCTCCATAAGGATTGCCACCTGCACGCCCTCGATCACTTCATGAGTGATGGCGCGAATATCAAAATAGGGCTGGCGTGGCGCGATCAGCCTAGGAAATTCGCCCTGTTCCGTCTCACTGTTCGTGTGTTCAATCGTAAGCGCTTTTCCAGCCATATCCATCGGGTGAAGCACGCAGAAGCCGATCCGGTTGTGGCGGAAACTCGTCAGCGCTTCGCCATAAAACAAGAAGGTGATCTCGCTCTCGTTCGTGCCGATGATTGTACCGCGCCATGCGAAGTGAATATCCCCCTGCACATGATCGCTGGTGAATGTGATTACGAATGAGGTATCATGCTGCTCGATCACCACGTCGCTCAGAGTAAACGGGATGGTTCCCCAGTTGTGATCGCGCACAGCCGCATAAATCCCACGCACGATCTCATGATTGCCAAACCGGATATAGCACAGCATTCCAGCTTGATACGTTATTGTCAGCTTTCCAGCGCGCAGCGTAATCCGCTCCGGCGCGGGGCTACCGCTACCATCATAAATACGAGGGAGCATGGCTCAATCTCCTGCCGATGAGGGCTGAGGCTCTGGTGGCGCATCTGCCTCAACCGGACGGATAAAACGCCGTTTCAATTTTTTCATGTTTGCTTCGCGCAGACTGTCGAAGAAGATCGCTAGGAAGATGACGAACGCCCGCGCCATCGGCTGTAAATACAGGTTGACGAGATTGAACTGAAGCCCCGTTCCTACCATCTGAATCAAGATCGCGCCGATAACTGTGCCGAACACGTTACCCGCGCCACCGAATAAACTTGTGCCGCCCAGTACCGCCGCCGCAATCGCATCGAATTCGCGGGTTTCCGCAAAACTACGATCAACACGACCACCCAACTGCGATGCAAGGATGAAGCCCGCCAGCCCCGCGCAAAAACCAGAGATGATATAGACCATCGCCAGCGTGCGATCTGTGTTTATGCCCGCTTTTTTCGCCGCTTCGATGTCGTTACCGACAGCGTACACCTGCCGTCCGAACGGTGTGCGTGAGAGGATATACCAACTCACCAACACCACGATCCCAAACACCACAATCGGCATGGGAATAACCCCGAAGACCAGCGTTTGACCGAAAGCATTCATACGTTCGGGGAAATCGATCTGCTGAGAATCGGTGAGAAACGTCCCCAACCCGCGTCCGATCACCAGTGTGGCGAGTGTGGTCATGAACGGGATGATCTTCAAACGGAGGATGCAGAAGGCGTTGAACGCGCCGAACAGGGTTCCCACCATCAGCGATACCAGCAGTGCCGGGATAATCTCCAAACCGATAGACCGCATCAGCAACCCCGACACGACAACCGACAGATACATATTCGAGCCAACCGACAGGTCGATCCCCGCCGTCAGCAGTACGAACGTCATGCCTACGCCGATAATGCCCGCGAATACCGCCGCCTGTTTGACCATGTTAAAAATGTTTTCTGGCGACCAAAAACGCGGAAAATCAATCGTTATTCCAGCGATCTCAACGGGCGTGCGCGGCGACGACAGCCCGAACAGGGCAAAGACCGCAATGAACAAAACGAGTGTCGAATGATTGAGCAAGAACCGCAGTATATTAAACCGTTCACCCGGCATGATGTTTAATCCTGTTTCCCCGCTTCTTCCCGCACACCGTCATGGTTGTGCGGGATGGCTGTGTCGTCTTGGCGGAACGCAGCGCGGAGGATCGTTTCTTCTTGGAACTGCTCACGGCTGAATTCGCCATAAATTTCGCCTCTGCTCATCACTAGAATGCGATCACATAAGCCGATCAATTCATCCAATTCCGACGAAATAATCAACACGCCGCTCCCTTCCGACGCGAGCCGATCAATGATGGTGTAAATTTCATACTTCGCGCCTACATCAATGCCCCGTGTCGGTTCGTCCATGATGAAGATCATCGGTTCGGAGAGCAGCCACTTGGCAATCACCACTTTTTGCTGATTGCCGCCACTCAACGCTTTGGCGTGCTGGTAGCGAATATCGCCGCTCTTAAGTTGAAGCACCTGAGCGGTTTGTTGCGCGGCGGCGGTCATCTCACGCTGGTCGATCACCGATATCAAACCGCCAGCGAAGTCCAACAGTGAGACAAGGCTGATATTATTGGCGATATCGATGCTCATCAACAAGCCTTCTTCACGCCGATTTTCGGTCACGAAGGCAATTTTGTGACGAATACTCTTGCGTGGGCTAGGGGATGTGATCGACTCGCCTTCAACGCGAATATTCCCGCGCTCGAAGGCGTCAATCCCGAAAATCATACGTGCCAATTCGGTACGTCCCGAACCCATCAATCCGAACAAGCCCAAGACCTCTCCCTTATGCAGGGTAAAAGAAATCTCTTTAACGATGCCCGCGGCGTTGACCCCTTCGACCGCGAGAAGCGGCATATTAGTGGGGGCAGCGGTGCGTGGCGGATAAAGTTGTTCGATACTGCGCCCGACCATCTGTGCGATCATGCGCTGTATGCTGAACGCCGAAGCAGGTTCATACGCGACCAGTTCCCCGTCACGCATGATGGCGATTTCGTCAGCCAGTTTTTTCACATCGCCTAAGATGTGCGAGATATACACCAGTCCCTTACCCTGCTGGCGCAGTTGATTCATGATCGCAAACAGGCGCTCCGTTTCACGCGCGGTGAGCGATGTTGTCGGCTCATCGAAAATGATGAGCGATGCGTCCTGATACAGCGCCTTAGCGATTTCGACCAGTTGGCGTTCTCCCGGCGAAATGCGATCCACATTCGTACTGGGATCAAGTTGCAACCCCACCGAGGCAAGCAGATCACGGGTGAGCGACTTGATCTTGGCGGTATCAATGCTACCCAACACCCCTTTGCGCGGAAACCCAGTGATGAAGATGTTTTCCGCAATCGTGAGGTTGGTGAACAGATTCAATTCTTGGTGAATGAACGCGATTCCGGCGCGTTGAGCATCAGCCGGCGTGCGTGGCGCGTATAGTTTTTCAGTCAGACGCATCTCGCCGCTATCGGGGTGAACTACCCCACCAATTAAGTTCATCAATGTCGATTTGCCCGCGCCATTTTGTCCGATCAAGCCGAGCGTTTGCCCTGTTTTGATGTTCAGGCTTACGCCTTTGACGGCGGCAATCCCATAAAAACTTTTGGTCAGGTCCTGAAGTTCAAGGAACGCAGTCATGATCGCTGTTCTCGGTTGATGAGGCGCGTCCGGGTGATGTCGATCAGCGCCGCCAGCAGAATGATCACACCTTTGACCGCATCGATCACAAATGGAGAGAGGCGCATCGCGTTCAGGATATTCAATAGCAGTACGAAGAATGCCACACCGAAGAATGTCCCACGCACCGACCCTTTGCCACCGAACAGGCTTGTTCCACCGATAACCGCCGCGCCGATAATGTCAAGGAGTAGGTTTCCACCGCCAAGTGACGGCTGACCGATGCCCAACCGCGCAGAATACATCACCGAAGCGACCGCCGCGCAGAAACCACTTAACATATACACGCGGGTGATCACGCTACGACTGGGAATGCCGGATATTTCACTGGCGCGGCGATTTGTACCGATCGAGAACATACGCCGCCCGAAGACTGTGCGCGACAGCAAAAACTGTGCCGCAATCGCCAACCCAACCGAAATTACGAACGGGTACGTGATGAATGGCAGAATGTCACGCCGTGCTATGTCGGAAGTCAGTTTAGGGCCTAGATAGATGGAGATAATGTCACCTTTACCTAAAGTCAAAAACGCTTCCGGCAACCCGGAGATATTGCGCGACTGGGTGAGCCACAGGGCAAATCCAGCAAAGAAGGTCGAACTGACGAGCGTTACCATGAATGGCGCAAGGTTGAAGCGCGTGATAGCGAATCCGTTAAGGAAACCGATCAGTGTCCCCAATGCTAACATGACCAGAATGCCCACGAGTGTCGCCCATTCGCTGCCCGCCATAATGCCACCTTCGGGGCGCATAAATATCGTTCCCCACAGCGGGCTACGGTCAAAGAAAGACGGATCGAGGGTTTGCGCCATGACAATCGCGCCGACCACGCTGGTAAATCCCATTGTCGAGCCCACCGAAAGATCAATGCCGCCCAGAATAAGCACGAACGTTTGACTGATGGCGATGGCAAGCAGGGGCCACATATTTTGCAGTTGATTGGAAATATTGCCCGGCGTGCCAAGCGTCGGGAAGAAAACTGCGGCGGTGACGAAAAAAATCAAGGTCAAATACAAGACAAAGTAATCTGAAAGAAGGAAACTTTGTGCGAAACGCTTCACGGACGAATCGCTGGACGTTGTTTTTGCCCGCTGGCGCTGATCAAGGGTGGTCATAAAACATCCTCATTAACGGGCGAGTTTCGCCGGAGCACTGACAATGGTGTGGCGAAAGTGAATTCGGCGGCAGTCTGCCACCGAATTCACGCTCAAAAAAGCGGATCAAAGTTACTGATTGAGGAAGCCCTCGTCATACAGGACACAGCCCCACATATCGCTACGCTGGAACTGAATGTTTCCTGCTGTCAGCGCGAAACCGGGGTCGATCAGCACTTCGTTCGGCTGGGTTTCACCGTCAGCGATTGCCGCCAGAAGGCGATTCATGGTCAGTTCGGCTTCAAGGAACAGGTTTTGCACGCCCGTCGCATCGACATAGCCCTCATCGATCAGCATACAAGCCGTTGCGTCACCGTCCAACCCTGCCAGCAAAACGTGACCGGGCGTTCCCATCGGTTGCCACATGCCACGCGGTTCGAGGACAGAACGGATCGTCGGGAACAGGAAGTCCGACGATGTGAAGATGAAGTCCACATCCGGATTTGCCGTAATCGCGGCTTCAAGGTTCGCTAGTGCAGTCGCCGCATCCCATTCCGTCGCTACTTCGATGGGGGTGTTGAACAGACCGGGGTAGCGTTCGTTGTAACGTGTGATTACATTGAAGAACCCATCACGCCGACCAATCGCGTTGGTGTCTTGCAATGCGCCAACGAGGATGAGCGGGGTAACTGCTTCACCGGTGATTTCAAACTGGCGAAGCGCCTTCTGGGCGATGAATTCGACAGCCTGTTCGGTCGCGCTCACATTGTCGGCAACGACCGTGATACCGCGTGAGCGGTCATTCGGCGGGCGGTTGAATACCGCAATCGGCACATCGTTCGCTTGTGCTTCGTTGATGATGGTCACGGCGCTGTCACCATCCTGCGGGATGATGATGATGCCATCGACACCCTGCGAAATACACTCGCGAATCTGTTCAAGCTGACGGTTCGGGTCCTCATTGGCATTGTATTCCAGGACTTCGATTCCCTGATCGCGCAGGGTTTGGGTGATCGCACGGTGTCCCGCGACCCAGAATTCGGTTTCAAGGTCTTGGAAGCCAAAACAAATCGTCGTATCGGATTGGGCGCGAACCACCCCAATCATCATCGAGAGACTAAGGAGCGCAACGAGAACCACTAATCTGATTTTGTAGAAATGCTGTTTCATTTTTCCTTCATTCCTTATGATTAAATAAAAAGGTAAGCATTGAAAACACGACTTATACCAATCGTTGTGTGTTGCACCTCCTCATATGCTTTAAAAAATTAATCATACGCTCCTGTTATCGTTCATCAGTGAACGGTGAAGCCCGAAGTGGGCGGTACTTACTTCATACCGGCGCGAAGTTTTTCAAGTGCCTGTAAGCACTCCGCTTCAACCCGCGCATTGATGCGGCGGTTTTCGGCTATGATGCGGTCAAGATCGCGTGCGATATACCCTTCCAGGATGTGCTGATGATCCTGAATCGCTAGGTATTCGTTGTAGTTCGCCTGTCCTTCAGCACGGATGTACAGCACAGCGGCGATTTGCGCGACGATTTCTTGCCAGTTCCGCATCAGGTGCGGGTGATGGCTGATGGTGATCAAGTATTGGTGGAATGACATGTCGGTGCTGCGAACCTGCTTGAAGTCCGCCGCGGTGATCGCGTCATTTTGGCGGCTGATCAAAACATTCAGTGCAGCATAATCGACAGAATTTAGTTGATTGATGATGAGTTCGGCGGCGAAGTTTTCCAATGCCACACGCATGGAAAAAAGCGCACGAATATCATCGGCGTTGAAGGCGCGCACAAAACAGCCGCGATTAGGGACCGATACGACCAGCGATTCACGCTCTAGGATGATAAGCGCTTCACGGACCGGGGTACGGCTTACCCCCAGCTGTTCCGTAATCGTAGTTTCAACAATGTGATCATTGGGTTTCAAGCGCCCTTCAATGATAGCAATGCGGATTTGCTCTGCTACCTGCTCACGTAAAGTGACTGCACGAATCTGATAAAAAACCGCCATGTTTTAAAACACTTTTCATGTTTACAAATCGGGCATACGAAATCAATATTGCCACTCTGTCTAATTGTATACAATATGCATTCACAGAAGTCAACAATGTGAATTTTTTCGCAATCAACTGTCCATACTCAGCGTACTAAATCAGGATTACGTTGAGCGGCGTACTTGCGCTGATGCCAGTAGGGATAAGGAATTGGAGGCGCGCTCCCTGCGTCCAATCGCTACATTTCTTCGTGCGCCAGACGTCATGATTCCGCTTTCAAGTTGTCCTCAAGTTGTGCTATAGTGCGTGCGCCAACAACTACCGACGCCATACCGCTTTTGTTCAACACCCAATTGATCGCCACCTGCGAAATCGAGACGCTGCGCGCTTTATCAATGTCATCTAGCGTGTCTACTACTACAGCAATGTCACCGGTTTGCTGGGAGCTAAGAATCTGTCCCTGCTGCGACTGGCGCTGACGGTGGTCAATATGCAACAGTAAATGTCCGAATCTCGAACCGTGCCTTCTCTGCGCAAAACCAATTCATTCTTTCGGTCTGGGGGGAGTTCATCAAGCGTGACCAGCGATTCAAATCGCTTGAAGTCTGAGATATTGAACGTCATGAGATGCGTGATACCCACACACAGATTGCATAGTTGCAATAATATTCGCGTCAAGCACTTGCTTGCCCTCAATGAGTACCATCTCTAGAAGAAGAAATAGGACTTGTGTCACTCGCACATCTTCATCTCCCGCTTTGAAAAAAGGGATCAATTATTTGGCGCGTTCAACCGCCTGTTTCATCGGCATTGGAGATGGAAAGGTCGGATGAGTCAGTACGCGGCAATATTCACGGATTACCTGCCGACTGATCCAAAGTGTGCAATGCCGCTCAATAAGGGTTTTGACCGCTTGGCGCATACTTGTTTCATTCATTATGGCACACAGGGTACATAGAGGGTTAGAGAAGTGATTTTCAGCGAGATCCGAGACTCGAAGTTTATTACCATGCATCGCGGCGGCACCTTACAGGACGCCGATCATCGCCTTCTTGCAGTGTGGGCAGCTGATTGCGCGCAGCACGTACTGCATTTCTTCGAGCAAGTGCAACCCAGTGACAACCCATACTTTTCCCCGTGAGCATGAACGGTATACAGGGTTTTAATGGTTTTTCAGCGGCTTTCGCAGACAATCGTAACGGCGCATCATATCGATGGTGAAGCCCACAAAAGGTATCACATCAGATGATTTCACAGCATAAGTAATGCCATCCATCCCGCGTTTACGCC
>Ga0163144_10014690_pt1 | contig 16235 bp, 17 predicted proteins | sample OliLak19BULKMAT1_FD_123175 | JGI IMG/M metagenome (GOLD analysis project Ga0163144, IMG submission 123175) | Freshwater microbial mat bacterial communities from Lake Vanda, McMurdo Dry Valleys, Antarctica - Oligotrophic Lake LV.19.BULKMAT1 | ecosystem: Environmental > Aquatic > Freshwater >... | reverse complement strand
TCAAATAATTAAAACTGTCTCAGAGAAAATTACAGAAACGAGGGAAATGTTTAATCGCTACAAATTCCGCCTCTGGAGAATATTTGCAAACACTGGTTGAGACTTTTAAATTGCCCTGAGAAAAAGAGGCAATAATTTATATTTACAAAAACAAGTTATTGCTTCATCCTTAATTTATGGAGTTGTGTTAATTTAGTCTAAGCGACAAGGGGGAAATATGTCAAAAAATAATAGATCAGAAAAAACAAATAAAATCACTAATTATCCAGATCCTGTATTTTTTCAACAAGTTTTTGCTCCTTTAGTGCAAGAATGGATTAATAAAAATGGGGGGCTAGAAAATGCGTTAAAGCACAACCCATTACTTGCTCAATTTACCTTAAGAACCCTAAGTGATTCAAAAGAAGATGCTGCAAATTGGCTTGCTAACAACTTTTCTTTTTCGCAGTCAGCTTTAAATACATCATTTAATAAAATAGAACAGGCCTGTAATCCCAATTCTACTGACCTAGCTGGCGATATGGCTAATAAAGAAGAAGGAATTGATTAAAAACAGGTTCACAGGTTATTTTGAACCCTTTTTATCTTGTAGCTAATTGACCAAGAAAATAAATTATGTTAAAAGCTTTTCATCGACTTAAAATTGTTATCAAAAGATAATCATAGGAGAGCCGGTGCCCCAGAAACACTATATCAACTTAATATGCCCAAGAACAATATATTAAAAGAACCTTCATTAAAACTGGGAACCGCCATCTCATCTGAAGATATTGACCCTTATTTAGACTTGGAATTAGAAATTCACAAGCTCAAAAAAAAGTTAAATGCCGTAATCCTTGCACATTACTATCAGGATTCTGAAATACAAGATATTGCAGATTTTATCGGAGACTCTCTGGAACTATCAAGAAAAGCTTCTGAAACTAATGCTGACGTCATTGTCTTTTGTGGTGTTAAATTTATGGCAGAATCTGCTTTAATATTAAACCCAGGTAAAAAGGTTTTACTGCCAGATTTAAATGCCGGGTGTTCATTAGAAGAATCATGCACCCCATCCCAATTTAAAAAATTTAAGATGGAGCATCCAAATCACATTTGTGTAACTTATATTAATTGCTCAGCTGAAATAAAAGCATTATCTGACATCATTGTCACATCATCAAATGCAGAAAAAATTATTAACTCTATTCCAACGGATAAAGAAATTTTATTTGCACCAGATAAGCATTTGGGGAATTATTTGATTCGTAAAACTGGTAGAATGATGACCCTGTGGAATGGAACATGTATTGTGCATGAGAACTTTTCCGAACGTGAATTAATACGCTTAAAAACTACTCATCCTATGGCAAGAATTATTGCCCATCCTGAGTGCCCTGCTTCATTACTTGAATATGCAAATCACATTGGTTCAACCTCTTCTCTTCTACAGTATGTAAAAGAGAATATAGGGCAAGAATTTATTGTTTTAACCGAACCAGGGATAATTCACCAAATGCATAAAATTGCTCCAACGAGCACATTTTATGATGTTCCATCTTTGAATAAAGCTGGTTGTTCTTCATGTAGTGAATGTCCGTATATGCGATTAAACTCATTGGAAAAAATATATTTATGTATGGTAAATAAAGCGCCCGAAATCCAACTTCCATCATCAGTTTTACTCAAAGCTAAATTAGCACTAGATAGGATGTTAGCAGGAAAGTATATATGACTTTCATTTATTAACGTAAACTAATGAATAAGGAATAGAGTCGTATGGTTTTATACAGAGACTCGCTGCACGCACAGTCATCCTGAATTTACTTCAGGATCTCGAGATAGGAGAAGATATTGGGCTGAAGAGACATGCGAAACCCACTAAGCCTCAGCATGACGGTAGATAAAAAGATGCCGGATCAAGCCAGGTATGACTATATTTCTTGCCAGATATAACTAAATCTAATATTTATCTTATCCATAGTTGGGGTTAATTAGTAATAAGTCCACAAACATTATTTAAGTTGTGGACTTATTACCCCTTCTTTATTCGTTATGTTGATGTTCACCACCCAGGGAGACTTCACTTTGGTCTCCCTCCATACAGCTCATACAATCCTTAATCACATGATTAGTAGTCCAGTAAGCTGCTCCTCCTGCAGCAGTTCCTACAAGGCCTGTAACAGCTATGCCTCCAGGAGCAATTCCCCATGCACCGCCAAAAAAAGCTAAAGTATATAGTAATGCTCCATAACCAGCTTCTGCACCCAAAAAAGATAATAAAATGGTTGGAGCAACTATTCCAGTAACAACTGCTACTCCAATAGGAACTACCTTAGTTGCTGTATTTAATACTGTTTTTGCTTTCATATAATTTACCTCTAAAAAATTAAACAAACCTTACAAGTTAATAGTTTGTACCATTATTATAAGGTAATCAATAATTTTCTACTATAAATTGCAGATTAGTCGCAGCAAAATAATAATTAGGTGTAAGTAGTTGATTAATATAATTGGTACTTTTAGATTTAATATTAAAGTGTATTTGCGCTTAACACGCCTTGCGCTCAGGATTAAGGGTTTTGTCTATATTTAGAAGTATCAATAAAGATTAATTATTAATACGATCATAAAAATAAAGACATCCCAAATCAATCTGGGATGTCTTCTATTTTTATTTGTTCTAAGCAATCTCAGGATTCCTACTCATCACTTCTCTTTCTCTATTCAAAATGCGCATGTTCCCCCGTTAGCTCAGCGCTATCGGTAGCGTTAGACACACAATTAATACAATCATTAATTAAATGACTAGAAACCCAATAACCTACACCTCCTGCTAAAGCGCCTACGCCAATTGTACTGGCAACACCAATAGGTGCAATTATCCATTCCCCACCCAAAAATACTATAGTACATACTAGCGCTCCGTAGCCAACATCATCTGCACCTATAAAAGATAAAAATAAGGTTGGTGTAACTACTCCAACTCCAATACCTATACCTACTACACTAGGCACTACTGTAGATACTGTATCTAATGCTGCTTTTGCTTTTGCTTTCATATTATTTACCTCTAAAAAATTAAACAATCATTACAAATTAATAGTTTGAATCATTATTATAAAGTAATCAATAATTTTCCACTATAAATTGCAGATTAGTCGTAGCAAAACAATAATTAGGTGTAAGTAGTTGATTAATATAATTGGTACTTTTAGATTTAATATTAAAGTGTATTTGCGTTTAACACGCCATTACTCTTAGTCTTATGGAGATTTTTGCCTATATTTAGAAGTACCTATAAACTACTGAATACCTTTTGTTGTAGAATATTCAAAGTGTAGAGCTTTACCATCAAACACTCTTGTATACGCATGGTGAAGACTAGCGGCAGCTTCGGCAAAGCCAGTCAAAATTAATTTTAACTTACCATCATATGTGGCTATATCTCCCACCGCATAAATACCAGAAATATTGGTCTCAAAATGTGGGTAATCGGCTTTAATATGATGATTTTTAACATTAAGGCCAAACTCAAGCAATGGACCTAAATTCTGCGCAAGGCCAAAAAACGGCAATAAAATATCTGCTTTAATATTTTTTTTATTCACGTCTAAATCAGCTACAATCACTTCTCTTAATATGCCATTGTCGCCTACTAGTTCGTCAAGTTGGCAGTCTGTAACTAGCTTAATTTTAGACTGAAGACTGAGTTCTTGTAGTTTTTGGATACTGGCTGGCGCTGCCCTGAATTTTGGCCTTCTATGTACTAAAGTCACATCAGCAATAGCCGATAGTGATATTGCCCAATCAACGGCTGAATCTCCTCCTCCAGCAATAACAATCTTCTTACCAGCAAATTCTTCTCGCTTAGCTACCAAATAAAAAACTGACTTTCCTTCGTAAGATTCAATATCTGCTAGCGGTGGTCTATTAGGACCAAATGATCCTGCACCAGCTGCAATTAATACGGCCTTTGCTCTAATTGTATCACCTTTTGAGGTACTAAGCACAAAGTCATTTTCATTCTTAACTAAACTGATAACTTGCCTAGAAAGTAAATATATTGGCTGGAATGGGTTTGATTGCTGCAATAGCTTATCAATTAAGTCTTGAGCCAATATTTCCGGATAAGCTGGTATATCATATATTGGTTTTTCTGGATATAGCGCGCTACACTGCCCTCCAGGAACGTCCAAAGCATCTATAATACAGGATTTCATTCCTAACATTCCTGCTTGGAAAGCACTAAAAATACCAACTGGACCAGCTCCAATAATTGCAACATCTGTTTGCATTATAAACCCCTATACAACGAAAAAAGCCTATCTTACAGCAAATAAGATAGGCTTTCCATAACATTTAAAATAGTTTTTTCTTATACTGTTTGTGACAGATGCTTATTTTCATGCACTCCACCATGATTATCTTCATAATCTTTTAGCATATATCCACGCCCCCAGACTGTTTCGATATAATTCATACCACCTGAAGCCTTCGCAAGTTTTTTACGCAACTTACAAACGAATACATCGATAATCTTAATCTCTGGCTCATCCATACTGCTGTATAAATGATTTAAGAACATTTCTTTGGTAAGAACTGTCCCCTTACGCATGGCAAGAAGCTCTAATATTGCATATTCTTTATTAGTTAGGTGCACTTGTTGACTATCAACTTCGACAGTCCTAGTATCTAAATTTATAGCGACTTTATCGAATCTCACTACAGATTCTGAATGACCTTTAGAGCGACGAACAATTGCCTGTATTCTTGCAATTAATTCTCCTCTATTAAAAGGTTTGGTTAGATAATCATCCGCACCAAATCCTAAACCTTTTATTTTTTGATCTACAGAAGTAAGACCAGATAAAATCAATATTGGAGTCTTAACTTTTGCAGAACGCAAACGAAGTAAAACTTCATAACCATCTATATCAGGAAGCATAAGATCTAAAAGGATTATATCATAATCATAAATCTTGCCAATCTCAATTCCGTCAGAGCCAACCTCTGCTGTATCGCAAATTATACCCTCTGCAGCAAGCGCCAGTTCGATTGATCTGGCTGTTGAAGCATCGTCTTCAATAAGTAGTACTCTCATTACTATATTTATCTCCTTAACAAATTTTTACTTTTAAATAATCTCACTATATTCACTAAAAATCAAGTATTTCTTACATAATTATTAATTATCTCAATTTATACTACAAATAAATAGGCTTACAAGGAAATTTTTCCTCCAACAATCACTATATCCCCCTTGCTTTTATCATTTTTAATTACCCCTGTCTCAATATATCTACCTTTAGCTTGGAAACGAGTAAATTGTGCATACGCTTTAATCCCTTTTCCAATCATCGATTCAACCCCAAGGCTTGTTGCATCAAGCTTATTTTTTTTATGGTCACTGTGAAAATGATTTAAGCTGATTGAGTATTTACCCTCAAGAAAGTTATATCTTGTTCCAACAGAGTGGATGTTAGTCTCCGTACCAAAGATATCAACAGTGGAATTGGATAAACTTTTATTATAATTCATAAATGAACCAGCAACACTAAACTGACCGTACGTGATCTGAGCTCCCAAATTATAAGCACTTAAATCTTTAAATTTTATATTCGCCCTAGTGTTATTAGTTTTATTAAAAGCAACTGGCTTACCTCTTTCTCCCGTTAGTGCAACTTTTGCTGACAATTGGTCTGAAAATTTACCATTGTATGTAACGCCGTATGAGACACCATCTTTTATAGAAAATTTATAAGGATAAGCACTTAATACCGCATATAAATTGGCTTTATCTATATCATCATGCCCGGCATTAGAACTATCTGGCGAATATGAAGCGGCCAATTGAAATTTATGATCCTCAGCGCCAAACTTAGGAGTATAATATGATACCTTTCTTGAATAATCTGAAAGCATACTAGTACGTGTCTTGGCATCCAAAAAACTACTTAAATTTGTTACATAAGGAACTTGTGCACTATTATCCTTTGTTGGAGATGAAATTATAAATGCGTCCCAACCATTACCACCAGCACAAGCAATACTATAGCCGGTGATTATCATTTTTGCTCCGGCAGTCTTATCTGAGCCAGCTTCGACCTTACCATATTCGGATTCAGTATATATAGCGAATGGTACGCCTCTATCATTCCTAGTAGTTTGCTGTAAACCTATCTTAGTACCATATTTCCATCCGCTTTCTGCAACAAGCTGATAATCTACTAGAAAATTCCCAGATGAATAAAGTCCGCGATTTTTGTTATGCACAGAGAATTTTCTCTGTGTGGCATCCCCACTTGTCTTGTAATGAATACCTTGAACATCGATTACAGCACCAATCTTAACTTGGCTCTCCATGGCAAAAGAACTAGATATTCCCCAAAACAAAATCCCAACGCCGGCTAAAATATTTTTTTTAATGCTTTTTTTCATTATCGTATAGAACTCCATCTTGCATCATTTTCTTACTATATAGAACACCAAAATCAACTGGATCGATCATCAATGGTTGAAAACCGCCATCCTGCGTTGCATCTGCAATAATCTTTCTAGCATAGGGAAAAATTATTGACGGACAGTGAACTGCTAATAACATCTGAATTTGTTCTTCAGGAATATTTATCAAGTTAAAAACCCCTGCATATTTGAGGTCGACTACAAAAAGTGTTTTTTGGTTGGACAATGCTTTAGCGCTTATAGAAATCTCTACTTCGTAATAATCTTCTTCAGGAAGTTTTTGAATATTCAGGTCTAATGCTAAATCAATTTGAGGAGATTTGTCCATACTAGCAAGACTTCCTGGGGCACCTGGATTTTCAAATGAAAAATCTTTAATATATTGTGCGTTAACTGCGATGTGTGGCATTCCGCCTTCTTCGTTAGAATGGTTTTGCATAAAAACTCCTCTTTATTAATTTTTTGTTATATTCTAGGTAACGTTACACCAGTTTGATGCATATATTTCCCAGCACGGTCAGAATACGTAGTTCTGCATTGCTCATTACCCTTTAAAAATAAAAACTGACACGCCCCTTCCTTTGCGTATATCTTAGCTGGCAATGGAGTTGTATTAGAAAATTCTAATGTCACATGACCTTCCCAACCTGGCTCAAGAGGGGTTACGTTCACAATAATACCACATCTGGCATAAGTTGATTTTCCAACACAGATGACCAGTACATCTTTTGGGATTTTAAAATACTCAACCGTTCTGGCAAGAGCAAAACTATTAGGGGGAATAATACATACATCAGTTTCTTTATGAACTAAACTATCATTATCAAAATTTTTAGGATCAACTATAGCAGTATTGATATTTGTAAAAATTTTAAACTCGTTAGATACCCTTGCATCATAACCATAAGAAGACACGCCATAAGAAATTATCTTGCCCGAAGCATCAGACTTTACTTGAGTTTCAATAAAAGGAGAAATCATATCTTCATTATTAGATTTATCAATTATCCATTTGTCAGACATCACAGTCATAGAATAAGCATCCCTAAAAAATATTGGTTTATAGCTAAGCTACTAATTTTTATTAGCACAATACCCTAATTGACCTAATGTGCAATCAGAACTTGTAGATCGGTACTAAATATAAAAATATTTTATCTCCTAGCTATTTCAAACGTTAAAATTTATCTAACAAACCTATATTTGCAAAAAATTACGTGATATATTTAACACTTTTTGCTGGACTTAAATGTAATAAACTACAGCCTTATATCAAAAGCGCCTTGAATTAACACGCAGTTGCAGCTACAATTTTTGCTAAATGCATAACTTAAAAATATCAATAACTAGGTGTAATTAAGTTTTAAAGAAACAACTTTGGATTTCAACAAATCATAGATTAATCGGTAAATTCGGATGAAAATAAAAAAAATTATAGCAACCGCAGGGCTTGTTTCGCTACTTGTATCCTCGGCAATGGCAGAGGATGTGAGCGCAAACAAAACTCCTGTTGTATCTGATTTAGAATTAAAACTTTCTGGATTTGCTCATTTTCAATCCGGTTTTAGAAATCAGTCTAAACTGGATGGTGATGAAAAAAATGTATCAAGCAATAGAAAGAATTTTGCATTTTTCAACGAGGCAGCATTAACTGCTGATGCATCAAAAGAAATAAACGATGTAACATATGGTGGTAAAATAGTTTTAGTGCCTACTGCAAAAAGAAAAGGGTCACCGGACTATAATGGTTCACATATATATTTAGTTAGTGACTTTGGTAAGATAGAAGCTGGCTCACCAATTGCCCCTTCAGCTCAAATGATGATTGATGGCGGAACTATTGCCGCCGCTACATTTGACGACTGGAGCAGGTATGCAAAGTTTTCAACTGCACATTTGAGGCAAGGTTCTAAGGTTGATCCTACTTTTACTACGTTTGCTGAATTTTTCCTAGATAGTAAGTTAACCACTACACTTCCAAGCAGGTCATATAGCAGTGAACCAGCAAGGTCAGTTGCATACTATACTCCAAAATTTGAACTTGGCTCGTCTACAAAATTACAAGTAGGTGTGTCTTATACACCGGATTCCAGCAACACTGGCGCCGACAATCCTAACGTTAACTCCAGCGGTGAGGATGTTAGAAAAATTGAAGCTGGTGGCATCGATAAGTTCACCATAGATCGCAATGTTAAGGATGCTCTCTCTGGTGGTGTAACTTTAGAACAAAATTTTGCCGACGGTGTTGATGCAAAACTTGCAGTAACTGGAGAATACGGAAAGTCAGCTGGTACTGCAAAGAAATTTGCAACTCCAAATGACACTAACCAAACAATATTTAAACTCAGCAACCTAAGAACATTTAATATTGGCGCCATATTAAATGTTGGAAATTTTTCATACGCAGGATCTTTTGGAAGCCTAGGCAAAAGCTTAACTACCGCTGAATTTCATAAGACCGGCCGTAAAACTGATTACTATTCTGGAACGGTAGCTTATAAGCAAGGTCCTTTTGCCGCCTCAGTATCTTACTTTAAGTCTGATCAGTTTAAGAATACAGTTGACGCAGTCTCAGTTGGTACTAATTACCTTCTTGCTCCTGGGTTTAAACCATACGCTGAAATCTCTAGCTTTATTTTGAAAGGAAGGCCAGAATTTAGACCAGATCTTTCTAAGAAAAAAACTCGTGGTACAGTTGCTCTTATAGGTGCCAAACTAAGCCTATAAAGAGAGCCATAATTGGAATATTAATGTTATTCTAGCCGGTCCAAATGATTTTTGAACCGGCTTTTTTTATTCCCATAACAAAAGATTATTTATTAATAGTACTTTAACTGTGAACTCAAGCTAAGGAGTAACAATCTCTGTGAAGTAATTAACTATTTTATTTACATTGGCTACACAACTTGTTATACCATACCATATACTTGCAAGACACTATTTTTGTGTTTTGTTATCCAAAACTTAGTATTATATCAATTTGGATTAGGTGCAAGGTGCGAGAAATCGGAGCCTATATACAATAGGAGAGCGACGAGTAACAACGCATATAATTCAAAGTGACGGACTATAAGTTATTTGTTGTATTTGAATAAATGTTAACCACCATAATAATGATTAGATCCAAATTTACAGATAGATTTATAAGATTCTTAGCATTAAAATCTTTTGTGCTTATCATAACATTAATATCTTATAATCAAACTTTTGCAGAAGAATTAGATATTTCAGATATAGAAAAAGCACTTAGCGCTGAACTTAAAGTTGAACCAGATAAATCCCTCATAGTTGAGTCTGACCCATCTAATGCTAAAGTCAGTACAGTAAAGCCTCTAGAGGATAAGAAAATAACTAGTGGTGAGATCAGTACAGAACAAAAAAATTCCACACTGACTAATTCAATAGGCGAGAGCCCCTTTCCTGAAAAAATCGAACCTTTGCCACAAGCAGATAAGGGAAAATTAATTATTTTAAACAAAATTACAACGAAATCCACTGAGCATGTATTAAAAATCGGTGAGGTAAAATTTTTTGGTAACTTGTCGATTGAACTACATAAATGTATAAAAGCTACTGACCCATACAATTCAAATAATTGGATGTTATTAACTATATTTGATAATAAGATTGAAGAAGAAAATCTTTCAGTTTTTCATGGGTGGGTGCTATCATCAAACCCATCATTATCTACGCTTGAACATCCAGTATACGAAGTTATTCCTTTAGACTGCCTAGTCAGCGATAAGAAGTAGTTTTATGCAACAATCACTTCAATCTCTACTTGCGCTTATTCCAATAAGTGGGCTTATTGCCGGATTATCTCTTGGTATTACAATTCCATTATTTTTAGCTACATCACTGTATTTAATAAAGAACCAAGTAAAAATTCATTTAATTAAGTTCAGAATTGAGATAATTTTTTTAACTTTGCTATGTATCAGCAGCTTATGGTCTACTAAACCACTAGCAAGCTTCATGTCTTTCCTCGCAGTACTTTCTATCTCAGTAGTTATATATATTTTGATTACCAATGTTGATTTATTGATAAACAAACTAAGAATAAAAGATATAAACTTAACAATTGGCCTAGTTGGAGCACTTATCTTGTTTTATATTGAGCTAATAAGTAACGGTTTTATCAGCACTTTGTTTAGAAAAACTTTTCAAACTAAAGATAGCTATGATTTCTATTTACATTATTTGGATAGAGGATGCGCCCTACTTGCCTTATTTACATGGGTAGTGATTGCTTCATTGATAGGGGGTAAAAAAAATATACAGGCAGTTGGTGTTTATTTCGTTGTGTTATTTACTCTCGGAATATCTGATAATTTGGCTGCTTTTATATCCTTTTTTGTTGGAGGAATAGTGTTTTTGGTAACTAGGTATCGCTTCTTTGCAAACCCCAAATTACTATCATCTTTACTAATTTCATTCACTTTTATTTTTATAAGTATTATAGCGCTAACAAATCCACATAAACTTGCAGAGAAAGCGGAGTTTTTGCCAATTTCTGCTAAACATAGATTATTCATTTGGGATCATTCTCTACAAAAAATAGCTCAAAAACCTTTTATTGGATGGGGTCATGGTGCATCAAGGAATTTTGAGAACTCTGATGAAGGTTTTATCGAGTATGAGGGACAAAAATTATCTCTTTTTCCAACTCACCCACATAATAACATAATACAAATCTTGCTTGAAAACGGGACTATAGGATTAATAATTTATTTAATGCTTTTATGTAAGTATTTGTTTTGCTGGAATAACGTATTTTTACAGCATCAATCAAAACAACTGAGAAACATTAGGTCTACCGGTTTTGCCTGCTTCTGGAGTTGTTTAATTATATCGATGATTTCATTTAATATGTGGCAGAATTGGTTTCTATGCAGTTACCTATGGATAGCCCTAATGCTTTACTTTGTAGCAAGACAAGTGATTTTATATGCACTTCAGGATAAAGGTGATCTATAACGATCATGTTACCATCCAGCGCTTGACTTGAAACTATCTAGCTCTCATTAATTTAACCTGAGTTTTAGTATAAGAAACGACGGCAATTACGAGTGAGTCGGTCACAGCCGTACGGCGACGTGCACGTGAGGTCTGTGATACAAGAGCGGAGACGATGCAATCGTCAGCGGAGTAGAGTTACAAGAGGTCTATTATATAAGCTCAAGAGCGGCCTCTTCAAGGACATTAATCTGATCACGAAGTTTTGCCGCTTCCTCAAATTCAAGATTTCTTGCTGCTAACTTCATTTCTTTACGTAAATTCTCTATGTATTTTGCCAGCTTTACTGGGTCAGAAATAGTATTCTTTGCCTCTTTCTTGCCTATTTTTTCTTCAACTTTTTGCAATTCTTCAAGAGCATGAATTTTTGTTGAGATAGTCGTTGGAGTGATGCCATGCGTTATATTATATTCGGTTTGAGCTTTTCTTCGTCTCTCTGTCTCAGACAAAGCTTTTTCCAAAGATTTAGTCATTTTATCAGCGTATAGCAGCACCCTACCCTCACTATTTCTTGCAGCTCTGCCTATAGTTTGTATTAGGGATGTTTCTGAACGAAGAAAGCCTTCTTTATCAGCATCAAGAATTGCAACAAGTGCGCATTCTGGGATATCTAAACCCTCTCTCAGCAAGTTAACTCCAACAATAACATCAATTTCACCAAGGCGTAGGCTCCTAATTATCTCTATTCTCTCTAGAGTTTGTATCGCTGAATGTAGGTAAGATACTTTTTGACCAAGCTCTGATAAATAATTGGTCAAGTCTTCTGACATTTTTTTTGTTAATGTCGTTACGAGAACGCGAAAGCCCCGCTCTACTGTCTTTTTTATCTCTCCGATTAAATCTTCCACCTGGGTTGAAGCTGGCCTGACGACACATACCGGGTCAAGCAAGCCAGTTGGCCTAATAATCAGCTCAACTATTTCTCCTCCAGTTTGCTCAAGTTCAAAAGGCGCTGGAGTGGCTGAAACAAATATAGTTTGTGGCCTTAAGTTTAGCCATTCTTCAAACTTAAGCGGCCTGTTATCAAGAGCAGATGGCAACCTAAAGCCATATTCTACAAGCGAGGTTTTCCTAGCCCTATCACCATTATACATAGCTCTAACTTGCGGTACCATTACATGAGACTCATCAACAAACAGCAAAGCATCTTTGGGTAAATATTCAAATAACGTTGGTGGTGGCATACCTGGAGCACGGCCGGTTAAAAACCTTGAGTAGTTTTCAATACCTTTGCACGATCCAGTTGCTTGCAACATCTCCAGATCATATTGGGTACGCTGATTTAACCTTGAAGCTTCTAAAAGCTTATCACTTTCTTTTAAGAAAGTTAAATGTTCCTCTAGCTCGTACTGAATTCCAATAATAGCTTTTTTTATAATCGCCTCAGGTGTAACAAAGTGCGAATTAGCATAAAGCGTTACATTATCGAATTTTCGAAACTTTTCTCCAGTTAACGGGTCAAATTCACTTATATACTCCAGTTCATCACCAAAAAACGATAATCTCCAAGCCCTTGTTGCATAATGTGAAGGAAAAATGTCGATATTCTCTCCTACAACACGGAATGCCCCTCTTTCAAATGCTATATCATTACGTTCATACTGCAAATCTACAAGTTGACTAAGAAAATCTTTCCTTTTATATTCGTTGCCAGCTTGAAGCTTAAGAGTCATTGCATAGTATAACTCAGGCGACCCAAGACCATAAATACATGAAACGGAAGAAACTACTATCACATCCCTCCTCTCCATTAATGATCTAGTAGCCGAGTGTCTTAGTAAATCAATTTGTTCATTAATAGAGGAATCTTTTTCAATGAATGTATCGGTTCTTGGAATATATGCCTCAGGCTGATAGTAATCATAGTAAGATACAAAATACTCTACAGCATTATCAGGAAACAGTTCTTTCATCTCTGAATAAAGCTGTGCGGCCAAAGTTTTATTATGAGCCATAATGAGTGCCGGGCGGCCTGTTTTCTCAATAACATTAGCCATAGTAAATGTCTTACCTGAACCTGTAATGCCAAGAAGCATCTGAGATTTCTCACCTGCTTCAAGACCAGCTAACAGCTTGTTGATAGCTTTTGGCTGATCTCCACTTGGCTGGTATTCTGATTTTATTTTAAAACCACCCGTTGAACCCATTGACAATTACTTACACTGATTTAAAATATCGTTGTAAGTGCTATTATAACTTTTTAGGCAATAATAACTATGAAAAAAATTACAATTTATACAACAAGCGTCTGCCCATACTGCGTGCGTGCAAAAGCGCTATTTGACCGCAAGAGCCTAAAATATGAAGAAGTTAATGTTGAAGATAAACAAGAACGAGACAAAATGATCGAAAAAGCTGGCGGAAGACGAACAGTTCCACAGATTTTTATTGGATCCGTCCATGTTGGAGGCTGCGATGATCTTTACGCGCTTGAGAAAGAAGGTAAGCTAGATGAAATTTTAAATTAATTTAGAGGAAATATATGGCAAAAAGCAAAAATAATAATGGTGATATTGTATATTCCGCTGTTTACTCAGTTCGATCCAATCAATGGAAAATTCAAAATGATCAATACGATCTTTTGACCTCTGTTAGATCATTACCAGACTTATACAAAGACTTTACTTTTGATAATTTGGATAAGGAAACTATAAAAACAATCACAAGTGACTTAAGTGGTATCAGCTCTTTTAATGAAGCTGTAAAAGCTCAAGCTGAGATTTTCTCTCACTGTTACGGTATAAAAACTAACAAAGTGTTTGAAGCATTGAAACTAGCGTTACCATTGACAACTGAAGAAAATGTTAGCAAGTTACTCAGCGCATCGCTTCCTTCTGGTTACGATAACTCGATCGAAAAAGGAGTGCTTCCTGTTCTTGGAGCTGATAGTTCATACTGGGGAACTTCAAAGCCCACGGCTGTCACTACTTTATTAAGAGCTGCGTATTATACCGTAACAAAAGGAAAATTCGGTTCTGGATCAAGCTCAGATGAATCAGGTATTTTTTATACATTTAATCTTCCTGAAACCTATGACCCAAGCACAGTTTTAGAATGTAGCTACCTTAACAAACCAAGCACCGTCTGGCAGCTCAGCTGATTTATACCTTGCAGCAAGATATCTAGGCAAACAAGACATAAGCATGGCTCCTAGTAGTTGGCTTGACTCGACAGGTGGATCATTAGTAAAATTATTCGATATATCAAAGACACCTACCCCTGGTAATATCGTAGCTTCCAGAAGTTTCTCTGCTGAAAAGCCAGAAACTTCTTCTCTTGGTCATGGTGGTCATGCTGGATTATTTTTAGGCTCAGATAGAGATCAAATTATTACTCTAGCTTATAATAGAGCTATGCCAGATATTGAAGGATTTGGGCTAGAATCAAGGCCATTTGAAGACTCAACAACAAAACGGACATTCTTTTTAAAACGTAATGATGCTAATTTTGTTCCTAAAAATGAAAAAGACGTGCCTTTTGATTTTAGGGAGTTAAATAGTTTTGTTGCCAGAATTGATGATGAAATGTTTGCATCTGGAGCATTAACAGAAGAGGAAGAGTTTTAAACGAGTGTTTGATCTGAATAAACATTATTGATCCAAGACCTGATGGCTATATTAACCTGAGTTTGATGTAAGGAGTAAATATTTTTAGAAAAATTAGAACAGAAGTCTGTCATCCTGAGTCAAGTTTAGGATGACTTTACCACGTTGCATAAGTGCTTCTTGCCATGAAAAAGCTGATTCAACCGTAATCACCGTCGTTTCTTATACCAAACTGAGGTTATATTAGTCTCAATCAGAGACAACATAGTCAATCTTGGGCTTAATTTGGGATGTCTCCATATCTCAATCTCGGTATACTATTTCTGCATATTTAAGTTACTGCTTGAAAAAATTTTCAGACTGTGTATCATAACAACCTGAAATATAAATAATACCTAAAATGAGGTCAAGTTCATGGCTAGAGTAACTGTTGAGGATTGCATTGAACAGGTTCCTAATAGATTTGAATTAGTAGTTCTTACATCAGAAAGAGCTAGAAATATTTCCTCTGGAGCTCCTTTAACAATTGAACGTAACAATGACAAAAATCCAGTTATAGCTCTAAGAGAAATCGCAGCCGGAAACATTGACATAGAAAAATTAAGGGACTCCCAAATAGCTAACCTGCAAAAAAATAATAAGCTGGACGATATTACAGATGAAAATCTGTACGCTGAAAACCAAGAAGCTGTTGGTCTTGAAGCGGATTATAGTGAAGCAGAAGAAAGCACTATTTTTTCTCCAGATGACGAAATTGGCTTTGAAATCGATCTTGATTTCAGCGATGAAATCGACATCACAGAAGAGGATAAGTAGTAACACTTATGCGCGGGCCGAAGCGTACCCCTACCCTGAACATATAGTAAAAAATATAAACAATAATTTACACCATTTATTTACTCTTTCTTCTAGTAGACAAGTTAACGACAAACTTATCCTAGAATGATCCATAAGAAATATATTAAAGAAGTTATAAAAATTAGCATAAACGTATAAGGCAATACAAATTGGGTTTTGGTAATTCTACCTGGCGCTTTCGCCTCATTCAACTGTTCTGTTATATGTTTAATAAAAGTTGCGTCTTGCTCCTTCTCCGAGATAATAAGAAACTTGTCTATTTCCTGTAGGCAGCAATATACGTTTAAATTCAATCACCACGTGGTTGAAAGCACAAATCCAACTAAAGACGGCGCTAACAACGACAATTTAACTATATAAAATTCGGGCTGT
>Ga0163144_10014689_pt1 | contig 16236 bp, 15 predicted proteins | sample OliLak19BULKMAT1_FD_123175 | JGI IMG/M metagenome (GOLD analysis project Ga0163144, IMG submission 123175) | Freshwater microbial mat bacterial communities from Lake Vanda, McMurdo Dry Valleys, Antarctica - Oligotrophic Lake LV.19.BULKMAT1 | ecosystem: Environmental > Aquatic > Freshwater >... | reverse complement strand
TAAAAAGGCCAGTTTTTAAGAATGGTACTGAGCGGAATTTTTTGTTGACTGGATTTCGTTTCGCCCGTATCATCAACTGGATTTTCTTTTACAAACCAGGCCATTGGAAAGGCAATCACGATCATGATGATGCCTAAAATCATCAAGCCCTGCCGCCAACCAAATTCGAGATTGAGCCATTTTGCCATTTGAGGAGCGAGCATTCCACCTACACCAATTCCCAGATAAGCTATTCCCATGGCTTTCCCCCTTGATTTTTCAAACCATCTGGATATCAGCACCTGGTTAGGCAATGGGCCACCGCACATATAACCCGTCACACTCAACAGGTAGAAAAAATAAAAATGCCAGAGTGAAGTCATCTGACTCAACCCAATCAAGGCAAAACCTCCTAAACAAATTCCGACCAACATCAGATTGCGTGGCCCGTATTTATCAATGAACCAGCCGAAAAAAAAACCTAAAAAACCAATGAGAACCTTGCCAAAAGCGTTTCCTGAGGTTACCGTAGCCCTTGACCAGCCAAATTCTTCCACCCAAAAATCAAAGAAAAAAGGAAGGCCATAAAACATGATACCCACCAGGGAAAACAAGCTTAGAAAACCCGTAGCTCCAACCTTGATATGTTCTAAACTTATTTTTTCCGGTTTCATGAAACTTTCTTTCAACAATTTAACAATTCTTCACCGCTATCGATGGGGCTGACCCAAAAGTAGTAGTTTGATTTTCTTCTTTTTTTCCCCCTGTCCCCTCGCTTCGCTTAGGGGAACCCATTTGTTAAGCTGATCGCGCGACTTGTAAATTGTAGCATTAGTTTGCAGAATATTTTCCAAACAAAAGAATAAATCATTATATCTAGCTTTACTTCCAAACATTTCGGTTCCCCTAAGAGCGTAGCTCGAGGGGACAGGGGGAGAAAAATTAAACAACAGGTATTGAATTTAATAAATGTTAGTTATGCCTCTCGGTACTAATTTTTAGACTTTTTGGTCAACCCCCAATATCTGATGCTGCTTAAAGTTCTCCTAGCGCCGCTTTCGCCGCTATCGCTATATTTTGTAATAATAAAAGTAGATTCCAAATAATCTGACTTTTTAGTCACCCCCAATACTTAACTAAATATAACTCGATTTCGTAGTTTAACTTCATGAACAAAATATCCAAGTTCCAAAACCATGATACATTAAATTTTTGACAGATACAATCTGGTTTACCTGAACCTAATATACTTGGAAAATGAATTCAATATCTCTAAGCTGCGTCTTTGCGCCTTTGCGTGAACCGTCACCTCTGCAACCATTTATCAAACCAACCAAATGCCTCTTTCTGCATATCCGCATCAAACTTATGTGGCCCGGGATAATAGGAACATTTATAACGATCCAAAGCTCCGGCTTTTTGGTATACCTCGGATAATATCTGGTCGGCTCGTTTCATCTCCGGCATCGTATACAGGGCATCGTCGATATCATTCAGGACCAAAGTAGCAAGGGGTACTCTCAGCCCCAATATTTCCGGGAAATCCAGTTCTTTGGGAAGTATAGGTACATAAGTCATCCAGGTATGAGTATACGATTTATAGAGGATAAAATCTTTCCAGGTCGACATAAAGCCGACACAGACTGCACATTTAATCCGGGAATCGAGGCCCCCCATCATTACAGTCCTCAATCCCCCGCCGGAAAGGCCTCCGCAACCAATTCGGCTGGCATCTACTTCTGGCCGGGCACACAATATATCCAACGCTTTCTGGTCCTCCGCAAAAAATACTCCGGGCCAGGTAGTTCCGGCGCTGAACAGCGATTTGGCCATAATGTGTTCATGTTGTCCTGCCCATTCATTATAGGATTTAATATTTACCGGGTTTTCAGGATCCTGATCCGTCATTCCTCTGCGAAGATGGACAGGTATATCCTGCATCATGACCCTGCGGCTGGCAAAATGAAAAGCATCCGATACCAGCACAACATATCCCTTTTTGGCTATTTCATTGGCCCAGGCAAATCCACTATAGTAGTCTTGCTGATGACTCGACATCAAAGGATGTTGCTGGTCAGCCGTACGGGTGATTTTCCGTGTACCAAAATATTTGTTGCCCCCATGATCATGAAACGCGAGTATTCCTGGCATGGGACCCTTAGCATTCATGGGTTTGAGCAATATCCCTTCAGTGGCTCGTCCATACGGTAATTGCCAACTCAATTCTTCAATATGTAAACCATCATAGTTATATTGCCGATTGACCTTCACTGCCGGCAAACCTCCCAGATCAGGCAAACCCAGTCGTTCTTCCAGCTTTTTTTTGGCAACGACTCTCCAGGATTCCGCGTCCAACCATTCTTTATTGCGAAATGAAAGTGTTGGGAGCTTTCCTTCCGTTAAAGAATTAGCCCAGGGGCCAAATTGTCCAATAATGCTCAGGTCACCATCTGCAATGGATGTATCGATCTGACCAAATACCGAACCTGGATCTGAAATGGAATCAGAGGCCGAAGCAAAAGGAAACCCGGCAATTCCCAGGCTGCCCAGTCCTGCGTATTTTATAAACTTTCTGCGTTGGTTTTCCATAAATAGTATTTTTAAGAATTGATCTAGCTCTTATGTCAGTAAGAACCTATTATTTTTTCATTTAATAAGAATTCGTTTACAAATTCATCATCATTCAAATGGGGGTAGGCATTAAATACACGATCAATTTCATCTGACTGTCCGTTTGATAATTGCTCCCGTGGATTTAAACACCAAATGCCTTTTAATAAACCCTGCCTTCTCAATACTTCATGAATACCTGCAATACAACCTTTAAACTGATGTGCTGTATCAAAAAAAGCTGCATTACAATCGGTAATTGTCATTCCCATTGATAATAAAGTTTCTATTCCCTGATAATTGTTTAGCAGACATTGTTTGATCGCAATCAATTGGTCCACCGCATTTTGTGTCCAGACAGCCCAATGTCCCAATAATCCGCCTACAAATCTTTTTTCAACAGTTTTTCCATTTACCACAAACCGGTAAGGCGTCAATAGATCCGATACGATATTGTCATCGTTTCCAGTATACAATGCAATTTCATCTTTGCGTGGAGAATCACAAACCGCCCTTACAACATCCAGGGTCTGGTACCGATTAAACGCGGCTACTTTAATAGCATGCACATTGGGGATTTCGACAAACAAACGCCAGAAATCATAACTCAACACCCTTCCACCTACAGCTTCTTGAAGGTAAAAACCGATTACGGGTATTATTTCTGATACTGCCCTGGCACGATCTAATAATTCTGTTTCGGAAACCTGGGCTAATCCTCCCGGACTAAGAAGTCCAAAATGATACCCATATTCAACGGCCAATGTTGCCTCTTTTAGAGCCTGGTCCGTTGGTCCGCAGATACCTGCAATTTTAATAATTGGTTTGGTTGACCCGGCCTTATTAATTTCTTCAGCGGCTAATTTAAGTACAGGTTCAAGTAAATTAATGGAAGGATCCCTGATTTCAAACTGAGTGGTATGGACACCAACGGCAACCCCGCCAGCCCCTGCTGCCAGATAATATCTGGTGAGCAGGCGTTGCCTTTGTTCATCTAAATTCAGGTTTTCATCCAATGCCAGGGGATGGGCAGGGATTACTGTACCAGCATGCAGATGTTGAAGTATGGATTGGAAGGAGTTGCTCATTCAAGTGCAATTGGTTAGTTTGACCATCAGAAATTTCCTTTTCTTTCTTGAAAGTGAGTTTCCTTATCTATCGTCTTGCCGCCTTCCTTTAACCAGGTAACGACTAATTCCATCATTTGTCGTAAACTGACTTTAGGATATCCAAATAGTTTAAACGCTTCAGAGGCATTACTAAGGAGTGCTGTGGATTGTTCATCGCCTTTAAACTCAGGGCTTTTATCAAACATACGTCCAAATTCTTCTGCCATCCAGCGCACCGAGACGGTTTCCGGGCCTGTCACATTTAAAAGCTTTGCCGGTACCGAACAATGATGTAATGCCCGGATGGCTATTTCATTGGCATCACCTTGCCAGATCACATTAACATTGCCCATGTTCAGGTCAATTGGTTTATGAGCCAGGACCGATTTAGCGATCTCCAACAACACGCCGTAACTAACATCATTGGCATAATTGAGACGAAATATCAATATTGGAGTTTGATTGATCTGGCTGAAATATTGAAATATCCGTTCACGTCCCAGACAAGACTGGGCATATTCGCCGACAGGGCCAGGAGCCAGATGTTCTGTAGCACCGCCCTGCACCACAGGGGTCAAGGGATATACATTTCCAGTTGAAAAGACGACAATACGAGATTGTTTGAATTTATTGGCCACCTGTCCTGGCAAATAGGTATTCATAGCCCAGGTATAAGACTCATTGCCCTGGGTGCCAAATTTTGTCCCGGCCAGATAGATTACGTTTTTGATTTCGGGCAACGCATTGAGCTGATCTATGTTCAATAAATCAGCGCTTAGGGTTTCAATACCCCGGTCATTAAGTGCTGTAGCCAAACCCGGTTCCGTAAAACGAGCAACACCAATAATCCTTTTTTGGACACCAGCCAGGTCGGCTGCTTGTTTAGCAACCCGTGCAAGGCCAGGACCCATTTTTCCTCCGACACCCAATATCAGAATATCCCCATCCAAAGAGGCCATGTCCTCTATTAAATATGCAGAAGGTTGCAGGAGTTGTTTATAAAGAGTAGCAGTATTTTTCAAAACCGATGAGTTTTATCCCGAATAAAATTAAAACTCTAATTGCTTAACAAGTCTTTTATTTTTGTCCAAAGTTTATAAACATGGAATGGATCGATTATGTAGGTTTGTTTGGCGCTTTTTTATCATCCGTCACCTTTGTGCCCCAGGTATATAAAGCCTGGCAGTCACAGTCCACCGGGGATCTCTCTTTCTGGATGTTGTTCATATTAATCGGGAACGTGTCTACCTGGTTGTTTTACGGTATCATCAAACACGACCTGGCTATTATGATTGCCAATAGCATCATCCTTGCTCTTGCCCTGGTATTGTTGTATTTTAAAATCACTTTTAAAATACAATAAGCCAGCTTTCCTTCATTCTTTCATTCCTTCATTCTTTCATTCTTTCATTCCTTCATTCTTTCATTTCCTTCATCCCCTTCATTCCTTTCATCGTGCATACTTATCCACCCCTGCCCCGGACACTTAACGGACAATACGTGACTTTAGAACCTCTTCAATTAATTCATGAAACAGCATTGATCGAAGCAGCGAGCGATGGTCAATTGTGGAACCTTTGGTTTACTTCTATTCCTTCCCCGCTGACCACCACCGAATATATCGAAACAGCTTTGGTCGAACAAACCCAGGGCAAAAGCTTGCCGTTTGTTGTGGTCAGGAATTCAGATTATAAAATAATAGGCACCACCCGATACATGAATATCGAGCCCATGGTCCGCCGCCTTGAAATCGGAAGTACCTGGTATGCCCAAAGTGCCCAACGGACCCCGGTCAATACGGAATGTAAATTTTTATTGCTGCAGTATGCTTTTGAATCCCTGGCTTGTATAGCTGTGGAGTTCCGGACTAATTGGTTTAATGAAAAATCCAGAAACGCCATCCTGCGCCTGGGAGCCAAGCAAGACGGGGTGCTTCGAAATCATCGTATCCTGGCAGACGGCACTTATAGGGATACGGTGGTATTCAGCATACTTAATTCGGAATGGCCCGGGGTAAAAAGAAATTTATTGTACCGGTTGAGCCGGCGGATTTAAATCGAGGAATAAAACGTGGAAGATTTTGACGTGAATTTTAGGGACAAACCTTCCAGGTTTTGTTATTCCTCCAAATATCCAAACCTACCAAGGTTATAATCCTGAATAGCCTGTACCAATTCACGTTGGGTATTCATTACAAATGGACCTTGCGCAGCGATGGGTTCATCGATGGGTTGACCGCTCAATACCAGTACTATGGAATTGTCCAGTGCTTCAATGATGAAGTCCTCACCATCATTTTCAAATAATACAAAATGATCTGTATTCACCAATTCCTTCTCGTTTACTTTAATTTTCCCTTCAATGACCAGCAGGGCGGTATTATAGGAGGCGGGAAAAGAAAAATCCACCCGGGCTCCACTGTTCAGCTTTGCATTCTGAAGATGTATTGGAGTAAACGTCGAAGCGCTTCCTTTTACGTCTTTGAATTGTCCGGCAATGGCTTCGACCACGCCACCCTGGCCTGGAAGTGAATATTTATTGATTTGAGCATTGGAAATGGCCTGATAACCCGGTTTGGACATTTTATCCTTAGCGGGGAGATTGACCCATAATTGGACCATTTGAAACTCTCCACCCGATCTGCTGAAGTTTTCTTCATGGTATTCCTTGTGCAAGATGCCTGAAGCAGCAGTCATCCATTGAACATCACCTTCCGCTATGACCCCGCTATTACCGGTGCTGTCGTGATGTGCCACTTTGCCTTTATAAGCAATGGTCACCGTCTCAAATCCCCGGTGTGGATGCACGCTGACTCCTCTTGGTTTATCTGATGGCGGAAAATAATGCGGAGATCCATAATCCAGCATAATGAATGGATTCATGCGCTCCATATCAAGCCGGAACCCGCTGGGTATAAAATTATGTACCCTGAATCCGTCTCCTACAAAATGCGGGGCCCTCGGTCCCACTACAATTTCAATGCTTCTTGTTTTCATGATCTTTAATCGTCCTGCAAAAATAAACCGGATGTTCCGGGCGGACATTGATCTAGGATAAGAAATGTAGGGATTTCAATATGAGATAGGTCGCAATAGCCTGAAAGGCGCAACTGCCGGATCTTCGATCTTCATGAACGAACAAAAAACAAACCCCGTTTAGGAGGGGTTGCACCCCGACTTATGTAAATTGTTTAACTCAATAACATCAGAATACTAATATTGTTTCTTTTTTTCGAAGTATAACTCCCACTGTTTAAGGGGTTGCACCCCGAAATTTCTACCTATAAAAATCAATTTGTTCAACCAACTAAGACTCATTTATTCTACAAAGCCTTTATAGTTACCCCCTTAAGGTTGATAGATCGCATTGGGTAGGTCGCAAGTCCCAACTGCTCACAAAAAGCATGGTAGGTCTTAGTGCAACCGATCGCGAAGAGTTGTGATTGGTAAGTCGCAGTAGCCTGAAAGACGCAACTACCGGATCTTCGATCCTCCTGAACGATACAGTACAACTGCCGGATCTTCGATCCTGCCGAAAGAGGATTCAATACGAATAGGTCGCAGTAGTCTGAAAGGCGCAACTGCCGGATCTTCGATCCTCCCAAACATAGGTGAGAACGGATTTCATTCTTGGTTGGGTCGCAGTTCAACTGCCGGATCTTCGATCCTCCCAAACATGGGGGGTTGATAGATCGTATTGGGTAGGTCGCAAGTCCCAACTTCTCACAAAAGCATGGTAGGTCGCAGTGCAACCGCTCGCGAAGGGTTGTGATTGGTAAGTCGCAGTAGCCTGAAAGGCGCAACTGCCGGATCTTCGATTCTCCCGAACGATTGCATTGCATATGGATCGGGCTAATATCAAATCAGGCTGCTTCTCTTCGAAACAACCTGATTGTTGAACTCTACTTTGAATTAAATTTTTAGTGCTGATAGATCTCCCTCAACTCCAGAGTCCCCTGATAATTAAGGTGTGGGCAGGTGCGTGCTATGGCCAATGCTTCATCTGAAGTGTTAGCTTCAAAAGTAAAATAACCTCCAATTTCCTGCCGTCCCGGAAATTCGGTCTTGGGAGTGATTTGCGGTCCTTTTAGTTTTTCTAAAGATAACACCCAGCCATTACTGTGAAGGTGTTCTCCGTCAGCGATCCGCTTTGCTTTAATATCCTGCAACCACGCACTGTATTCCTTAACCTGCTGCATAGGATCTGAAGGGGGAACATCGTCATTATGCACTAATAAGATAAATTTGGCAGCTATGGTCTTTTGCGCCAGTATGGGTATTCCTCCGATGCCGGATTTATTTCCTAAAATATATCCAACTGTGAAAATGCCGATAATGATCAATAGGGAGGCAGCAATCCCGCTCCAGGACCTGGTCAATAAGGGCCTGGGTTCAAGTATTAAATTTTCTTCTTTCATTTTTTTAATAATTTTTGTGATTAAATAAGCAGGTACTTGATCATTACGCGTATATGGATTAAGTATGTTTTTTTCTTGCGGTGTCAATGGTTTTTCCATCATGGATTATTAAATGTTTTCTTTTTGAATCAGTTTTCGAAAAGCTTTTCGGGCCTGGTGCAACTGACTTTTGCTGGTTCCGGGCGCTATATCCAGTAGTTGGGCTATTTCCTCATGTTTATAGCCTTCCAGATCATGCAACAACAATACGGTCTGATATCCCTCTGGCAATAAAGCCACAATTTTATGGGTATCATAAGCACTGGTAGCGTATGGGTCTGCGTTGGTGGCCACATCTTCTAAGCCTATCGTTGTTTCTTTTCTTCTATTTTCTTTCCAGCGGTTGATGCTGATCTTGAGCAGCCAGGTCCTGAGGCTTGATCGCCATTCAAATTTATCCAGGCCCTGGATCGCCCTCATCCAGGTATCCTGCACAATTTCTTCCGCCTGGTGGGTATCGCCATTGGTCAGTTTCATGGCCATATTCCAAAGCGGTTTTGCGTGCCTTGAATACAATAATCGAAAACTGGCCTCCTCTTTTGATTGGAGATATGCCGTTACAAGAGCGCGATCAATAAGATTCATACCAGATAATCACTTCCTTAGATCTTCGTTACCGGACCAGAGAGCATGGCTATGATCTAAACCGGCAATTAATTTCAGTATGTGATATACCTATTAGTGCCGCTGAACGGTAAAAGGTTGTATTTAATGTAAAATAAATTTACAACTAGAAAAATAACGCATTACTAAATAACAATTTGCCGTTTTCCCAGAAACCTCTGAATAAAGGATTATCAGCCAGGTAAATGATCCGGCCTGATCCTTTTGATTCCATACTGACCACCATGGTTTCTTTCAATTTATGTTTAAGACGGGAACCGATGAACCCGGTTTGTAACCATTCGTTGTCCAGATAAACAACGTTTTTTCCTCCTTTAAGTAATGGGAATTTCAGGTCATCGGTCTTTAAAGTAAAGTAGTGGTTTCCTAAACCAAAGGCCAGAGGAAAACCAGAGTCGAGCTTAGCTTTTAATATAGCCCCCGGGATCTGATCCATCAACGCATCCCGTTCCGTGTCTTCGTAAGGAAATTTTCGTTTATCCATTTCCAGTTTTTCTAATTCTTTTTCCGCGGCTTTTTTAGCATCATCCGATTCATAGGATTTCAAAATAAATCCATCTTTGTCGGCAAACGAATTCAGCGCCGAACCCAATACAATGAGGTTACCCCCCTCCGCTACCCATGTTTTTAATTTTTCATGCACAGTATATCTCCCGTCAGGTAAAATAATCGTGTTAAAAGCCCGTAGGTCCATAGATCCTACCTGGCGGCTATCGGCCAGTTCCACCGGATAGTCTAAACTTTGTTCAAAAAAATGCCAGGTTGCTCCATAAGACAATGAAGAGGATTCTTCTCCACCCAGAATGAGCACCTTGGGATTGCGTGCCAGGTTCATATAACCGGAACCAAAATCTTTACCCTGATCCACAAAGCCTGTGTTAACCTGCACCAGTGTTTTGCGGTGCGTGGAAGCTATGTTCTGGACAGCTTTATGGAATCCGTCCATTTTGCGGTTATCCGCTTGCGTAACGATCAAACTCCCTTTTCCAAATGACTTTCCTTCGACGGTAAAATCTTTGACCGCATACCGTGTCCGGATGCCTCTATGGGTGAGGCTGGCTAAAAACCGGGCATCTGCGAATCCATTCCAGGTCGCTACATAAGCATAACAAGATTCTTTATAATTGGTGCTTGCCGGTAAATTAAAATTAAAAGGTTGTTCCACATTTATTTTTTCAGTGCTGGCATAGGCAGATAGACCATACGCGTAGGGCAGGGACCAGGCTGTAATATCATAGGTTGCCGAATCTTCCAAAACACTTTCAGGATCCAGCAATACCTGCAACAATACGGATTTGGGTTGATAAGAACTGATTAACAAATCGCTAGATTCCACCGTAATATTTTCCTCTTTTCCGGTTTCATAATTAAATGCATTTAATTTTTTGGATCCGACAGATCTTCCATACCGGATCTTATTTTTATCAAGCAATTCACAGAATGATTGTAAACGCCCGATATCATTGTTCCCTTTCAGAATATAGGTCCTGTACTTTCCCTGAGGGTTTTTATTATTTGTATCGAAATATTCCTGAAATTGATCAACCAGCCTGAATGCATTTTTACTGCTGATTTCAATCGTAGACAATGAACTGGTGCGATGATGTGCAATGCGGTCAGCCAGGGTAAGAGTATCTCCGTTTTCAGTTAGGATTGCTTTTCCGGCACCGATCCCGCCTTGTTCATAAGTCATACCAATAGCCCCGCTATAGGTAGGATAGGTATCCCCGTAGCTGGGATAGAACAAATCAAAAACCTCCCGGGTAAAATACAACCAGCCGTTTTGGTCAAAATGCCGTGCATTGTTTTTCCCGATTTCGGTTTGAAAACTGGCCTGGAAAGGTGTGATGTATTGGTGGAATGGCTTAGCGGCCGGTGCAAAATAATAGGGCGAGTTGTTTCCCATTTCATGAAGATCAGCATGTACCTGGGGAAGCCACTCATTGTAAACCTTCATCCTTTGTTGTGATTCTATCTGAGTCTGCCAGGCCCAATCGCGGTTGAGGTCAAACATATAATGATTGACCCGGCCTCCTGGCCAGGGTTCGCGGTGTTCCCGGTTTCCCCTCATCGGACTGAGTTTGGTATTAGCGGCATTGTAATACCAATGGGTGTACCTGGAATATCCGTCCGGGTTGACTGAAGGGTCTATGACCACAACGGTGTTTTGTAACCAGGCCTGGTATTCTTTATTGAGGGGGTTGAGCAGATCATACAATACCTGCATGCTGCTTTCAGATCCGGCACTTTCATTGCCATGCACTGAATAAGACAACCAAACGATTACCGTCTTATCATTTTTATCCGGATTACCGGGAAGCACACCGGCCCTTCGCAGGTTGTTGATCCGGATTTCTTCCAGTCTTTTGATGTTGGATTCAGTGGAAACGAAGGCCATTATTAAAGGTCGCTGTTCGTAGGTCCGGCCATAATTGACCAGTTTTATCTGTTTGCTCTTTTCAGCAGCCAGTTTAAAATAATCCACCAGGCTATAATGGTGGGTAAACATCTGGGTATACGGAGAAGGCAAAAATTCGGTGGGAGATTGAAGAGTCTGGGCAATAACACCTACAGTAAAAAGTAATAATAAAAAAGAAAAAATACGTTTCATTGCCACAAGATAAATCGTTAAAATAATTTCATTTTAGAAAACCATCAACCACCTGCCGAAATATTCAACTCCCCTATCTTCTAACTTCCAACTCCCATTTAGGAATTAAGTTTTTAGCTTTGACTGGTGCTACCTATCAAGCGATATACCATCCATTCGGGTAATTTGAAAAACCTTCGATTGATCGAGGAAAAATTACCCCCTCCATCAGCGGGTGAAGTTCAGGTTGCGGTCAAGTCAATTGGTCTCAATTTTGCCGATGTCTTTGCTATCTGGGGATTGTATAAAGCAGCACCGAAAACGGAGTTTACACCCGGATTGGAATATGCAGGCATTATTACTGCAGTTGGTGAGTCCGTCAACGAATTTATTCCGGGAGACCGTATAATGGGGGTTACCCGTTTTGGAGGATATACGACGGGTTTGAATATTGATGCCCGTTATGTTATTCGTCTGCCTGAAGATTGGGACTTTAATACCGGTGCAGCTTATCTGGTCCAGACCTTGACCGCTTATTATGCCTTATCCAGCCTGGGGCAGCTGGTTAAAGGTCAAAACGTTTTAATCCACAGTATTGCAGGAGGAGTTGGTTTACAAGCTTTAAAAATTGCCAAAGCACTGGGTTGTTTTGTTATTGGCACCGTTGGTGACGCCAAAAAGGAGGATTTGGCCAGAATAAACGGTTGCGATCGTGTGTTAATAAGAAATTCTTCCTTTAAACAAGACCTGATTGCGGCATTGGATGGCCGTCCGCTGCATCTCGTTGTCGACACTGTGGGAGGCAGGTATTTTAGTATCCCATTCCGCCTGCTCGCTCCGATGGGTCGTATCATAGTTGTAGGATCATCCCGATATTCCAGTGTGGGCAACAGACCGAACCTGATTCATTTGTTGCGTCATTATCTCACCCGACCCAAAATTGATCCGCAAAATCTTCCCAATCAAAATAAATCTATCCTGGGGTTTAACCTGATTTATCTATATGAAAATGTTTCCCTGTTGCATCAGTTGCTGGGAGAAATCAGTGCTTTTAACCTGGCCAAACCACATGTAGGCCATGTGTTTCCATTTGACCAACTGCCCGCCGCCATTCGGTTGTTTCAAGGTGGAAAGACGATGGGGAAGGTGGTAGTAAATTGATAGTAGTTAGGTTTCAGCAGTCAGCTCCTGATAGCTGATAGCTGATAGCCGATAGCCGATAGCCGAATCAATACCCCCATTTTTTCATGGCTATATAATCCTCTTTCATACTATCCATAGGGGTCATGCCCTGATAAGCTTCCTGTTCGATGATCAGGTAGTGGGTGCCGCCTTTTTTGCGGGCATACTTCAATACATCTTTCACCCCTACGATACCCTTGCCCAGCACAGTGCTTTCGTAGTGGCCCAGGCCTTCACTGTTGGTCGTTTTGATTTCATCCTTGACATGCATGAGTTCAAATCGTCCGGGATACTGTTTGAGTAGTTCCAAGGGACGTCCACCGCCGCCATACATATTTCCAATATCGATCTGCTGGGCTACCAGGGAAGGATCTGTTTGCTCCATGATGATGTCCATGATCCGTTTGCTGGTCAGCTTTAAACTGAATTCAAAATCGTGATTGTGATAACCATATCGGATGCCCTGGCTTTTACAATAGGCACCACTGGCGTTAAAGCCATCCAGGAATTTTTTTAATTCATCAAAATCCTTCCTCAGGCTGATATCGAGCCAGGGGCTGATGATGTAATCCTGGCCGGCTTTTACGGAATCTTCCACGGTGATTTTCCACAGGTCAGTCAATTGTTTGGTTTCCATATTATAATGGTTTCTCCCAAACACGCTGTGACCACTTTTCATGGTCATACCCGTATCGCTGAGTATTTTTTTCCACTCTGCCGGGGCATAACCATAAAACTTACGGGTTTCTACATTATAACCGGCATGTTCACAATCTTTATACCCGATTTTAGATAGAGCTTTTACGGTACCCACTGGGTCTTTGGTCATGTCGGTGCGCACGGAATACAGCTGTAGACTGAGGGTATGGGGTTTCTTTTTATACTCCATAAAATCAGCCGGCAGGGCTAGTGCAGAAAGGGCTCCCAGGGAAGTGTGTTGGATAAATTGTCTCCTTTGCATGGATAATGATATTTTTTTCTAAATATAGACTATTTTGAAGATATGCTCAGGCCGCCCCAGTTAAAATTGACCCCTTAATAAATTGGAAAATATTTAATTGGGTAAATTTTTTACAATATTGGTTGGAAAGCGGTTTGTTATTTTGAGCTTTAATTATTTTAATCTATGCCAGTACCAAAAAACAAAACGACAACCACAGACCCGGTAGCTCAGGCGACCGCTTCACAAATAGCCAACATCGAAAAAACCACGGGTAAAAAAATAGATGCCTGGATGGCGATAGTGAATCGAAGTGGTTTGACCAAACATGGAGAACTGGTCAGTTTTTTAAAAGACCATCATGGGTTCACCCACGGTAATGCCAACCTGGTGGTGCATTATTCAAAACAAAGTTATGCCGGTGCGGAATCAAACGATACGGATTGGGTAACCGAACAATACAAAGACAAAGAAAACCTCAGGCCCTGGTATGATAAAATTATGGCGGCAATAATGGAGTTTGGCCCCGACATTGAAGTGGCCCCAAAAAAAGCATATGTCAGCCTGCGTCGCAAAAAACAATTTGCCATCGTCCAGCCCTCCACCAAAGACCGGTTGGATATCGGACTCAATATAAAAGGGGTGCCACCATCCGGATTTGCCCTTGCAGCGGGGAGTTGGAATGCCATGTGCACCCACAGGATCAAGGTCGAAGATGAAAAAATGCTGAATTCAAATTTGGTTCAATGGATACGCAAGGCTTATGACCAGGCAGGCTAATCCCCTTGTTAATTGATCACTTTGTAAACTGCTGTCAGAATACAGTCAGTTTTTTATTGAACGATTACTTTTTTCGTTTCGTGTTGTAAAGAACCTACCACTTCTACATTATAAATACCTTTTCCAAAACCGGAGAGGTTAAGTTCAGTAATGGGGTCGCTGATCATGGTCCGTTTTTCAAGTACCAATCGTCCCATCATGTCAGTCACCCGAACTAAAGCGCCGGGTTCGATCTTGCCACCGACATTGATCAATCCGGTACTTGGATTTGGAAAGACCCGCAGTACAGAATTAAATACCCTGCTTGAAACGGGAATCTTGTATTTGGGCTCTGTATTATTAAAGTTAACTCGCTCCAATCCCGCCATAGAATTTGATGTTTCAATCGGTAAGGTTTCTGCATCCGAACGTCTTATCCCACCGAAAATCGGGATTAAATCGGAATTTATATAGGAGTATGCTGCACCGTAAGATCCGCGTGTACCACCAACTATATATTTGTTGTCAGATTTGATAAAAAAAGCTTCCTGCACAGGAATTGTATTACCTAAGCTTTGTTCATCACCTTTTAACGAACCGTTTAGTAAAGATTGACGTTGATAGTGCATGGTCCCCCCAGTGCTAACAGGACCAGTACGCCAGGAAGTCACAACAAACAGGCCTTCGTTGACTGCACTGGAGATCCAGGAAACCGGCGTACCTGGCGAGCCAGTATTCTGAGGCGCATGCACGTTGGTCCACAAAACCGGGCCGGAGTAATCCACTAAGGCAGTGTAAGCTGCTGAAGTCTGATTGGAAAAACATGAACCAGTAACTAAGACTCCAAAATAAGGAACTTCAAGCACTTCTTCGAATTCCGTATAAGTATACGCTGAACCATCCGGAACCGGAGAGGGCGGCAGATTGAGTAAAGTAGCCCAAACCAGGTTACCATCCTCGTCTATTTTAATGATGTGTCGGGTACCTGCTAAAATATAGCCTCCGGTCAGGACCGGTGTAATGCTCCAGCCTAAACCACTTTGAGGATAAGTTTTGATCCAAGCCAGACGTCCCGAGCTACTAAATTTTGCTGCAATCAGTTTGCCATTGACGTCAGACCCTGTAGCGATCCAGCCCCCGTTTTTTGCATTGCACACACCACCAAACTCAGTACCAGTAGGTATATCTGAAACGTAGTCCCTGATTTTAAATCCGTAACTATCCGTCTGCAAGGCATAAGCTTTGTGCATACCTGATTTGGTGCCAGAAGAAACCGCAAAAAATGACTTCTTGTCGTGGCTGGCAATAAAACTTTTCCAAAAGACATCAAGACTTGTAAATCCATACGGGGTATGCTTACGTAGAAATTTGGACGTGCCATCACTGTTAAACCCCTGAACGTAAATGCTTGTATTACTCGGTTCGAAAAATTTACTACCCATCATTATATAACCCTGGGTCGTAGGTCCATGATTGGCAGGCTGTACTTTCCAACACCCGTGGTCAAAAGGCCCCCAAGTGTATGTGTTTTCAATTTTCTGGGCCTGGACGGCTGTGGCAAAAAAGGCTGCAATAAGCAGGAAGACCATAGATTTATTACTTTTCATCGCATAGATTTTTGCGTATAATAGATAAATAGGTGAACAATTAAAGCAGGTATTAATTATAGTGTAGTTGAGTTCAAAATAGGCAGATTTTAACAATCAAATTTTTCGAAATTTAGTAATTTTTAACAAAACGAATTATTTTTTTATTTTTAAATTTTTATTAAAAATTCTACTCTGGTTAATTTTTTACAAAAGGGGGTATTCATCCTGTATTAAATTGCCATATTCTTCTCTCTGGATTAAAACTGGAGGACGAAAAAATGCTCAGCAAAGAAACTGTACAATGGGTTAGGAAAACATGGGTTCTTCGCTGTTTTAAGTGGGTAAAACATTTAATTTCCCTAACCTAAAGTAAATCATTGTTTTATAATTATTTACAT
>Ga0163144_10014688_pt1 | contig 16236 bp, 17 predicted proteins | sample OliLak19BULKMAT1_FD_123175 | JGI IMG/M metagenome (GOLD analysis project Ga0163144, IMG submission 123175) | Freshwater microbial mat bacterial communities from Lake Vanda, McMurdo Dry Valleys, Antarctica - Oligotrophic Lake LV.19.BULKMAT1 | ecosystem: Environmental > Aquatic > Freshwater >... | reverse complement strand
TGACAGGCCTGGGCACCGAAGTGGTGATCGTCGGTGCCCGCAACCGGTTGGAAGTCCGCGACCGCAACGCCTGGACGGCCACGATCCCCGAGAGGTTCGCCCGTTTACCCAGCCTCGTTGCCAGAGTGGAAAGCCAGCGACAGAACGCTCCGGAACCTCAGTGATGGGGGGCGACCCTTCAAGGACGAATCGCCCGGCCACCGATCTGCAAAGATCGCACGGCCGTCCCGGATAACGAACGATCGGGAGTGATGCACGGATGCGCGTCACCCCCGGTCACAATGCCCTCACTCTCTCCTTTCCTGCGAAGGGCGGAGTGGGATTGCCGGAGCGGGTAACCTCGGGACGGAAAGCCGGATGGATTCGGCTCTTCTTTCGCCGTTCGACGAATCATTTATCGGTCCCTCTACTTGCCGCAAGGATGCGGACGGGCAGCGGGGTCGATCGATTCGCACGGGCGTCGGGAGTTATCCGTCGCGGAATCACACCTTCTCGGCCCCCCGCGCTTCGTCCGAACACCACCGGCGAAGTGCTTTCCGCATGCCGCCCAGGCTTGGCCTGCCCTCAGGCTCAAGAGCCCCCGTTCACATCCGGTCGACGATTATCCCCACGGCGCGGCCCAGCACGCCGATGGCGCGGTGGTAGTCGGTCATCGACACGTGCTCGTCGGGCGTGTGGTCGAGCGAACTGTCGCCCGGTCCGTAGGCCGCGATCGGGCAGTTCCACACCGGGGCCACCACGTTCAGGTCGGCCGTCCCGGTCTTCACTTGGGTCCGTGGGACGCCCCCCATCGATCGAATCGCCGCCGTCAGCGCGCTCGCGACCGGGCTTGACCTCGGCTCCACATGCGCGACTTCGACCCCGGAAACCCGGATGGACGCCGGGCCCGCGTGGCGCCGGCAGATTTCCTCAATCTGCGCTCCGGCCACGCCGGGCGGCAGCCGGAACCCCGCTGCCGCCTCAATCCGCTCGCGTAAGCCGTCGCCGTCCGTGTTGACATCCCGCAACCCCGCCTGAACTCGATGGAAGACACCATTATCATCAGGGCTCAGCGTCCGTACATCCCGGCAGACCTCGTGCCACCACCGCACGAAAGAATCCGCGGCGGATTCTTCCGGCCCCGCCGAATGGGAGCACCCGCGGTCCAACTCATACCGGACAATCGCGCGACCCTTGTACCCAAGCGTCACGCCATCCCAGCGGCTGGGCTCGCCGATGATGCACGCCGCGGGCCGCAGCGTCGCGGCGAGGTGTCGGGCCCCGCGCGATGTGGCCGACTCCTCCTCCACGGCACCGGCGACCATCACCCGCACGCCGGGCGGGATTGACGGCGCGTTCGCGACCGCGACGACAAACGCCGCGAGCGGACCCTTTGCGTCCACGCTGCCGCGGCCATACAGCAGGTCTCCCTCGCGCCGCACAGGCGGATTGCCGGGGAAGGTGTCGATGTGGCCGAGGAGGATCAGGTCGCGCCACGGGGCCCCACCAATCGCGTCGCCCGCACGCCAACCCACCGCGTTTCCGGCCTCGTCGATCGACGTTTCGAGACCAAACGACCGCATGGAGTCCACGAGGAACTCGACGGACCGTCGCTCGTCGCCGGAGGTGCTCTTGATCCGCACAAGTTCCTCAAGCAACGCTTCGGCCTGCGCTGCGGATAGGGCCACCTGTTCTTTCACCGGCGTGCTCACGAGAACACCGTGCCCCGACCGCCCAGGCTCGCCGTGATGGGCCCCTCGCTTCGAGCGTCCCCGATCACGACCCGGATGACGCCCGCAGCGCGGGCGTCGTTGGCGGCCAAGACCTTCTTCTTCATCCTCCCGGCCGCCACTTCACTCACCGCCTGGGCGTCAGCGGGCTTGACCTCGCGGATCAGCGACGCCTCGTCGGGAAACGCCCGCAACACGCCGGGCACGTTCGACAAAAGAACGAGCGTCTCTGCCCTAAGTGCGATCGCCGTGGCCGCCGCGGCCCGATCTGCATCAACGTTGATCGGACCTCCGCCGGTTGAAAGCGCGGGCGGCGAGATAACGGGGGTGAACCCGGCGGCGAGCAGGGTGGTGATCAGGCGGGTATCGACCGCCTCAACCGAGCCGGAAAAATCGTCGCGAATGAGCCGAATCCGCCCATCCTCGACACTCCGGATCGCGTCCTTTCGGGCACCGGTCCAGGTGCGACCGTCCAGCCCCGAGATGCCGACCGCGTTCACGCCTTCACGCAGCAGCCGCTCGACCAGCGCCTGGCTCATCACGCCGCGGCAGGCCATCTGGAAGATCTCCAGCGTCCGCCGATCCGTCCGGCGGCTGGTGTGCCCCGAGGGTGAGGTGATGGTCGTCGACGGGTGGCCCAACTGTCCGGACAGCACGTTGGTGGCGTGGGAACCTCCGTGGACAATGACCACTCGACGACCGGAGCGGATCACCGCTGCGGCGTCCCGCGCGAACGCATCCAGATCGACGCCCTCCGACCCACCTAATTTCACCACGATCGGCAACGACTCGCTCATCAACGCATCCCTCAAAGACGGCATCACGCCGATCGACGACGCGGCCAACGCGTTCGCCGCAGCGAAGGATATCGCACGCTCGCCCTCGAAACCGCTTTCGACACAGCATTGACGCACCCACCCACCGCTACGCTTGGGCCATCGGTGTTTGCCTCCTCCCGATTTGATCGCCTGCCTCGATGCCTTTCGTTTCCGATTTTTTCCTGTCCCATTGCATGATACCGAGTGCCCAGTGCCTATCCATGTACACCACCAACGCCACGCTTGAAACAATCGCCCAGCGCCTCGGGAACTCCCGCTCCGTGCTGGTCCTCACCCACCTGAAGCCCGATGGTGACGCTTTGGGGTCTTCCATCGCGGTCGTACGTTCCCTGAACCTCACATCGCCGCAGGGGCTGCCGCCGCGAGCCCGCGCGTGGTACGCCGGTCCGTGCCCGGCGTGGCAGTCCGATATCGTCAAATCGACGCCGCACATGGTGATCGATCCGGCTCGAGGACCCGATCGCAACGCCGACTTTGAAACCGTCCTCATCATCGACACCGGCTCGTGGACCCAACTCGAACCCTTCGCGGCATTTCTGAAGGGCCGGGCTCCCGAGAGCATCATCGTCGATCACCACCGCCAGGGCGACGCCGATATCGCCGATACCCGTTTCATCGATGGCGGCGCGGCGGCCGTGTGCCAGCCCGCCGCCGAGATATGCCGCCACATCCTGGGCCTCGAGTCGATCACCAAGTTGCCGGTCGAAGTGGCGACGCCGCTCTACCTCGGCATCTGCACGGATACGGGGTGGTTCCGCCACAGCAACGTCTCCGGAGCCGTTCTTCATACCGCCGCCGACCTGCTTTCTGCGGGAGTCAACCATTCCGCGCTCTACCAACTCATCGAGCAGCGTGACACCCTGGGCCGCCAGAAGCTGCTGGCCCGCGCCCTCGATTCTCTCTCCATCGAGGCCTCCGGACGGCTGGGCGTCATGTCGCTCACCAAGTCCGATTTCGCGGCGGCCAAGGCCGACCCCGGCGAGTCGGGCGGCTTCGTCGACTACGCGACGTTCATTCCCGCCGTTCGGGTGTCGGTCGTGCTGACCGAAGCCAGCGATTGGCAGTCGCCGGCGGAAGGCGGCAGCCCCGCCGACGCCAAACGCAAGGCCGTCACCAAAGTCAGTTTTCGCAGCAAAGAAGGATTGAACGCGGTGGACGTCAACGCAGTCGCCAAAGAGTTTGGGGGCGGGGGCCACATCCGGGCCGCCGGTGCCAGGCTCGAGGCACCGATGGACGAGGCCCGCCGCCGCGTGGTCGAAGCCGTCACCCGCCATCTCAACGGTGACCGGTGACCGGGCCGCGGCCCCGACCCCGCCCGTACCCCCGCCCGGACGACCGGGGCCACCCACGCCCGGAGCGGCCGACGCTCCGGGTGATGCCGACCACGCTGTGGGAGTATCCGTCGCAGCATTACAACGCGGCTGACGGCTCCAGGATGCAAGGTGATAAGGAGTACGCCGGCGCGACGCCCTCGTGGGTCGTCTGGCAGTTGCTGCAGAGATACACCCGCGAAGGCGACACCGTCGTCGACCCGATGTGCGGGAGCGGAACGACGATTGATGTGTGCGCGGACGTTGGCAGGAAGAGCCTGGGCTTCGACCTCGCACCCACCCGTTCCGACATCGCACAGGCCGACGCCCGAAGAATCCCGTTGCCCGATGCGTCCGTCGACTTCGTTTTCATCGACCCGCCGTATTCGACCCACATCGAATACTCCGACGACCCACGCTGCATCGGCAAACTCGATTCCGGCGGCGAGGATTCCGGCGAGGCCTACTTCGCCGCGATGCGGGAGGTTATTTCCGAGATCCACCGCGTCCTGAAAGACCGCCGCTACATGGCGCTATACGTGAGCGATTCGTTCAAGAAGAAAAAGGGCCAGCCCGGCGGGCTGTTCATGCCCATCGGTTTCGAGCTCTTCTCGCTCCTGCGGGCCCGTTTCAAACCGACCGACATCATCTCGGTGGTTCGGCATAACCAGAAACTCGACCGCAGCAACTGGCGCAAGGCCGCCGAGGAGGGGAATTTTTTCCTCCGCGGCTTCAATTACCTTTTCATTATGAAAAAGCAGATCGGCGATGGCGGAACGGCCTGACCTTTACTCTTCGTCGGGTTCGGTCTTCTGCTGCGAATCGAGCAACTTCCGTAGATACTCGTTCTCGCGCCGGGTGGCCTCGAGATCAAAGACGAGGTACTTGATGGAGAGCCGAAGGTAGTCGAGCGACTCCTGCAGATCGGCGATGGTTTTTTTCATTTTGTCGTGCCGCTCCCGAGTCCGGCACGCCAGATCCTCGACCTCGGGCCGCTGTCCTTCCGGAACGTCTCCCAGTTGGTTGATGAGTTCGCCCAACTTCGCCTGAAAATCGCTCTCGTTCATGGCTCTCTCTCCCAAGTCTTCGCGGTTGTTGATGCAAGGGTCGCCGCCGAAAGCGTCTCCCCGCGTGCAACTGTGCGCCATTTTGGAGCCGGTGTGTACTCCTCACGTTCATTTCCAAGGAAGATGAGTCCGCGTATCCGGCTTGGCGCGACTGGCACGGCCCGCAAAAGCAGGAATCCCCTCGTCGCGAAGTGCCGTGGGGGCACATCGCGCGAGGGGGCTCACCGCAGGACAAACGGAGAGGGGGGGATTCGAACCCCCGAGTGACCATAAGCCACTGCTGGTTTTCGAAACCAGTCCGTTCAACCGCTCTGGCACCCCTCCCGGGGTGATGACCGAATCCTTGGGAGACGGTGCCCCCCGGTCAAGCCGGGTGTGAGCGGCGACGACGACCGACCGTGAAAAGCCCGCCCAAGCCCGCGAGCGTGGCCGCACCCGGCGCGGGGATGACAGTCCAGACGCGGACCTGCTCGATCTCGAGAACCGGGCTGAAGCAGCGGAAGTCAAAGTTAAGCGTGGCCCCGGAGATGGAGAGAAACCCGAGGGAGTTCATCCCGCGATTGAACTGGCCGGTGGGGTAGGTGGTGACCGGGGCACCCCAAGTGGCGTCCGTAAGGTCAAGGTTGAGGTCGTTCCAAGCCACCGCAACGATGTTGCCTGAGAAGATCACCCCACCGACCGCCTGATTGGGCGAGAGGCCGGTAAAGTGAATGAAGTGGCTGTCGTAGATGCCTTGGAATGAACCCGGGGTCGGAAAGCCGCTGTTACCGGAGTTGGTGGTGAGATCCGCGATGACCAGCCCGTTGGTGTTCTGCCGCTCGTTCCACACTTCGGCGCCGGGACCAACGAGGGTGGGAAAGTCGGCAACCAAGGGGGCCGCGATCTGCGTGCAGGCTCCGAAGGTGCTGGAGATCGATGCCGCGGCAAGCGGGGCAAACATTGAAGCGGCGCAGAGGACGGGGGCAAGCAACGTTTTCATGGGTCAGATTCCGTGTGAGGCGAGGGGGTAAAGACGATGATGTCGAAGCGACAGCGGGCCGGATTGCTCACTCAAATGGCCCCTTGGGCGACGACGATTCCGATTCGCTCTCCAAGTAAAAACCGCCCGGCAGCAAGAGCCCGGGCGGTGCGAAGCCTTGTAGTAAGGCCGATCAGCGGCGCTTGCGACGCAGGGCGGCGAGACCGCCGAGGGCGGCGAAGGAACACGCGCCGGGCGCGGGCACGAGTGTCCACACGCGCATCTGCTCGATCTCGATCAGACCGGCCACGCCGTGATACTCGAAGTTAACGGAGTTCCCGAAGACCACGACCACGGCCGCCGGGTTGATGCCCCGGCCCACGTTGCCGGTGGGATACAGGGTCGCGGGATCGCCCCAGGCACCGTCCGTCAGATTGAGGAAGTTATCTCCCCACGCGACGGCGATCACGGGGTTGTTGAAATTGACCTGACCCGTAATCTGGAAGCCGGGCACGTTCGACCAGTGGATGAAGTGAGAATCAAAGGTGCCGGTCAGAATTCCCGGGCTCGGGAAGGTGTTGTTGCCCGGACCGATGTGGTCGGCGAAGACCGTGCCCGAGCGATTCTGCTGTTCATCCCAAGCCTGCGCGAAGGGGCCGACAAGCGCAGGGAAATCGGCGACAGGGGGGCTAAAGAGCTGGGTCACGTTCGACGTGAACGACGAGATGGCCGCGGAGGCAAAGGACGAGGCGACGAGGAGGGCTGCGGCGGCGGAGAGAATGGTCTTCATGGCGCTGTTCTTTCTTGGAGTGGCACGGGGCGGATGGTTGGCCCCGGGGCATCCGGAACGTTCCGGTGCGGGGCTGATGGTTCAGCGACAGGTAAAGGCGACACTCACGTTGCCGAGCAAGAAAGAACCAGTTAGCCGGCGTTGGTGATGCGGCAGGACGGCCTCTCGGGGCAATAGGCCTCAAGGCACCGGGGGCGAAAGCCGGGGCACGACGCCCGGTTTACGATGCCCCCCCATGCTCACCATCGATTACACGAACTGTCTTTCCGATGTGGTCGGTTCTCACGGAGTCGATGCCGCGCTCCTGGGCCCAGGAGCGCCCGGCACCAAAGCCATCGTCCATCACACGGAGCGGCTCGAACGCACGCGGGACACAGGGTGGGAGCGGTGGCGCGGCCTGGCCGCCGAACCAGCCCGGGGAGAACATATCCGGGCGGTGAAGGCGGCGGTGGCGGCGTGTCGCGGCAAGTTCGAAACGATGGTGGTGTTGGGCATCGGCGGGTCGGCGTTGGGGAACATCGCGCTGCAAGCGGCCCTCAATCCCCCCACCTGGAACTTGCTTTCAAGCGAGGGCAGGAGGGGCGCCCCGCGGATGTTCGTGATCGACAACGTCGATCCCGACCACTTCCGGGCCGTGATGGACTTCTGCCAGTCACAGCCCGGCGGGCTCAAATCGACGCTCTTCAACGTGGTTTCCAAGAGCGGCGAGACAGCCGAGACGGCCGCCCAGTTCATGATCGTCCGGGATCTCCTGAAGCGGGCCCTCGGCCGCGACTACGCCGCCAACATCGTCGCCATCACCGATCCGACGAAGGGAACGATGCGGCAAATCTGCGACCGCGAGAAGTTCACCACGCTGCCGGTGCCCGACGGTGTCGGCGGGCGGTTCAGCGTTCTCTCGCCGGTCGGGCTTTTCTCCGCGGCGATGTGCGGCATCGACATCAACGCCCTGCTTGACGGGGCCGCCGCCATGGACCTCCGCTGCCGGGTGCCGGACATCTCGCACAACCCGGCGGCGATGCTGGCGTACCTGCTGGTCGAGTTGGGGACGCGCCAAGGCAAGCCCAACCACGTGATGATGCCGTACTCAAACGGGCTCTACCTGCTCGCGGACTGGTACCGCCAGTTGTGGGCTGAGAGCCTGGGCAAGCAGAAAGATCTCCTGGGCGAGACGGTCTTTGCCGGCTTCACACCCATCAAGGCACTGGGAACGACGGACCAGCACTCGCAGGTGCAGTTGTACCGAGAAGGCCCGAACGACAAGGTGATCGGGCTGGTTGAGGTCGAGGAGTTCGGCCGTGATGTTCCGGTCCCCAAAGGGTTGGGCGTCGATGCGCTGGAATACTTGGAAGGCGCGACGCTGAGTGGGTTGCTGAATGCCGAAAAGCGGGCGACGGAATACGCGCTCATCGAGAGCCAGCGCCCGAACTACACGATCCGCTTCCCCAGGATCGATGCGGCCCATGTGGGCGAGTTCATCATGCTGTGGCAGGTGGCGACGGCGTACGCGGGGTTGCTGTTGAATGTGGATGCGTACGACCAGCCGGCGGTGGAAACCGGGAAGCAGGCGACGTTCGGGTTGATGAAACGCAAAGGGTTTGAGAAGCATCTGACGGCGGTGACGGCGGCCTTGGGCGGCAAACGGCGTACGGTGTGACGGCTAAGTGCCCGGAGGCCGCAATCCGGCGTTCAGTCCGTCGGGCGTGGTCCCTCTCGCTCGGCGTCGATGATGCGTTGAATGCCGCGGAGGATGAGCAGGCGGTCCGGGCCTTCACGAACGTTCACGGACTTGGTCCGGGTCAGCGTGCGGCCGTCCGCGAGTTCGATCAAGGCGCCCCGGATCAGGACCTTCCCGCCGGGCTTCACGACGTTTTTGATCGACGTGATCTCAACATTCTCCCAGCGGGGCCCCCTGACTACGTCGATGGCGGAGCCGATGCCGGTGACGACCGGAAACGCTGTTCCGACGCCCAGGAACGCCAGCATGAAGCCGACATGCGGACGCCGCAGGAATCTCAGCAGCGGAAGCACGGAAATGATCGGCAGCACGACGCACAGAACCGCACGCACGCCGAGCCACACGCGCCAGTTGGCGACGCCTAGGTCAATGAAGTTCGTCAAGGCCCAACCCACGAAGGGCGAGATCGGAATCGAGACGACCCAGACGACCACGAGGAAATCAAACGGGCCCGGCGTGTAGGGTGGAGGCTTTTCGTGTGCGAACTGCGCACTCCGCTTCAGCCCGAAGTGCAGTCCCAATTGCAGAATGATTAGGAAGGCCGCGGCGGCCACCGCGTACCCGTCGACCCGGCCGAACTTGTACCAGAACAGCCCCGGGATGAAAAGAGCGGTCATCGCGATGGCGACGGGCAGGCTCCACGGCTTGGGGCGTGCGGGTGCGGCGTCGGACGGTGTCGGAGAAAGCGGGCGCGGAGAGCGCATGGGTGGACTCCAGGAGCGGTTCGGAGGGTTTCTGCGAGTGAGCCGGTTCAATCCGGCGCCGGGGGGTTGACGCCAAGGATGCGTTTGCTGGCGCGGAGGATGAGCGCGGTGGCGGGGCCGTTGTTCAGTTGAATAGATCGGGCCGCACGCAGTGTGCGGCCGTCGGCCAGATCAACGAAGTGGTCGGGCTGGAGATAGGTCCTGCCGTGGGAACGGGCGGCCTTCGCGCGGGTCGCGACGATGTCGATGCTCTGCCATTGGCTGCCGCGAACGAAATCGGCCGCGGACCCCCACCCGGTCGCCATGGGGAAGAGAGTGCCCAAGAGCAGGAAGACGAGCGTTGGCGTAGCGGGAGGGCCCTTGACGTACCTGAGCAAGGGCATGACGCCCACCACGGGGACGACCATGCAGAGGAACGCTCGCACGCCCAGTCGCCACCGCCAGTTTCCCGGCGTCAGATCGACGAGGCCGGTGAGGAACCAGCCAACAACCGGACCGAGAAGAATGTTAAAGAACCAGATGACCCCGAGAATATCGGTCGGCCTTCGTTGGTGAGCCGCGTTACGGACATCGAAGGCCCGAGCGTTCTTCGGCCTCCAAAGCGTGGCGAGCGCGGTCATGCACAGAACGCCCGCGCCCGCCCAGGCGACACCGTCGATGTGGCCGTACGAGAGGCGGTACACGATCAGCATGGACGAGGCGATCGCAACGAGCGTGAGCGGGATGTACCACCACTTTCGCGAGGCGGAGATGTTGGGGGGCGGAAGGCGGGTTGGCACTGGTGATGTGGCTCGGAAGACGCGTGCGGGGCCTCCGGAAGAAAGAGAGAGATGATGGTAATCGGCGCATCGAACCGTGAAAGGGCGCTGATACACCTTTAGATCGAGCCAGGAAACCCACCGAGGGCCCGAGCCGTCGTGCCGACATTCAAGCGAACGAGGGATCACTGTAAACACAAAGGCGGAGGCCGATCGCCCCCGCCTTCGACACACGTATTCGACAGGCTCGACCGGCTTCAATCATCGGCGACGGCGAAGCACCGCCAGGCCACCGAGGCCCAGCAGCACCGCCGGACCCGGCGCAGGGATGGGTGCAAGGAGCGCGAGCATGTGTTCACCGCTGCCGTCTCCGGCGATGGCGGTGAAACGGAGCCCGGCAGGAGCCAAGATTTCGGTAGGAACGAGGCGCTGGAGATTGTCACCCAGGCCCAGTTGTCCCGCCTGATTGGCGCCCCAAGACCACAGGCGGCCGGTGCTGGAGAGGGCGAAACTCGAAGCACGAATCGCCTCGACATCAACGATTCCTGACAGTCCAGGAACCACGACCGCAGTGGCGCTCGTGATCGTGGTGCCGATGCCGAGTTGGCCGTTGCCGTTGTCCCCCCACGCCCGAACGGTGCCGTCGGAGAGAATGCCGAGGTTGTGCTCCCACCCCCCCGCGGCGACGTTCACGACGTTGGTCAGGCCAGCGGCCTGCACGGGAGACATGCTGGTATACCAACTCCACGCGGTACCGTCGGCCCTCGAAGCCAGGGAGTAACTGATAGCCCCGGAAATCGATCGGACGTTGGTCATGCCGGGGACTTGAACCGGCGAGGGGTTGCCGCTGCCGTGGCCCCACTGCCACACGGTGCCATCGGTACGCAGGGCCATGGCGTGGGTGTTGCCGCCCGCCATGGAGGCAATGCCGGTGAGCGCAACGGTGACGGGCGTGGAACTGTCGACGTTCGTTCCGTTGCCGAGGGTGCCCGAGCCGTTGTAACCCCAGGACCGCGCGGTGCCATCGGCGCGGACCGCGAAGGAAGCACTGGCGCCCGCTGCGATCGATGAAACGCCGGAGAGGCCGGTCACCGCCACCGGTGACGTGCTGTTGACGATGGTCCCGTTCCCGAGTTGGCCCGAGACGTTCGAGCCCCAGGCACGCACCGTGCCGCCCGAGAGCAAAGCCATGGAATGTCCGTTTCCGGCGGCCAAGGAAGCGACCCCCGACAGGCCGGTCACGAGTTGAGGCGTGTTGCGATTGATGGTGGTGCCGTCGCCCAGTTCGCCCGAGCCGTTGAAGCCCCAGGCGTAGACGCTTTGCGCTGTGGAGGTGTGAGCGGCGAGCGTGATTGCAACGAAGCAGATCGACTTGACGAAAGTGTGCATGCGGGTCTTTCCTGGAGTTGTTCGCGTAGTCGAGGTTCCCCGTGCGAACGGGCGCGGGGGCTCGATGGCGAATCGGAAGGCGATGAAGGAGGGAGCGATGGCGCCGGCCAACACTCACGCGGCCGCGCGGAGAAAAATTCTGAGCCGGGCACAACCCCGGGCTTGCCCTTTTAATTATGCAGGGCGACGAGCCACTCGGCGTTGCCGCGGGGCTTTCCCGATTTTGGCTTGCCGCCCAACACCGGTGACCGGGTGAGCCCGATGATGGTGAGGCCGAGTTGGGCGAGGTCGGCGACGACGGAGCGGGTCACGCGTTCGGCGACCGATCCGTCGAGCACCCCGCCCTTGGGCAGGGGTTGCTCGCCCGCGTCTCTAAGTTCGTAGTGGGGCTTGATGAGTGAGACGATCAATCCGCCGGGGCGGAGCCAGGCAAGGGCAGCGGGGATCACCAGCCTTTGCGGAGTCCAGCCGAGATCGATGACAACGAGGTGGACGCCCTCGGGCGGGGGTGGCGAGAAAAGCGCGTTGGTGCGCTCGCGGAGTTCGATGCGGGGATCGTTGCGGAGCGTCCACGCGAACTCGCCGTAGGCGGTATCGATGCAGACGACCCGAGCGGCCCCGGCTTGCAGAAGGCAGTCGGTGAAGCCGCCGGTGGAACAACCCAGATCGGCGCAGACCCAACCGGTGGGGTCGATCTGAAATTCATCGAGGGCGTGGCGGAGTTTGAGGCCGCCGCGGCTGACGAACGGGGAAGGGGGTTCGGGTGGGGGTGGGGTCAATCGGGCAACGGTACGGATTCGCCGGCGCGACCCTCTTGACGCCGGCGGGGCGACGGCTTTCGCGATCGCGGCGTGAGACGGGTGTCGAGGCGCCGATTCGGACGTTCGTGGAAACGCCGAGTCAAGTTTGGGAGTGGTGGACTCCTACCCTTGCTGTTCGATGCCTGACCCATCTCTGCTTGAAGCATTTCCCACGCCCACGGACTCACCTTTTGTGGTGGAGCACACCGCCGATGAGTTCACCAGCGTTTGCCCCAAGACCGGCCATCCGGACTTTGGAACGGTCACGGTTCGGTTCCAACCAAAACCGGGGTGTGAGCGAGGGACCTGCGTCGAATTGAAGAGTCTGAAACTGTACTTCCAGTCGTTCCGTTCCGAGGGCATTTATTACGAGGCGGTCACGAACCGCATCCGCGACGATCTGTCCCGCCTGATGACTCCGGTCTGGCTCCTGATCCGCACCGACTGGCGCGGTCGGGGCGGGATCCGCAGCACGATTCGGGCAACGTTCGGAGAAGTTCCACCGCTTTGGATGCCCTGATCCCGACTTTACACAACGCCCCGTTTCCCGGCCGCCCGGGTCGCTGGGGAATCACGATAGACGCCATCGAACTTTGTCGACCCACCTATTCAATCTCCCGAAAGATGAGCCCATGTCAACCTCTGCTGCGCCTCCCAACACCCCATCGGCCGCGCCCGTCGTTTCCGGTCCGTGCGGGCCCTCAACACCCGGTTCCGGTGACCCGACTCCTCCGAACGCCCACATCACCGGTGGAAAGAGCGGGCCGGCCAGCAGCGGTGCGCGTGTATTCATCGCGGACATGAAGGGGTCGGAGTTCATCCGGGGCGTCTACTCCATCGCCAACCCCCAACTGGGCCGCACCCGCAACGACAAGCCGTATCTGCGGTGCCTGATCGGCGACCGCACCGGCGACGTCCCCGGCCGCCTGTGGAGCCTTGATGACAACTTCACGATGCCCGCCGAGGGCTTCGTGATGCTTGAGGGCGAGACGCAGACGTACCAAGGCGAAATTCAGTTGATCTTGAAGTGGGTCCGGCCCTATGAACCGCGGCTCGAAGAACTCCGCGACCTTATCCCCAGCAGCGAGCGGCCGAGCGAAGAGATGTTCGCGGACCTGGTCAAATTGCTCGACACACTGAAGCACCCGGCGATGAAGGCGTTGGCGCAGGTGTATCTCGAAGACGAACACCTGATGACCGCGTTCAAGAAGGCCCCGGCCGCCAAGAGCGTTCACCACGCCTTCCTGGGCGGTCTGCTCGAGCACACGCTGAACCTGCTCAAACTGGCGGACGCGGTCTGCCCGTTGTACCCGAAAATCAACCGCGATATCGTCCTGATGGGGCTCTTCTTGCACGACCTCGGCAAAACCCGCGAACTGGTCTATGAGAAGGTGTTCGGGTACAGCGACCAGGGTGAATTGATCGGGCACGTCGTCGAGGGCGCGGTGATGCTGCACGACAAGGCCCATGAGGTGATGAGCACCAAGGGCGTGCGTCTCCCGCCGAACGCACTTTTAGTGCTCCAACACATCATCATTTCTCACCACGGGGTGCCCGAGTTCGGAGCGGCGAAGGTGCCCATGACCCCCGAAGCCATCCTGGTCTCGCTCCTGGATAACGTGGACGCCAAGACCTGCATGTCGCTGGCCGAAACCCGCAGCGGCCACGCCGCGAACACCAACGCGGGCGGCAATTTCACGGAGAAAATCTGGGCGTTGGACACAAAATTGTTCAAGCCCGACCCCTTGAAGTAACGTCGATGAGGATCCCGTGATCCGGAGCTGTTGAACTTTCCAAGACTTCTCCCCGTCTCAACTTTCACCTGACTTCCCATGACGTCCGACTCCGCCATCTCGATCAACTTCGGCAAGCCGATCCCGCTTTTTCCGCTGGATACGGTGACCCTTTTCCCCCAGCAGGTCTTGCCCCTCTATATCTTCGAGCCGCGCTACCGCCAGATGATGGACCGGGCGCTCGATGCGGCGGGGCAGATCGCCATGGCGGTGTTCGCGGGCGACTCGTGGAAGCAGCAATATCACGGACGGCCCAAACTGCGCTCCGCCGTCTGCGTCGGGCAGATCATGGAGCACGAGAAACTGCCGGACGGTCGTTACGCGATCATCCTTCAAGGAATCTGCCGCGCCAAAATCGTGGGCGAATCGAAGCCCGAATCCGGACGCCTGTTCCGGCAGGCAATGCTGGAGCCTCTGGAGGAAGAGAACCGTTCGTTGCACGAAAGCGAATTGAGCCCGGTGCGGGCCGCGCTCGATGAGATGCTCTCGGACGGCGAACTCGCGCTGATGCAGGTTTCGGACAAGTTGCTGCAGTTCGTGCAGGACGACGACATCCCCACGCATGTGGTGATGGAGCTCGTTTCGTTCGCGATGGTCACCGCCCCGGACCTCAAGTACCGACTCCTCGAACAGGGCTCGGTGATGCGTCGGTCCGAGATGCTGATGACTGAACTCAAGAACCTGTCGTCGGTCATCCGCCGGGCCACCAAGCAGGGCTCCAAAACGTGGCCGAAAGGGTGCAGCTGGAATTGATTGGGGGGTAAAAACACCCGCCGGGACCGCGTGATGGGTCCGAGAACGCATGCTAAGTTCTGATCAGACAGCAGTTTGCGTCCATCGGCGTCGATACTGAAACAACCTGGCGGTCTACCCGTCGTACAGTCTGTGTCGAGATTCGTCCGCGAACTCGTTTCCCCGCACCGCTCGCCCCTTGGTTGGGAGCGACGGAAGGCAAACCGGTTCGCGGCAAACGGCCGAACGTAGTCACTCGTTGGCCATGGAGCAGGAGTCATGTTGGTTCGTCAAAGGTCTCGTTCGTCTTCACGCCTCGTGATCGCGGCAGGGCTTGTGCTTTCTACATTCTGTCTTGCGGCCTGTGACAACGGCCTCCGAGGCGGAGCGATCGGTGCTGGTTTCGGCGCCTTGGCAGGAATGGGCATCGGGTCGCTCACCGGAGACATGGGCAAGGGCGCAGCGATCGGCGCCATCACCGGTGCCGTGGGCGGCGCTGTGATCGGCGATCAAAACCGTCGCAACAGCAGCGACTACTGATCCTCTGATTCGTCCGCCCTAGAACGACAGCGAATGGTCGGTGCCTCGTCGCCGCCCAAGCGGGGTGACACCCTTGGCTTGGGCTTCGCGGCATGCCGCGCCCAGAGACTGGATGAGTTTTTCGTGATCCGGCACGGCTTCCAGCAACTCCAGCAGATCGTCGACTCGGTGATCGGCCGGCCAGTCCGGTTGTACACGCGCGAGGGCCGCGTCGCCTAGCAGCTCCTGCGCCCCTGCAAACCAGGTTGAATCCGGGACCTCGGCGGCGGGCGGGCGCATCTGCACGCGCACCACGACCGGCATCGGATCGCCGCCGCCGACCCCGACGATGGGCCACAACCCGGCCCGCGTCGTGGGTTCTCGAACCAGCGCGAAGACCGCGATCCGTCGGCCGGCCGCGTGCCCGCGGAAGGCCGCGGCCTCGATGCCCACCATGGGTGGCGCGATGAGATAGCAGCCCGGATTGAGCGGCACATCAACCCGATGCGGAGTCTGGATCACACCTTGAAAACCCGAATCGAGCGCGGCCTGCCGCAGCCAACGGCGGGCTTCCTGGAGAGGCATGCAGATGCGGGCCATCCGCTCAAAATCGAGGGCGGCTCGCGCGCGGGCCAGCCCCCGCCCGCACAGTCGCTCACACTCGAAGTAGTCGGTCCGCACCAGCGCGGCACTCGCCCGATCCATCAGTTCGTCGAGGCCAGCTGCGGATTGAAGTGAAGGCGGATTCACGGTTGAGCCGATCGCTCCGCGAGTTCCCTCAGCAATCCGGCAAAGACGTCGGCGAGCACATCCATATCGTACATCACGATGTCCGAAAGGCCCGAATAGTCTTCCGCTTCGCTCGTGGCCTTGATGGCCCGCAACGCGATCGCGAGTTGTCCCACCGCGTGCTCCAGGGTCGCCTCGCCGTGAGTCCCGGAGACCACGACATCGGCCCAGCGCTCGCCGACCAGCGCTCGCGTCTGCTCGATGACATCCCGGATCATCTGCCAGCCTTCCAAGGCGACCCGAAGATGGTCAACACCCTTCGCCTCATCGCCTTTCGAAAACGCTTCCCCGCACGCCTGCTGTTGGCCCCGCACGGTCTCGAGCGACTCCGCCGCCTGCAG
>Ga0163144_10014687_pt1 | contig 16237 bp, 13 predicted proteins | sample OliLak19BULKMAT1_FD_123175 | JGI IMG/M metagenome (GOLD analysis project Ga0163144, IMG submission 123175) | Freshwater microbial mat bacterial communities from Lake Vanda, McMurdo Dry Valleys, Antarctica - Oligotrophic Lake LV.19.BULKMAT1 | ecosystem: Environmental > Aquatic > Freshwater >... | reverse complement strand
TTTTTCGCCGAACTCGTGACCAAGGGCGCCCGCGTCGATGTCGCGGCGTGGGTGGACAAGTGGCAGGCGCGCAACCAGTCCTACCAGCAGTTGAGCAAACGGCACTGGCTGTATAATTGAGCGGATGGCGTTGGGGGTTCATAAGCAGGTTGACGAACCATGCGTTTGTTCTACCGTGTCTACCATGTCCTCCCTGGCCCAAGGCGCAGACCCCACCGAACTTCTTCTGGAGTTGGTGCGCTCCATGAAGGTGCCGGTCGGTGAACTGCTTCGCGTCACCCGACAACGCATCGAGGATACCCACAACGAGGACGCCAAAGTCCTGACGGAATTTTTGGCCAATCGGGCTGCATCCAAGAACGGGGTCCTCGCGCGGGCCGCCGGCGAGGCCCTTTCCGCGGACTACGTCGGCAAGCTCCTCGGCGTGGGCAGAGCCGCCGTGCACAAGGCCAAGGACGAGGGGCGGCTGCTGGCCTATCAGGAGCCCGGCAAGCGCTTTTTCCTCTTCCCGGTGTTTCAATTCGAGGGGGCCGCAGTCTCGCCTTGGGTGCCCGAACTCATCGATCTCGTTGGCAACGGTTTCGCCGCGCTGCACTTCCTGACCGTTGAAAGAAAGAGCCTGAAAGGGGAGAGCTTTCTCCTGCGCCTCAAAAAGGCCGCCACCCCCGCTGCCCGCGAAGCCCGCATTGCGGACCTGCTCGCCTTTGCCCGTTCCCGCGTTCCGTAGCCATGCCCGGCAGAAAACCGCCCCGCGGCCAGCCGCGGCTCCGTCCCTCCGCCGGGGAATTCGCCCGGTGTCGGCCGGACCTCCTCGAGTCATATCCCCTTCACTGGACCCGTCTGGCGGCCCGGGGAAGGCCCAGCCTCCACGATTGGGATGACCGCTCCGTCAGCCGATTTTCCCATCCCTCCCATCCCTTCAAGATTCTTTACCTTGCAGACGAAAAAGAAACGGCCTTCTGGGAAGTTTTCGGCGCCGACGTTGAGGATATGCCCGTCGAAAACCGAGCCCTCTCGATCAAACTCCAGCTTGAGCCTCGGGAGTGGGTCGAATTCGAAGTTCCGCAAGGCCTGCGCCTGATCGATGTCACCCAAGAAAAGACCCTTCACGATCTTCGTTCCAACGCCAGCACGTGGCTTGCCCCCTATGGAAATTGCCAAGCCTGGGCCGAAGCGCTGATGCAACATCCACTCAAACTCGACGGCTTCATTTACCAAGCCTGCCGCCGGGGCGCGACCGCACGATGTTTGGCCCTCCTTTCCCGTCCCGACGAAGCGACGATGGCCCGTCTGATCCTCGCACGCACTCAATCCGGACGCCCCTCCATGATGGCGGATCCCGCAACCCTGCGGCTGTTCATCCAGCACGAGATCGACCCGCGGTGACGGTCAACTCGAGGCGAAATCACGGATCGACTCTGGAGGTCGGCGCATTGCCGCCGAGGCATGGGATGAATGGCACGCGGTAAAAAGCTACCTGGCAGAGTCGAGCCTTCAACGGGCGAGGAGCGTCACCCCGGCAAGGAACGGGAGGCTCGCGACCTCAAGGCAACGCTGGTCGTCGCACGCCTGGAATCTCACCTCTCCCTTTAGGTCGATTGCCCCCCGTGCACGCGCGCCACCCAACGGTGGTCTTGCGACGGCCGTAGCATAAAGTCCGCGCAAATAGAGAATCTCACCGGTTTGAAGAAGCACGCCCGTCGGACTCTTGTCCCGCAACTCAGGCACCGGCGGTGTTGAATGCCACTCGCCGGCCCATCGGAATCCTTCAGGGAGCTCTACCTGTACGGCAGTCGGAAGCATGGGATTGCCCGCCGGAACTGTATCGTACGTATGCCACCCGTCCTGAATACGCAGGCGGATCACAAGCGTGAAGCGATCTCCCACGCGGCCGTAGGGCCCTCCATTCGTTCCCACCAAACCCGCACTGACCACGACCGGACTTGCTTCAGTGGTCGCGGCCGAGGGCAATTTACTCAGGGCTTGGCGCACCTGAGCTTCCGCGGGGGCGGGACCTGCTGGTCCTGCAAAGTAACGGTATCCATACGCATCGGAAAAATAGAGCGCGTCCCGATGCTCCGTCAGCCAAGACCGCCATTGCGTCGCATCTGCGCCGAAGGCCTGACCGGTGTAGCGGGCCAGCAAACGCGCGGCCACGTCACCCTTCAATCCGTCGGCCAGCCACGTCACGCAACGATCAAGGAAACGCACATCATGGTTGGCGTAACCAACCGACTTCGCTTCCTCGTCGACGGTGAACCACAGAGTCGCTGGAGGAACATACACCCAATCCTGGTTGCCCTCAAAATGCGCGCGGTACTTGGTTTTGTCAGCCCCGAAGGACTCGATCATTGCACTCGGGAAGTAATTGGCGAACTGGGCGGCGCGTGTGATGTAGGGGCTGTCGATCACCTCACTCAGGGATATGCGCGCGCGGAGCTCACGGCGTACGCTCGGCCGTTCACCGGCAAACCCCTTCATATAAACGATCGTATTGACGAACACTCGTCGGGCTTCGTCGGTCATTTCGGAAGGTGCCCCAACGGGACCCCAGAGGAAGAGATTGGCCTCCCGGGCCAGTGATATGCCGTGATCACCCTTAAGGTTGACCCCTCCCGCTATGATCTCGCTGTCTGAGGCATCCAGAAGATTTGCCAAACTGGTGACCATTCCGGGCACGGGCATTTTCGCGTGAACTTTCCATGCACGAATCGGCAGGCGGGTGGTCTTGTCAATTTCATCCACCAAGGTGGGAGTAACCTGCAGAGGGCCGCGAAAAATCGGGTGGTCAGTGCGAACGTGGTGGAGCTTCTCGTCGAGACAGGCGCACAGCCAGTCCATTTTTGAGCCTCGCATCCATAGCGTTTGCAATCCCATTTGTCCGACGGCGATCAACGGCACGCGATAGTCATCGGGCATCCAAACCGGGATCTTCTCGTCCGCAATGATGACATCGGCCGTACGCCCCTGCTCGAGCGTGAAGTCAGAGGCACGGATCGCCGTTACACGTTCAAAGTGATCACTGAGGAAACGGGTGAAGTCCGCGGCCCGCGCGGCATTGAGCTGCGCCTGGACACCTGGCGGTGTCTTGCTAGATCCAATTCCCTCGGCGTTACTAGAGCCCACATACAGCACGTGCATCGGTCGACGGGAGTCCGAACCGCGAACCGTTTGAATCAAAAGGGAGACAACAAAAATCAATCGAAGCAAATGGAGCATGACAAAATTGGGTAATCCTCCCCCGGACCTTGACCCGAAGTTTCCTGAGCAGCTCAGCCGTTGGATTCCGACTTCCTGAATTGTTCCGGGATCTCAATGGTCTGCCCTGTCAGCTTTGCCAAGAGCTCCCAAAGCTGGCGTCCGTGGGCGAACTGGGTCTGAAGCACACCTTCCTGATTGAGCACCCAAACGCGGGGAATGCTCACAATGTTGTAACGCCGCCCAAGTTCGCAGTCCCAGCCGAGTCCGTCGTAGTACTGCGGCCAGTCCATTCCAAGACTGGCCGCATCCGCCAGAAATTGCTCTTTCGTCCGATCGCTCTTCTGGGGCTTTGCCGGATCCTTGGGCGAATGATCGAAGGAAATTCCGATCATCTCGACACCATGGACTTTGTACGCCTCATACGCCGCCTTGGTATTGGGAAGCTCCTTCAAACACGGCACGCACCAGGTGGCCCAGAAATCAATGATGACCACCTTGCCGCGATACCGGGCAAGATCAACGGTGCGACCGTCAGCGGCGGTGAAAACCAATTCCATCGGTCCTTTGAGCGCCGCCCTTGCATTGAGTTTACCCTTCGCCATCGCGGAGACATGGGCGTTGCGTGAACCAGTCAGGCTTTGAAGAAATCGCTCTCCTCCGTCCACATCCCGAGCCAGCAAAAACTCAGCGTAGTGACCTTCAAACGCACCCAGCATCCGACTCTCAGGAATTCGCCCAGAAATCCGATCGAGCGCCGCGCGCCACGGCGCTGCATCGGCTGCACCCATGCGCTTCTGTTCCTCTTCCACGGCCGCCCGCGCTCGGAAGACCTCGCCCAGCATGGTCCGCTCCCAAATCGGATCGGGTACTCCGTCCGAGCTCAAGATCCGCATCCGGATTTCACGGGTCATTGCCTGCCAGGCAAGCTCATCCGCCTTCGCCAGGGGCCCAGTGAAGCGCCGCTCCGCACTCATGAGTGTACTCCACACCTCCCACTTTCTTGGTTCCTCGGGCAATGCGGCGAGAAACTCCCCGGCCGCCTGCACCACCGCCTCGTTGGCTCGCGCACGTTCAACGTCCCTCAGACGCTTCTGCTCGTCGGTCTCAAAGGGCCACCGTTGCCAAGCATTCTGCTCGGCACGCGCAGTCTTGACGCGCTCGTAGAGTTCGTCGGGACTCGGGGCAGAGCCGCTGGTTGCGGTGAAACCCAACAGCAGCAGGGTGATAAAGCGAAGCATGTGCCGGGTCATCGAACGAGATCTCACAAACTCTTCTTGATGGACACGTAAACGAAACGCTGTCGCGGGTCGTCCTCGGTATTATAGTAGGAGGTTCCATTGGTCACCAGCGATGGCTCCTCGTTCAGCAGGTTCTGACAGCCCAAGGTCCACTTAGTCCCGCTCACCCACCTCTGCCATCCTTCGCGCATCGCCGCCGGGACCGAATAGCTCACCTGCGCGTCGTAACGCATGAATGCGGGGATACGTCCGCCATCGAATGGAAAACCGGTGGGGAAACCCGGACTCGCCGTGGTTGTCGCGGTTGAATAGTGGCCGGTGTAGCGTGTCGACAGGGTCGCTTCCCAACGGTTCTTGATCCATGTCACCGCAGCCCGCCCGCGCCACCGCTTCGGCCCGCTCGATCCCGCCGTCTCGATGAATGCTCCCCGCGTGACATTCTGGGTACGGAAGTGATTGGTGAAAGAACTATTGGCGTTGATCTGAAACTCACCAAATTTTCCCGCCTCGAAGTCATAACGGATCTGCGCGTCGACGCCATCAGTCTCGATTCGAGCAACGTTGGTCCGGGTCTGGTCGATGAACGTGACGAGCCCTGCGGTGTACCCAAGCGCGCGATCCGCAGCTGTGAGTGGATCCCGTGTCACGCGATCCGGAAAATCGTCGGAGAGAATAATCAACTGGGGCGCCTGGATCAAAGCGATTCCGTCCTCCTTTTCAATCCTCCAATAGTCGATCGAGACCGATAGACCCTTGGCGAAGCGAGGATTGATCATCACACCGAAGTTCTCCGAAATCGAGGTCTCGGACTTCAGGTTCGGGTTACCTCCATTGAGTACATTGTAAGTCCCGGTGGGTTGGCTGGTATTGCCTCGTTTCGGATCGGGAGCGGCGAGAAAATTGAGAAAAGTATTCCTTGGATCCCCGAAGTCGTTCCAGTCAGGAACATAGATGCCATCCGAAAAGGAATAACGCACCGCGAAGTCCCTGGTGAGCTGCATCTTGGCCGCCGCCACGAAGGACTTGCCGGGCTTGCGGTTCTCGGCAAACGCTCCGCTTCTCGGCGAAATGAACTCGCTCTTCGCGCTTTCCCGACGGGCGCTGAGATTCAACTCAAGAGACTTCACAGGCACGAATGCCGGACGCCACTTATCGTTGAAAACAGGAAGCACCATTTCTAGGGCACCTGCGGTTGTGATCCGCTTGTTCGGGTTTCCGCTCGGTGTGTTCCGATATGGAAAGCCGGATAGCAGGAGATAGAGATCGTCGCTGTTACTGAAATTTTGACCTCCCTTGCGATCAAACTGCGTGTAATCTCCCAATGCAGCAACATTGAGAGGACCAGCCGGAAGCTCGAAGAGCGATCCAGTCACACGGGCTATACCGATAAAGTTGTTGGTGAAACTGCCGGAGTTGCGCCAGCTGTACCAGTACTTGTCGGTGTCCGCGCCCGGCACGGGAAAAGCCCGGTGGTCCGCAAGGACCGGATAAACCGCGCGTCGGGTGGCCAGGGGCGCCGGCACGCGCGGTTGGCCCGTGACGGTATCGACGCCAGTCAGCCCATTGAGCAACAACGTGGGCAACAGATTAACCGTATTATTGCTCGCGGTGAAGGTGTGATTATAGTCGTAGCTCCCATCCAAGGACCACTCCCACGTGTCGAGGAATCCTCCCTTGGCTCCGAAAAGCCCCCGGATCGTCTCGCGTTCCTCAAATGCGCTTGGATCTGCGATGTCGACCGGATCAAAAAAAATCCGCACCGGACGACCGACAAATCCGGGCGTCACATTAGTCCGAAACGGATTCAGGGGGTCCGTCGCGGGCAAATTAAGGACCAGCGATTGCGGAAAAGTGTACTTCGAGCGAACGTAGACGTAACCCACTTCAGAGTAGAGGGAAATTTTCTCGGACAGCGCGTGTTCGAACTGGAAATTCACCGAATAGTTATCCTCGGGATTGTAGATGGCCTGATCCGCGAAGCGCTCGCCGGGTTTGTATTGCCCTGCAACCGACGTGAAGGACGAGGGAGTCAATACTTGCGAAGCTGCCGATGAGGTGCCGGAAGGTACCTGAACCCAGCGAACTCCCGGTGCTCCCGGAATACCGAGGTCATTGACCACCGCCGTCGGAGCATTACCCACCAAGATTGTCGCGGGCGAACCGGCAAACGTGTTCAGGGTAAAGAGCTCGAAGGCGGAAACTCCGGCCGCATTGCGATAAGGGGTGTTCGGGCCGTATTTCTCCAGCGCGCGTGTCAGAAACTTGCGGTCACTCTGAAAAAGCGGATCGCGGTGGCGATAATCGAGCAAGACCGTCAGATTGGACCTGCGTCCGAAGAGCTCGAAGGTCCGGCCGTCCAAGTACGACACGCGGTATTCGGTCGCACCTCCGTCCCAGGAAGTGCCGACGTAGGTAGTCACCTCCTTTGCAGAGAACTCCTTGCGCAGAATGATGTTGATCGCGCCACCGATCGATCCGCCACCATACATGGCAGATCCTGAAAGGGGCAATATCTCGACGCGCTCGATGGCCGCGATCGGTATCCGACTTAGGTCCGTGCCGGACGTGTTGGAAGTACCCGAACGGGGCTGAACCCGCCCGTTGATCAAGATCAAGGTCTGCGCTTGCGGAAAACCTCGCAATCCGACCCGGGAGATGTTCGCGACTGTGCCACCGCTGACATTAACATTGTTCGGAGCAGTCTGAAATCCGTTGGCTCCGGATGTCGTTTGCGGAATATAGCGAAACAGTTCCTCAAAGCTTGTCACCCCCATCCGTTCAATTTCGGTCCGGGTGATCACCTCATGGTACATCGCCACGTTCTCTCCCGTGGGAATAAGGCTCTTGTTGATGATGCCATCAACCTTGGTCGAAGTTACTTCGTACTTCTGAAGAGTCACCGTCCGTCCGGTCGCCGCCCCCGAGCTCGCGGGACGGCTTGATTCGTTTTTTTCATCGCCTGCAATTCGGCTCACCGTGAGGGCCCCGGTCTTCTCGTCGCGTACCGCCATTAAGTCGGTTCCCGCCAGCATCCTGTTGAGCGCCGCCATCGGTGTGAATCGCCCTTTGACGGCCCGCGTCTCGACACCCCGAACTCTTTCCGCGGAATAAATAAATTGGCCGCCTGCTTGATCCCCGAAGTGTCGGAGAGTGACTTCCGCCGATCCGTTGGGTACATCAAACTGCAGCAGTTCGCCCTCGGCGGCTGACAGGGTTGTCCAAGAAAAAACTAAGACAATGAAGAGAATCAACTTCGCTCCAGGTCGGAAGCGAAACCGGGGCGAGAGCAGAGCGGAAGGATTCATGGTTTGTTGAGCGGTATTGATCAGAGACGTGAGCAGGTTGTCACAGCCCAAGACTGCCCCCGGATCATTTTCCATTACGGCAACCTTGAGAATCTGTCCAAGATCGTGGAACTCACCTTCGGATTCCCGCGATGGTGTGTTCCCTCACGCTGAGTGAGGTCACTCGCTCGGTCCGCGAGACCGGGAGCCTACGGTAAGGCGTGCAACCGAATCTTGCCTGAAGCCGTTACCTCCGCCCTCACGTCAATACTCGCCTGAACCAATCGGACGAAACCATCGAGGTTATCCGCCCGGAACACACCCGTTAGCGTTCGCGCCCGAAGTTGTTCGTCGACCAAAACCAGCTTTTGTACGTTGTGCTGATTGAAAGCGTCGACCACCTGATCCAAGGTTGTTACGCTAAAGACGAGACGGGTTGATTGCCATGCGAGAGCTTGCTCAACCTCGTGAGAGACAAGGGGAATGACCACGACGGGCTTGGGTTCCAAGACCTGCTGGATCGGCACGAGAACCCGCTCTCCTGCGCTGACCACAGACTTCTCGACCGTCGGTCCGTCCGCTCCTCCGAGACCCGAGAGCAACACGGCATGAGCCCTCACATCCTCAATCCGGACCCGTCCTTCAGTAACAATCACTTCAACATTCTGCTCGTTCATCCGGACATTGAAAGCGGTTCCGACGGCGCGGACGATCGTGTCGCCCGCTCGTACGAAAAATGGGCGATGGGGATTCTTCGCCACCTCAAAGTGGACCTCGCCCCGGAGTAACGTCACTCTTCGCTCCGAATCCGTGTAATCGATCGCAATCCGGGCGTCACCATTAAGTCGTGCTACCGAGCCGTCAGCGAGGGCCATTACCTGAGCGGTGCTGGCGAGAACACGATACGTCGGGTCAGGGACGCGATCGAAATTTCGCCAACCAATGTACGCACTCAAGGCGATCGCTGCGGCTGCGGCCACCAAACTCACGGAGAAAAACCTCCGGCGCGATCCCCCTGCTTGCTGGTTCAGCCGAGCCTCCAATGCATCTGCTTCGGAGACCAGAGTAGCATCGCGGCACGCCGCATCCATCGCCCGCCAGAGGCCTTCGGTCCGCCTCAAACATTCAATCGCCTCAATCCGGCCCTCCTGCCAGACGAGATACTCGCGTTGCTCCGCGGCCGTCAGGCCGCGGTCGCGCCGGACCACCCATTCGGTGGCGATTTGGTCAGAGAACTGATCAGGCATGTCAGAAGAGGTGGCCATCGTATTACTCCATTCGTCCCAGTCCCCGGGCCCGGAGATACTCCGCACAACGACGCGTGCCTTTGACCGCCAGAACCTCGACCGTATTTTCGGAGATGCCCAACATCCCTGCGATTTCCCGCTGGGAGTAGCCTTTGATTTTGCGCAGAAGAATGACTTGTCGGCAGCGTTCCGGGAGCGCGTGGATCGCCTCCGTCAACAAGGCCAATTCTTGTTGCCGGCACACTGTTTCGACCACACCCAGCGCTTCCTCCATGACTGCGAGAGGCAAGCTCTCAGTGAGTGAGACGATCTCTGCGCGGGCCCGAGAGTGGAAGAAATCATGGACCGCATTTCGCGCGATCGCGAAAAGCAAGGGCCTGGTGCTGCGCACGCGCCCCTTGCCCTTCGCATGTAAAATGCGGGAGTAGCAATCCTGCACTGTGTCATCCACGTCCGCCATTGAAGGCAACGAACGCCTCAGGTAGCTCCGCAGCGACTGTTCGTGGGGTTGCACCTCGGCTACAAACCAGCGGGTTTCATCCGAATTTAGAGGAGTCATAACGGGCTTCGCAAAACCGCAGGTAAGCAGCGAATGCGCCAATCCACGGTTCGAAGCAAGGAAGATTGGGCCCCGATCAAAAGTTAACCCGCAGGCGAACCCAATCGACGCTCCACAGAAAAGGCATCACCGGAAACGCGCGAAGTCGACGCCGGGGTCGAAGGGCACACCCTCCGTCAGGTGGTTGATCCATTGCCGGGCCAGCCATGGCGCATAGAGCGCTCCTTTCGACCCCAGCCCGTTGATGAATCCAAAACCAGGCTCGCCGGGGAAGCGACCAGTCACCGGACGCAGATCACGCACACTCGTCCGCCAGCCGCAGAGATGGCCGCTGACCGAAAAGCGTGCGCTCCCGAGCAGACGCGAGGCACTCGACTCGAGAAGCGTGCGGCTCGCCTGCGACGGCGACAGGTCCGTCGCCGCGCGATCATAGGTCGCTCCCACCAGCGCATCGCCGTCAGCCAAGGGTAGAAACCAGTGGCCTTGGTTACGAATCACCTCCGGATCCGCCAGCGGCTCCAGCTGCGTCACCCGCAGGGCCTCGCCTTTGACCCGGTCCAGCGCCACCGCTCCCAGCCGGCTCTCCGCCGCGCCCGTGCACAGCACCACCAGGTCGCGGTGCCCCCGCTCGTCGTCGAGACGGACGCGCCGCTCCGTCAGCCGGCCTTGGGCGAGCCATCGCCGGCGCGCCGCCGAAATCAAGCCGGGAAGATCGATGTGCAACGCGCCTTCGATCCAGAAACCAGCCGCATCGCCCGCGGCCGTGCGGGCGTACGGCACCAGCTCGCCGCGATCCCATCGGGTGTGAAAAATCGCGCGCTCGTCCGCATCACGAAAGCTCCGCCAGACGCGCATGCGTCGGATCAGCGGAATGCCCAGCGCCTCCGCCAGCCCGCGGTAGGTCGTCTCGGTCGCGCCGAGCAGCGCGTCGATCTGCCAGCTCTTGACCAGGCGTTGCCCCGTGATCGGATTGACAATCCCGGCACCCACGCGCGAGGCCGCGGACGCGTGACCGGCATCGGCAATTTCAAATTCGATGCCCGCCCGTTCGCATTCCCAGGCCAGCAAGGTACCCGCCACCCCCTGGCCGACGATGAGCATGGGAGCGCGCATGATCGCCGGCCTAACCGCCCGATGGACGCCCGGCTGCGTGCAGGGCGGCGCCGACGATGCCCGCCTCGTTGAGGAAACGGGCCGGCACCACAGGAGTGGAGATCTGCAAATGTTTGAACCACTCCGCGTGTTCCTGGCTGATGCCACCACCCACGATGATCAACTGCGGGAACAGGATCGTCTCAATGACCTGCAGATAATCACTCACGCGACCGGCCCACTTTTTGTAGGAAAGGCCTTTGCGCTCCTTCGCGGCCGCGGACACGCGCTTCTCCGCCGGATGTCCGTCCATCGGCAGGTGGCCTAATTCACTATTCGGATACAGACGTCCGTCGACAAAGAGGGCGCTGCCGACACCGGTGCCAAACGTCAGCATGAGCACGGTGCCCTTCCGGCCGCGTCCGGCACCAAACGCCACCTCCGCCAACCCGGCGGCATCGGCATCGTTGAGCAGAGAGACAGGCAGGCTCAGGGCCTTCCGGAAGAGCGCCTCACCGTTGCAGCCGATGAACGCCGGATGGAGGTTGGCCGAGCTGAGAATGCACTCGCCGCGGACCACGCCGGGGAAACCGATGCCGACCGGCCCCTTCCAGTCAAAGTGTTCAACAATCTCGCGCGCCGCCCGCGCCACCTTGGCCGGCGTGAGAACGGTCTCGGTGGGCACCCGAAAGCGCTCGGCCAGCAAGGTGCCCTTCGCCGTGTCCACCGGAGCGCCCTTGAGGGCCGAACCGCCAATATCGATGCCAAGTACGTTCATGGGATGAGCCCGCATTCATCCCGAAGAAGCCCGGGGCGGCGATCGGGAAACCCTGCCCAAAGCCTGGGTTCCCTCTATCGATTGATTACCAGGGAGATCCGTCCGCCAATCCGGTTCTTCCCGGTTTTCAGTGGGCAACAGAGGCGGGACCGTACGGTCCCGTCGCGGCCTCGGCGAGGCCACCTACACCGAACCTTCGGGCTTCGGGTTGTCGGCCACGCTTGCCAAAGGCTCAAATCCATTGAAGACGGCGAAGAACCTCCCATCCCGAGCCCGCCCCGACAAACTCAACCGCAGGCACCGTGCTCACCGTGGGCGTGGCCATGGTTGAGCTCCTCCGGCGTGGCTTCCCGGCTGGCCACGACTTCCACGTCGAACGTGAGGTCGATGCCCGCGAGCGGATGGTTGGCATCGAGCAGCACGGACTCACCTTCGACCCCGACCACGGTCACCACCGGGTCGGACGGATGCTCGCCCGCTTGGAACTGATCGCCAATCTTCAGCTCCCCTTCGACGGGCAGCAGCACCCGGAGGACTTTCTGAATCTGCTCCGGATCGCGCTCGCCATAAGCCTGGGCCGCCGGCACGAGCACGCGGGTCTTCGTCCCCACCGGCACGTCTTTCAGACGGGCGTCCAGCCCGTCGATGATCTGACCGGCACCCTCAAGGTAGCGGATCGGGTCGCCACCGGCAGAGGTGTCGATCACCCGATCCTGCGGATCGCGAAGGGTGTAGTGGAAAGTGACAACGTGGCGCATGGGAAGGGAGGATGACGGGTCTTTCCGCGACTTCGCGGCGGCTAGGTTTCCTGACGGAGAACTTCAAGGGGCGGGTGGGTGGCGACACCACGGTTGGCCAGCAGACCGGTGACCAGGGTCAAGGTCACGACGGAAACGATCGCACCGAGGAGGGTCCCGGGAGCGAAGGCACCGGTGGTTTCAAACACGAAGCGGGCCATCAGTTCACTGGAGATCAGCGCCAGACCGCAGCCGACGACCGAGGCGAGCACACCGAGGATGGCATACTCCACCAGTTGGATCTGCAGCAACTGGCGCCGGGTCGCGCCGAGGGTCCGCAGGAGCACGGTCTCGCGCAGGCGCTGGTAGCGCCCGCTGAGGATGGCTCCGGCGAGCACAATCACCCCGGTGGCCACGGTGAAAAGGGCCATGAACTGGATGATGAACTGGATCTTCGAAAAAATGCCGTCGAGCGTTTCCAGGATCAGCGTCAGATCGATCGCCGACACGTTGGGCAGGGCCCCCACCACCGCCTGCTGGAGACGGGCGGAGTCGGCAGGGCTGGCGGCCCGGGTCGCAGCCACAAAAAACTTGGGCGCGGCTTCGATCGCCCCCTCCGGAAAGACAATGAAGAAATTCGGCTCCAGGCGTCGCCACTCCACTTCCCGGATACTGGTGATGCGCGTGGCCATGGGCACACCCTGGACGTCAAACTCCATCGTGTCGCCCAGCACCAACTGCATGTCCTTCGCCAACTCCCGCTCGATCGAAATCGGGATCACCCCGGCATCCCCTTCCACCCGGCCGTCAAAGGTCCCTTCGACCACGGTTTCGGTGGCGGCAACGACGCTCCGGTAGGTCGAGCGATACTCCCGTCGAAGCGTCCACGACGGGATGCGGGACGACTCGTCCTTCAGGACCTGCTCAATCGTGCGGTCCTTCAGCCGGTTGATCCGCATGGTCACGATCGGGGCTTTGGCCCGCAGGGGCGCCCCCTCACGGGCAAGGATCGCCTCCAAGGGCCCGATCTGGTCGTCCTGAATGTCGAAGAACAGCAGGTTCGGGCGGTTGCCGTCTCCGGAGCCCTTGATCTGGGCCAGCAGCGTGGCCCGGGTGAGGGCGAGCGTGACAATCAGGAACGTGCCCAAGCCGAGAGCCAGCAGCAGCAGGACGGTGCGGTTGTTTGGCCGATACAGATTGGCCACGCCCTGCCGCCAGACGTAGGGCGCGCGACGAGGAAAGAATCGCCGTGCCAGCCAGGCCACGGCCTTGGCGAGGCCGGCGAGCACGCCAAAGCTGACGATCAGGGCGACGACGAAGCCGACCCCGATCTGCCAGCGCGGCGTCTGCCACCACGCGAAGACCGAGACCGCCGCGACGATCGCCGCATAGACCGCCCAGCGCAGCGGATCGGGACGTTCCGGGTCCGCGGCGAACGAGGAGCGGATCGCGACCAAGGGGGAAACCCGGCGGATCGGCAACAGCGGCAGGAGCGTGAAAAGCAGACAGATCACCAGCCCCGAACCCACACCCCGGGCCACCGCCGCCCATGAGATGAAGAAATCCACCTCGAACGGCAGCAGTCCCTTGACCAGGGCCGGCAGAGCGAGCTGCACCCCGACGCCGAGCGCGGCCCCGAGCAGCGCGCCAAAGAGACCGAGCCCCAGTCCCTGCACCAGGTAAACCGCAAATCCCCGCCAGGCGCTCGCGCCGAGGCAGCGCAGGATCGCGACGGTGGTGATCTTCTGCCGGACATAGACGTGGATCGCGCTGGCCACGCCGATCGCCCCGAGGAACAGGGCGACAAAGCCCACCAGGCTGAGGAAGGAATAGACATTGCGTATCCCCTGCCCCAATTCGCGCTTCCGCTCCTCGACCGTGTCGAAACCCAGCCGAAGCTCGCGGAACCGTCCCCTCAGATCCCGGACCAGAGCCTCGACATCCTTCTCCGGCGGAAACTTGAAGTAGGTCTTGTAGCGCACCAGGCTGCCCGGACCGAGCAAACCGGTCTCGGCAAGACGGGACATCGGGATGAACACGCGAGGGGAAAGCATCGCCACCGCCGCCGATTCTCCCGGGATCTTTCGGAGCGAACCGATGACCGTGAAGGTCGAGGTGCCCAGCTTGATCGGATCGCCGAGCTTGACGTTGTATTGGCTCATCAACGTCTCCTCGATCACCGCCCCGGCTTCGTTCGTCGCCAAGCGTCCGGCAGCGTCAGCGGGGACCGTCAGGAACTCGCCATAGAACGGATAACCGCCTTCCATCGCACGCAGGGAGACCAGCCGGGTCTGCCCGCCGGAATTGGGAAAAACCACCATCGAGGAAAACGAGACCTCATCGGCCCGCTCGCCGCCGAGACCGCTGAGAAAACCCTGCGCCTCCGGGGTCAGCGCCGAACGCGACTGGACGGCCAAGTCCGCCCCGAGCAAACCCTTCGCCTGCCCGTCGATCGCGGTTTGCAGGTTGGCGCTGAACGAACCGATCGCGACCAAGGAAGCGATCCCGAGCACGATCGAGAGCGAGAACAAGGCCAGTCTTCGCCGCGAGGCCCGCGAATCCCGCCAGGCCATTTTCAAGATGAACGTCATGACGAAAGAAACCGGGGAAACAGGATGAAGGGGTCGAAATGGAAGCAGACGTCACGCATGCGCAGGCGGGCTTACACCCGTTCGTCGGAGACCACGGCACCGCTGCGCAGACGGATGATCCGCTGGCATTTCCGGGCCAGATCGAGATCGTGGGTCACCAGGACGAGAGTGGTGCCCCGTTCGCGGTTCACCTCAAAAATCAGATCCGTCATCGCATGCGCGGTGTCCCCGTCGAGGTTGCCGGTCGGTTCGTCGCAAAAGAGAATTTTCGGCGCATTGATGAAGGCCCGGGCCAGCGCCACCCGTTGTTGTTCACCGCCCGAGAGCTGGATCGGGTAATGGTCGTTGCGTGCACCGAGTCCGACCCGCTCGAGCAGGGCCTGGGCCTCGGCTTCGCGTCCCGCCGCGCCGCGCAATTCGAGCGGGACGAGCACATTCTCCAGCGCGGTCAGCGTCGGGATGAGTTGGAAGTTCTGGAAGACAAAGCCCACGTGGTCGTTGCGCACCCGGGCCCGCTCGTCCTCGTCCATCGCGCCGATCTCCTCACCCGCGAGAGCGACACTGCCGGAGGAGGGCCGGTCGAGCCCGGCACACAGGCCCAGCAGGGTGGTCTTTCCGCTGCCGCTCGGGCCCACAATTGCCACACTGGCACCGGCCTCCAATTCGAAGCTGACCTCCTTCAAAACGGTGAGAGAGCTCCCGGCGGAGGGGTAGGATTTGGTCAGTCGCTCGACTTTCAGCATGGAATGAACACTCATGAAGGTAACCGCGACCAAACCCGACGGCGTCGTTTCTGCAACCGATGAAACTCCTTTTCAGCCTTTTCTTCACGTTTCTCACCTGCAGCACCCTGCTGAGCCAGGAGCCGGCGCCAGCGACGAAGACCATCGTGTTTTTTGGCGACAGCCTGACAGCCGGTTACGGACTCGAAAACCATCTCCTCCAGGCGTTTCCCGGAATCCTGCAGCAACGAATCAACGACAAAAACCTGCCTTATCGGGTGGTCAACTCCGGCCTCAGTGGAGACACCACCGCGGGTGGCCTGAGACGGATCGATTGGATCCTCCGGCAAAGAATCGACGTCTTTATCCTCGAGCTGGGTGCAAATGATGGGCTCCGGGGATTGCCGGTGGCGACCGCCAAGAGCAATCTCGAGGCGATCATCGCCAAGGTCCGGGCCCGTAACCCTGAAGTGCAGATCATCCTCGCAGGCATGGAGATGCCCCGCAGCATGGGAGACTATGCGCTCGAATTTGCAGCGATGTACCCGGCGCTGGCCGAGGCGAGCGGCGCGACCCTGATCCCGTTCCTCCTGGAGGGCGTTGGCGGCGTGCCGGAACTCAATCTTCCCGATGGGATTCATCCGACACCCGAGGGGCATCAACGCGTGGCCGAGAACGTCTGGCCCTACCTGCAGCCCCTGCTGCGTTGAGTCGAAGGTCGATTCCATCAGCGACCCGCATCGTCGCGATGACCGCAAGCGCGGCTCTCCAGGATTGCGATGAGTGTC
>Ga0163144_10014686_pt1 | contig 16238 bp, 14 predicted proteins | sample OliLak19BULKMAT1_FD_123175 | JGI IMG/M metagenome (GOLD analysis project Ga0163144, IMG submission 123175) | Freshwater microbial mat bacterial communities from Lake Vanda, McMurdo Dry Valleys, Antarctica - Oligotrophic Lake LV.19.BULKMAT1 | ecosystem: Environmental > Aquatic > Freshwater >... | reverse complement strand
GGCGTTCTGCAGCGCCACCAGTTCGGCCGCGCTCAGCGCGTCGAGACGAGCGCTCCGCGGATTGCGGCGCTCGGTGAGGCGCGGATCGAGGAAGTCGTGTGTCATAGAGAATGGGTGCGCCGCATCTCTTGCGACGATTCGTCTAAATTAGCCCGGTCGGGTGCATCATGCCGTGCGCCGCCGACTGCCCGCCATTTCTCACTTCCGTCCCGGGATCGCGTCATGCCCGCTCTCTGCTCGTCGGCTCGCCATGCGACCCTTGTGCTCGCTGGCCTCATCGTCGCCGGGTGCGCCGCGCCCGCGCGGGCCCCGAACGTCGGCGCGACACCCGTCCGGGTCGATACGGCACCAGCGCGCTGGCCGAGTGTCGGCGTCACCCGGATGGCGGAAGGCCGTGACGCGATGGTGGTCTCCGGGCATCCGGCGGCCAGCGCGATCGGGCGGGAGATCCTGCTGCGCGGCGGCAATGCCATCGACGCGGCGGTCGCGGTCGGATTTGCGCTGCAGGTACTGCATCCGGAAGCGGGCAACCTTGGCGGCGGCGGCTTCATGGTGATGCGCGCGCCGGACGGCACACTCCGGGCGCTCGACTATCGGGAGACCGCCCCGGTGGCCGCGACGCGCGACATGTATCTCGATGCCGACGGGATGCCCACCGAGCGGAGCGTGACGGGGCATCTTGCCGCCGGCGTGCCGGGCTCGGTGGCGGGCATGCTCGAAGCCCACCGCACGTACGGGCGCCTGCCGCGCGCCGCCCTCCTCGCGCCGGCGATTGCGCTGGCCGATACGGGCTTCATTCTGGATAGCTACCGCGCGCTCGGTATCGGCGGTGAGGAGCGGCTCGACCTCTTCGCGGCCTCGAAAGCACAGTATCGTCGCGCGGATGGCAGCGCCTACGCGGTCGGTGATCGCCTCGTGCAGCGCGACCTTGCCGCGACGCTCCGTGCCATCAGCGACCGCGGCGGCGAGGGCTTCTACGACGGGCCGGTCGCCGATCTGATCGTCGCCGAAATGGCGCGCGGGGGCGGGATCATGACGAAGGCCGACCTCGCCGCGTATCGTGCCATCTGGCGCGAACCGATCCGGATCACCTATCGCGGGCACAGCATCTATTCGATGCCGCCGGCCTCCTCGGGTGGCGTCACGCTCGGGGAGATCCTCAACATTCTCGGCGGCTATCCGCAACTGCCCGCCTTCGGCACCGCGGACCTGATGCATCTCGAGGCGGAGGCGATGCGCCGTGCCTTCATGGACCGCAACCGCTACCTCGGCGACCCGGCCTTCGTGAACGCGCCTATTGAACGGCTACTGTCGGCGCAGCATGCGGATTCGCTCCGCACCACCATCGGCCGCACCGCCACGCCAACGCCGGCCTTCGATGCGCGCATCGATCGCGGCAACTCCACGACGCACTATTCGGTCGTCGATGCCGAAGGCAACGCCGTGAGCTGCACCACGACGCTGAACAACAGTTACGGGTCGGCCGTGACGGTCGCGGGTGCCGGCTTCCTGTTGAACGACGAGATGGATGACTTCGCCACGGCGCCGGGGCTGCCGAACATGTACGGGCTGGTGCAGGGCGAGGCAAACGCCATCGCGCCCGGCAAGCGCATGCTGTCCGCGATGACACCGACGCTCGTCTTCGCGCCGGACGGCTCGCTGCGGATGGTGGTCGGGACGCCGGGCGGCCCCACGATCATCACGCAGGTGTTCCATGTGATCTCGAACGTGCTCGATCACGGCATGCCGCTGGCGGCCGCGGTGGCCGCGCCGCGGACGCATCATCAGGCGCTGCCGGACTCGCTCCGCGTGGAACGGGACGGATTCAGCAGCGAGGTCCTGGAGGAACTGCGAGCCCGCGGGCATGCCGTGAAGACCGGCGGACGCTGGGGCGATGTGGAGGCGATCCTGCGCACGCCGCAGGGCTGGCAGGGCGCCAGCGACCCCCGCCGTGGTGGCGGGGGTGCCGGCTACTGAGGCTTACGAGCGGGCGAAATCGGCGTCGAGCGTGATCGTCACGCCGGCGCCGTCGTTCAGTACGATGTCGCGGTCCTTCGTTTCGACGGCACGCTGCGTACCCACCGCGGCACCGACCGCGCCACCGATCAGCGCGCCCCGGCCGCCGCCGAGCACCTTGCCGACGATGGCACCGGCACCGGCACCGGCACCGACCTTCGCCACGTCGCCCACGTTGGTCTTGCGGCCCTCGAGCACCGTCTCCTGCGAGGCGACCGACGCGGAAATCGGGTAGCTCTGCCCGTCGATGATGACGTTCTTCACCGCGAGCTGCAGGGTGCCGACGTTGTCACTCTTGTTCTCGGATTCCTTGATCCGTACGATCGACAGCGTCACCGTCGAGCCCGCGGGGATCACGGTGCGCCCGCGCGAGTCGTTCACGTCGCGGCTGACGCGGACTTCGAACTCCTCGCCCGCCCTGTTGGTGCGCGAGGTGATGCGCGAGGTGCTGGACGCAAAGACGGTCGTACCGGCATCAAGCGACCGCCTGGCGGCCACCGGGGCCGACGCGGTCGGCCTCGGGGCGGCGGGCCTCGGCGTCACGGGCCTTGGGGCCACCGGCCTCGCCGCAACGGGCGTCGGCTGGGGCGTCGGAGCCATCGCCATCGCCGTGTCGCCCAGCGGCAGCGTCGAATCGGCCGGGAGCAGCGTCTGATCGCGGAGCATTGCGGAGTCGGCGGCGGCGGTGTCCGTCTTGCCGGTACCGCAGGCCGTCAGGCCGAACGCGAGGAAGGCTGTGACGGTCAGCGAATGAGTGTGGCGCATGTGATCTCCAATGGTCGAACCAGCAGTGTGCTTGCCCGAGGGGGATCGGTCACAGAGATTCTACGACAATGTGGCGCCGTTTGCGAACTCTCGTCCCCTTCATCACGGCGCACTGGCGAGCCTACACCCTAGGCTTCGTCTGCCTCCTGATCTCCAATGGCTTCAGCGTGGCCGGCCCCCGATTCGTCGAGGCCGCCATCAATGCCATCGCCCGGAAGGCGCCGACGCCGGAAATCCTTCGCGCGGCGGGCCTGATCGTGCTGCTCGCCGCCGTGGGTGGCGTCGCACGGTTCATTATGAGACAGACCCTCAACACCGGCAGTCGTCGCGTCGAGACCGATCTGCGCGGGCACCTCTTCCGGCACCTGCAGACCCTGCCCGCCGCCTTCTACGATCGCTCCCCCACCGGCGATCTCATGGCGCGCACCACCAACGACCTGCTGGCGCTCCGGATGGTGGCGGGGCCGGCGATCATGTATCTGGTGGACACGACGGTCCGTGCCGCGCTGATCATTCCCGCCATGATGACGATCAGTCCGCGACTCGCCCTGCTCGCCGCACTTCCGCTGCTTGGTCTGCCGTTGGTGATGACGCTGCTGGGCAACCGCATTCATTACCGCTCGCTCGCCATTCAGGATCAGTTCGGGGAGATCACGTCGTTCGTGCACGAGCATCTCTCGGGCGTGCGGGTGGTGCGGGCATACGGGCAGGAAGCAGCGGAATGCGCGACGTTCGAGGCGCTCAATGCCGACTACCGCGAGCGCAATCTGGCGCTGGCCCGCGTGCAGGGGCTCTTCCATCCGCTCCTGACGATCAGCGGTGGGCTGGGCGGTGTCTTCGTGATCGGCCTCGGCGGGCGCATGGTGCTCGAGGGTACGGTGACGGTCGGCGCGTTCGTGGCGTTCGGTGTGTACCTGGCGATGCTGGTGTGGCCGATGATCGCCCTCGGTTGGGCGCTCAATCTGGTGCAGCGTGGCGCGGCCGCGATGGTGCGCGTCGATGCCCTGCTGGCCGAGCCGCGCACGATCGCCTCCCCCGCAGAGGCCACGCCGTTGCCGCCGCGTGATGGCGCGCGGAGCGTCACCTTCGAGGATGTCTGGTTCCGGCATCCGAACGCGCCGGAACGCGGCTGGCTGCTGCAGGGGATCTCGTTCCACGTGCCCGCCGGCGAGACGCTGGCGATCACCGGCACCACCGGCGCCGGCAAGACGACGCTCGTTGAGTTGCTGGTCCGGACGTTCGACCCGGACCGCGGCTGCATCCGTATCGACGGCGTGGACATCCGCGAACTCCCGCTCGCCGAGTTGCGCCGCACCGTGGGCTTCGTGCCGCAGGACACCTTCCTCTTCAGCGAGACGCTGCGCGACAACGTGCTCCTTGGCGCACCCAACGACGGCCGCCTGGAGCGCGTCGGCGACATCTCCCAACTGAGTGCGGCGCTGCCGGACCTGCCGTACGGTTGGGACACGATGCTGGGCGAGCGCGGCATCAACCTGTCGGGCGGGCAGAAGCAGCGCACGGCCATTGGGCGGGCGCTGGCGCAGGATCCGCCGGTCTTTGCACTCGACGATGCGCTGAGCGCCGTCGATGCGCAGACCGAGGCGCGCATTCTCGAGAATTTGCGGGGGGCGCTGCATGGCCGGACGGTGCTCCTCGTCTCGCATCGCTTGGCCGCGGTACGGGATGCGGAGCAGATTCTGGTGCTGGAATCGGGGATGATCGTGCAGCGGGGCACGCATGCGCAGCTGGCCTCGGCGCCGGGACGATTCCGCGACCTGCTGCAGCGTCAGGCGGTCGAACAGGAACTCGAAAGCGCTCCCGCCGCGACTGCCTGACCGCTCAGCTCAGAGCTGTTCCTTCAGGAACTCGGGCGTGAAGCCCTGCAGCAACGCCGCCAACCGCGTGAACTCGCCGGTGATCATCAGGATGCCGACGATGATGAGCAGGATGCCACTCGCCCGCATCACCCACGGCAGGTACCGGCGGAAGCGCTGGAACCAGTCGATGAAGCGGTCCACCGCCAGCGCCGCGCCAAGGAACGGCACCGCCAACCCGCTCGAGTAGGCGAGCAGCAGTCCCGTCCCGCGGCCGGTATCACCCGAGGTGGCTGCCATCGACAGAATGGCGCCGAGAATCGGCCCGATGCACGGTGTCCAACCCGCCGCAAACGCCATCCCCACCAGCACACTGCCCAGATAGCCGACCGGCTTGTCCTGCAAGTGCATGCGCTTCTCGCTCTGCAGCGCGCCGAGCTTGAGCAGCCCCAGGCAATACAGCCCGAAGACGATGATGAGGACGCCGCCACCGCGCTGCAGCCAGACCTGATGCTGCCGCAGCGCGCGGCCGAGTGCCGTGGCGCTGGCACCGAGAATCACGAAGATCAGCGTGAAGCCGAGGACGAAGAGGAGTGCGTGCGCAAAGACGTGGCGCTTCTTCGCGTTGGCATCTTCGAGCGACATGCCGGTCAGGAAGCCGACGTACGACGGCACCAGCGGCAGCACGCACGGCGAGAGGAAGCTCAGAATGCCCGCCGTGAACGCCACGAGCAGCCCGATCGATTCCGGGGCGTTCATGCCAGCCCTCCGAGATCACGCGCGCGGCACTCGCGGCAGAGTCCGTAGAGTTCCAGCCGATGCCGCCGGACCTGGAAGCTGTGTTCGTCGGCGATGATGGGGATCATGCGTTCCAGCCGTTCATTTGTAAACTCCATGACCTTGCCGCAACGTTCGCAGATCAGATGCTCGTGGTGCTGTTCCTGCACCGGTGCCGGCTCGTAGCGCTTGAACCGCTCGCCGAAGTTGTGCGCGCGCGCCACGCCCGCCTGCACCAGCACGTCGAGCGTGCGGTACACCGTCGCCGTACCGACACGCACGCCGCGCTCGCGCAGGATGCGCTCGATCTCGTCCACCGTGAGATGGCCATCGGCGCTCAGCACCACGTTGGCGATCTGGTCACGCTGACGAGTCACCGGCAGCTGGTGATCGCGGAGATAGCGGCGGAAGCGCTCGAGGAGCGCCGCCGCATCATCACGACTGAGGCGTGCCATCCGTCTCGCTCTCGGGCTGGGGGACGGCGGCGGCGGTCGTGGATTCGGGCTCGGCGTCGTCATTGGCCGCCGCGTCGGCAGCGGCCGCCATGTCCGCCGCCGCGGCGAGCAGGTCCACGCCGAAGAAGTCGCGCACACTCACCGGCTCGGGCGGCTCCGCATCGTCGATGCGCCGGCGCACTTCCAGCAGCATCGCTTCGAGTGCGTCGAGCGGCCCGCTGCCGACTTCCTCGATGACGCCCTGATACTGCCCCCGCTCGGCCCCACGAATCACCAGCGCCCAGCGGCCCGTGTAGATCGTGCGGCGATCGCCCTGCACGCGAGAAAAGACCGCCGTGCCGAATTCGCGCCGCTCGTGGCGCAGCTTCGGAAAGGTCCAGACCTGATCGAGCTCGCCGACCCCGAGGTCCTTCACCGCCTGCTCGGCAAGGCGCTTCCAGCCGTCGTAGCGGTCGGTCCCCTCGGGGACTACACGCGGTCCGCTCATGCGGACGCCGCGAGCCGACGCTCGACATGCACGCGCAGCACCGTCATGAAGTCCTGCGCATTGGTCACGACGCCGTACGCCTGGTGCGTCCCGCGATCCTTCAGCTTGTTCACGACGAACTCGGTCTGATCGACGCAGATCGTCATGAGCGGCGTCGGTTCACCGTGATCGAGATGAAAGGCCGGCAGCATGTTGCCGACCGCGATCGCATGCAGCGCCGTGGCGATGAAGATGGCGCCGGTGGCCTTCACGGTGTGCTCGCGCATCGCCTCCTGCGCCGCGAGCGCATCGCTGATGACGCCGGGCAGCGGGCCGTCATCGCGGATCGAGCCGGCGAGCACGTACGGGACCTGCGTGGTGATGAGCGCGTGCATGATGCCGGAGCGTACCACACCACTCCGGACGACGGCCTCGATGGAGCCTGCGGCGCGCACCTGATTGATGGCGCGCATGTGCAGGCCATGTCCGCCATCGGCCGGCGATCCGTCGCTCGCCATGCCGAGGGTGGTGCCGAAGATCGCCGCCTCGATGTCGTGGACCGCCACGGCATTGCCGCAGAGCACGGCATGCACGAATCCCTGCGAAATGAACCACTCGAAATCGCTGCGCGCGCGTGAATGCACGAGCGCCGGCCCGACGACCCAGACCACGTAGCCGTCGGCCCGCTGCTCGATGAGTTGCGAGGCAAGTTCCTCGTAGTTCACCGGGCGCTCGCGGCTCACCTCGGTGCTCATGAAGCGGAACTCGCCCGCGGCACCATGTGCGGCACCGCCGAGGAAGCCGGCGGCATGCACCAGAATGCCGTCCGACCCGTCTTCCGCCTCACCCATCGCCACCAGTTCACCGGCTTCGAGGCGACGCGGCTCGATTGTCTCGACTGTCTCGCCCCGCCGCACGATCACGCAGTCCATGCGCGGCCGATCCGGCATGATCCAGCGCCCACCGAGCCGCACGTAGGTCGGCAGATTGGACGTCGAGAAGAATCCTTCAGGGAGCACGCCTGGCGCCGGCGTCACGGCGAAGCGGGCATCCGGGGCATCGGCAAGTCGGGGCACCGAGAAGTCAGGCGCGGCGTAACGGGAGGGAGTCATGGAGGGGGAATCCTATGGGCACCGCCAGAGAGCGGCAAGCATTACATTCTTCCCCGCCAAGGAGGCATTCCCAGACATGCGTACTGTCTTACTTGCGGCGCTCGCGCTCGGCACCATTGCCGGACAGAGCGTCGCCCAGCAGGCCCCCAAGCCTGCGCCCCGAGATACCGTGCGCCGCGACAGCGTCGCCATCCTGCCGACGATCAGCGTCACGCGCTCGCCCGAGACCTTGCAGACGGTGCCCATCGCGGCCGACATCCTCGACAAGAACGCCATCCGCCGGGGTCAGCCCACGCTCGGCCTCGACGAAGCGCTGAACAACCTCCCGGGCGTGTATGTGGCGAACCGCTACAACTTCTCGCAGGATCAGCGGCTCTCGATCCGCGGTGCCGGCAGCCGTGCCAACTTCGGCGCACGCGGCGTGAAGGTGCTGCTCGACGGCGTGCCGCAGACGCTGCCGGACGGCCAGAGCCAGCTCACCAACGTCGATTTCGGCGCGCTCGAGCGAGTCGAAGTGCTCCGCGGTGCCTCGTCGTCGCTGTATGGCAACTCGTCTGGCGGCGTGCTTGCGCTGTTTTCCGAAACGGCCGGGCTTTCGCCGTTCTCGCAGCGCGTCCGCGCCACGTACGGCAGCTTCGGTCTCGACAAGTGGCAGGCGTTCACGAGTGCGCGCCGTGGTACCACCTCCGCTACGCTCAACGTGAGCCGCCTGACGTCCACCGGCTTCCGCCAGCAGAGCTACGCCGACATCCAGTTGCTCAACAGCACGCTCACGGTCGCGCCCGATTCGCGCAGCACGCTCACCTTCCGCCTCAACTGGGCCGATGCGCCGAAGTCCGGCAACGCCGGTGCGCTCACGGCAACGGAATACGCCGCGAACCGCGACTCGGCGGCCGGCAACAACATCCGGCGTGCCGCCGACAAGGATGTCGATCAGCAGCAGGTCTCCGCGACCTACCGCTGGGCCGACGGCAACGGCACCGAGGCGGAAGCCACGGCGTTTGCGCTCTGGCGCGACCTTGGCAGCCCGCTCGCCACGCCGCCACCGGGTGCCCCGCAGGCCACGCTCGGCACGTTCGTCTCCATCGACCGCAAGGTGCAAGGTCTGCGCGTCAGCGGTGCGCGCCGGCTCGGCACCTCGGCGCGCGCACCGCGTGCCACGCTCGGTGTGGACGTGCAGCGTCAGAGCGACCTCCGCAACAACCGTCGCGCCCTGGCCGGCGTGCCGCAGCAGTCGTACCTGCTGGTCCAGCGCGAGAACGTGACGGAGATCGGTCCGTTCGCGCAGGTGGTGTGGTCGCCGATCGCGAAGGTGAACATCTTCACGAGCGGCCGCTTCGACCGCGTGCGGTTCGACGTCACCGACTTCTTCATCACTGACGGCAACAACGGCGGCCAGCGCAATCTGGATTCGTACAACGGCTCGTTCGGCGTCAGTGCCGATCTGCGCGACGAGTTCACGCCGTACGCCAACATCGGTACGGCCTTCGAGACGCCGACGACCACTGAACTGGTGAACCAGCCCAACGGCTCGGGCGGCTTCAACACGCAGTTGCAGCCGCAGAAGACGCGCAGCATGGAAGTCGGCGCGCGCGGCCGCTGGCGCAAGTACGTCACCTACTCGGCGGCCGTCTTCCGCGCCGACATTCGTGACGCGATCATCCCGTTTCGCGAAGTGGGCGGGCGGGCGTTCTTCCAGAATGCGGGCAAGACCCGCAATCAGGGCGTCGAGTTCGGCGCGTCGGTCAGCCCGATTACGCAGGTCCGCGGCTTCGTGAGCTACACCTACGCCGACTACACCTTCATCGACTACGCAATCGTCAACGGCACCACGACGACGCAGCTCGCCGGCAACCGTGCCTCCGGCGTCCCCCGCCACTTCACCCGTGTCGGCCTCCGCACCGAGCCGTACAAGACCGTCGCGATCGACGTGGACCACACGATCAGCACCGGCCTCTTCGCGAACGACGCCAACACGCAGTATGTCGACGGCTGGAATGCCACGAACGTCCGCGGCTCGTTCTCGGCGGAGCTGCGCGGCATGGGCATCGCGCCATTCGTCGGCATCAACAACGTCTTCAACAATGCGTACGTCGGTACCGTCACCATCAATGGCGCCTTCAACCGTACGCTCGAGCCGGCGCCGCTCCGGAATTACTACGTGGGCGGCGAAGTGAGCTTCCGGCTGCCGGTGCGCTGAGCACGGTGGCAGGGAGATGTGACGAGGGCGGTGCTCCGATCGGAGCACCGCCCTCGTTTCTTTGCCCTCGTGGCTCAGAGCAGCGACACCGGATCCCGATCGAGCACCACCCGCGTCCCCGGTGGCGTCGGCATCTTGCGCGCCGCATACCGCAGCACGCGCCCGACGACAGCAGGCTCGCCCTTCAGCACCAGATGCCAACGCCAGCGCTCCTTGATGCGGGCCAGTGGCGCCGGCGCCGGCCCCAGCACCATCAGCTCGAGGCCCTGCTTCTCGATGAGCCGCTCCAGCCAATCGCGCACCAGCCCCGCGCCCGCTCCGACCACCTGCTCATCCTCACCACTCACCACCACGTTCACTAGCGATACGACCGGCGGATACGGCGGCGACTCGCGATTGGCGCGCTCCTCGGCAATGAAACCGTCGACATCATGCGTGGCGGCCGCCTTCAGCGCGTGGTGTTCGGGGTTGCGCGTCTGCACCAGGACGCGGCCACCAGCAGGGCCGCGTCCGGCGCGTCCGGCCACCTGCGCCAACAGCTGAAACGTTCGCTCCGCCGCCCGGAAGTCCGGGAGATGCAGACCCGTATCGGCATCGATGACACCCACCAGCGTGACATCCGGAAAGTCGAGTCCCTTGGCAATCATCTGCGTGCCGATGAGGACATCCACCTCCCGCGCGCCGACGCGCTCCAGAATGCGCTGATGGCCCCACTTGGTGCTGGTGGTGTCCATGTCCATGCGCGCCAGCCGCGCTGCTGGGAACCGTTCGGCGATCGCCTGCTCCAGCTGCTGCGTGCCGATGCCCTTCATCACGGTGGACGCTGCCCCGCATGAGGTGCAGAGATTGTCGAGCGTTGCCTGATGATCGCAGTAGTGGCAGCGCAGTCCGGCAGGAGAACGGTGTACGGTGAGCGAGATGCTGCAGTTGGGGCATTCGCGTACGACGCCGCAATCGGGACACTGCAGGAATGACGCAAAGCCACGACGATTCAACAGCAGAATCGCTTGCTCGCCGCGCGCGAGGCACCGATTGAGCGCCGTGTCGAGGGCTACGCTCCATGGGAGCGGAAGCATCTCGCGCACCACGGGTGCGGAACGGAGGTCCACGAGCTCCACTGGCGGGAGCGGCCGATCACCCACGCGCGCCGGCAGCCGCATCTCCACCAACCGCGTCCCGACGAGTTCCACCGTCTCCAGCGCCGGCGTCGCGGAACCGAGCACCAGCCGGGCTCCCTCGAGGCGTGCACGCACCAGCGCGACGTCACGCGCATGGTAGCGCGGCGTCTCGCCATTCTTGTACGTCGCCTCGTGCTCTTCGTCTACCGCAATCAGGCCGAGCTTGGGAACCGGCGCAAAGATTGCCGAGCGCGCGCCCACCGCCACGCGCCGCTCGCCGCGGCGGAGTGCACGCCAAGCATCGGCACGCTCGCCATCGCTCAGCCCGCTGTGCAGCACCGCCACCTGGTCGCCGAACATGCCACGAAGGCGTGCCACCGTCTGCGGTGTGAGCGCAATCTCGGGCACAAGCACGATGGCACCCTCGCCCCGGAGCAGCGCTCGGCGGATCGCCTCGAGATACACCAGCGTCTTGCCGCTTCCCGTGACACCGTAGAGGAGCATCCCCTCGCCGGGGCCGAGCGCCTCGATGGCTGCGAGGGCCGCGGTCTGGGCACCCGTGAGCGACGTCGGTGGTGCGGTACCGGCCACGTCCGAGAAGGGATCACGATGGCGCATCCCCCGCTCCGCCGTCGCAATGCCGCGCGTCACGAGCGCCTTCATCACAGCGTCGCTGAAGCCCAACTGATCGCGGAGATGCTTCGCCGGCGCCGCACCGCCTAGCGCCTCGAGCGCCTCGTAGAGCGTGCGCTGCTTCGGTGCACGCTTGAATGCCGCCTCGCGCTCCAGCAATGACATCGGCTCCGCGCCGAGCCGAAGGACGCGCTGATCGGCTTCGCTGCTCCGGTCGAGTTCCCAGAGGGCAGCGGGCAACATGCTCCGGAGCACCAACCCGATCGGCGCGCCGTAGTAGCCGGCAATCCAGTCGGCGAGCTGCAAGAGTTCGGGGCTCACGACGGGCGTCGGGTCGGGCGCCTCGAGGATGGGATGCGGCGCCTCGATCGTTGTCGTTGCCTCGAGCGTAGTGACGACGCCGACGACGATGCGATTGCGCACTCGCACCCGGACGCGTGCGCCGATCACGGCCGTCGCCTCGAGCGCTTCGGGCACGGCGTACGTGTACGTACCGTGGAGCGGCAGCGGGAGGGCGATGCGGGCAAAGGTCATGGCAGGCGCCGCGGCGAGTGCGGCGGAGGGGCGATCAGCGCGTCGTCACGCCGAGGCCGGGCCCCGTGGGGAGCTGCACCTGGCCGCCGGTGATCGTGGCACCGATGAAGGGATCGTTTGCGAGGAGCGCGGCACCGTCGAGGTCCACGATATCCACGAGCGGCGTGAGATGGGCCGCCGCGGTGATGCCAAGGGAGCTCTCGATCATGCAGCCCACCATCACCATCAGCCCGTGTGCTCGGGCCATGTGCACCATGCGGATCGCTTCGCGCAGCGAACCGCACTTGGCGAGCTTGATGTTGATGCCGTCCACCTTGCCGACCACGCGCGGAATATCCGTCGCGACGATGCAGCTCTCGTCGGCGATGAGCGGAATGTCGGCGTGGCGGCGGATCGTCTCGAAGCCGTCGAGGTCCTCCGGCGCCACCGGCTGCTCGAGCACCGTGACGCCGAACTCCTTGAGCACCGGCAGCATCCGGATGGCGTGCGATGCCGTCCAGGCGCAATTGGCGTCAACGCGAATCTCTCGATCGGTGACCTCACGCAAGGCGCGGAGAATCGCCGTATCGTCGCTGGTACCCAGCTTCACCTTGAGAATGGGATACTCGGCGGCCTCACGCACCTTCGCCTGCATCGCTGCAGGCTCGTCGATGCCGATGGTGAAGGTGCTCTTCGGAGCCTTGGCCGGATCGAGGCCCCACCACTGCCAGAGCGGAATGCCAAGACGCTTGGCGCAGAGATCGTGCAGCGCAGCAGAGACCGCCGCACGCGCCGCCGCATTGCCGCGCAGCGACCCAAGCAGATCACGCTCGATGCTCTCGAGCGCCCACGGATCGGATGGGAGCACCGGGGCGTAGCGCTGCAACGCTGCGAGCACGGTGTCGGCGGTTTCGCCGTAGAAGGCGCTCGGCGCCGCCTCACCCCAGCCCTCGTGGCCGTCACCGTCGGTGATCTTTACCCAGACGGAGCGGAAATCGCGGGAGGCGCCGCGCGCAATGCGGAAGAGATGCCGCGTCTGCAGCGGGAGGATGCTGGCTTCCAGGCGCAGAGCAGTCATGCGGCGATCCTCAGACGAGAGCGGTAATGTGGGCGGCGATACCATCGGCCAAGCGCGCCGGATCGTAGCCGCCTTCCATCAGGCTCACGATCGGCGCATCGGGCAGACGGTGACGCAGGCGCTGCGTCAGTTGCGCGTAGTGCTCGGGCTCGAGGGTGAAGCCGCCCAGCGGGTCGTCGAGCATCGCATCGAAGCCGGCGCTGATCAGCACGGCGTCGGGCGTCCACTGCTCGGTGGCCTGATGCACCGCGGCCCAGAGATCGTCGACGTAGCGCATCGCCGGCTGCCCTGCGGGGCGCGGCACGTTGAAGATGTTGCCGACGCCACGCTCGTCGGCCGCACCCGTGCCCGGATACCAGGGCCACTGGTGGAGCGACACGAACCGCACGCTCGCATCGCGCTCCACGAGCGCCTGTGTGCCGTTGCCATGATGCACATCCCAATCGATGATCAGCACCCGCTTCCGGCCCAGGCGCTGCGTTTCGCGGGCGGCGACCACGACGTTGTTGACGAGACAGAAGCCCATCGCCTTCGACGCCAGCGCGTGGTGCCCCGGTGGGCGCACTGCCGCGAATGCATGGCCCTCTCCTTCGTGCGCGTGCCGCACCGCGTCAAGCACCGCACCGCCGGAGCCGAGCACCGCATCCCAGCTGCGCGCGCTGATCACGGTATCGAGAAAGACCGTGCCGCCGCCCGAGTCTGCATACGCCTCGAGCAGCTCGAGTTGTGCCTCCGGATGCACGCGTGCCAATGGCGCCACATCGGTGATGGCGATCGACTCGCGCACCGAGGCCTCGGGCAGCGTGCGCAGCTTTGCCAGCACCGTGCTGAGCCGCGCCGTTGTCTCCGGATGCCCCTCACCGGTGTCGTGCTGAAGGCAGGCCGGATGCGTGAAGACGGCAACGGCCATCACTTCACCGGGCGGCGGCGCGCCGGCAGCACGATGAATGGTGCGTTGGCGGGCACCTTGGCCGCATCGAGGGTCTGCGCCTCGTCGGTGACCTCCACGCCGCGAAGCTTCAACACGTACTCGGCCGCGGGCCGCCGGACCGTCGCCGCGGTCAGCGCCGCCTGCTTCAGTTGCGCAAAGGTGCTACCCGGCGCGGCGGTCAGCGGCAGCTCGTGCCAGATATCCTGCACCATCACGCGCACGGGCGTGCCGCTCATACGGTCGGCAATGTCGACAGAAAGCGGTCGACGGCCTGATCGAAGAAGAGCGTCGAGGCACGAACCTTGGTGCCCTCATCGGCGGTATGCGCGTTCAGCGCGATCTCCTCGCCGCCCTGCCCACGCAGCACCAGGAAGGTGGGCCCTTCCTTCTCCGGAAACGCCGGACTTGCCGGCACGCGTTCCGCGAAGAACTCCTTGGCTCGCGCCAGCACATCGGCGGGGGACAGCGACGTCAGCGTATCGTAGACCATCGTAGTGGCGACCGGTCGAGTAGAGGAAACGGGGCGCGGCGATACCGCTTCCGGCAGCAGCGGAAGCGGGCGACGCATCACGGGGTCCAGACGGTGACGCCGGTGGGCTGGGCCGGCAGCGGCATCGTCGCGACCTTCGTCATCGTGGTGAGATCAATCATGTCGAGCGAGCCCGGATCGGCACCGATCGATTCGGCCGTGATGAACGCATAGCGCGAGTCCGGCGAGAAGGCGACGCCGTGAACGATCTTCTTCGTCGTCGGAATCGTCGCCTTCACCGTCATCGTGGCCAGCTCGATCACCGAGACGGACTGATCCTTCTTGTTGGTGGCCACAAGCCACTGGCCATCAGGCGACGGCTCGACGTTGTACGCGCCCTTCCCCACCGGAATCTCGCGCGTCATCGTGAGCGACGCCACATCCCACACCTGTACCGAGTTGCCGTAGTTGCAGGCGACGTAGAGGGTGCGGTCGTCGGCGGAGATGCTGATGAACGTCGGCGAGCACTCGCCCTCGCGCGGTGCGGGCTTCGCGATGGGGCCGTCCATCTTCATCGGCATCGCCGGTGCAGAACCGGAGTGCTGCATGGCGCCGTGATCCATGCCGGCCATTCCGCCGCCGGTCCCGACATGCGCCCGCGCCGAAATGGTGAAGGTGCTGACATCGAGGGACAGGATCTCGTCGGAATGCATGCACGTCACCCAGACCCTGGCGCCGGCATGATCTACCTTCACGCCGTGCGGCATGTCGCACACCGGCATGTCGGTGATCTTGGTCATCGTCGGCGTGTGCACGATCGAGAGCATGTTCACGCGCGGGCGGTCGCCATGGAAGTCGGAATTCGCGACGAAGGCGAGTTCCCCGTCCGGCGTGAGCGCGATCGTGGTGGGATAGTACTCGACATCGGAGCGGCCGATGACGGTGTCCGTGAGGGCATCGAAGCGCCAGAGGGTGCCGAATGGCGTCCCGTGCGCGATCGAGACGTAGTAGCTCTTCCGGTCCGGGCTCATCGTGATGTTGTGCGGCCCGTCGATGTCGGCCGGCATCACGCCCACCGGCACCACCCGATCGGGCGCGAGCGTGCCGGCGCCCGGCACCACCCACGTCACGATGTCGCCCGACTCGCTGCTGACGCCCACCTTGTACGGCCGCGCCTGCTGCGCCCCTACTGTGGATACCACGGCCGCCAGAAGCCCCACCACTGCGCCAAGTCGCTTCACGATCCCGTCTCCTTTGGCATTCCCGGGAAGATAGCGGTCAGCGCGCCGAGGCGGCGCAAGGTCGCGCCTCCACCTGCAGCGTCGTCAGCGTCCGCTCCCGGTACAACTCCACCCACGATGGCTTCTTCCGCAGCACCACGATCAGGTCGCCCGGCGGCGGCTCATCGAGGCCCTGCACTTCCAGATAACACGGCAGCGCGGTGCCAGGCGGCACATCCACCTGCCAGAACCGGCCATGCCAATTGAACTCCACGCTCACCGGCGCCCGCCGCACCACGCGGTCCAGGAAGTAGTCGCCGTCGATCTCGAAGATCCCCGGCTCCGGGGCATCGCCATCGAGATAGAAAAGCGGATCGAACGGCTCGCCATCCTGCCGGGCAAAGTTGGCCTCCGCCGCCGCATCGAAGTCCTCGAGGTCCGGCCGGTGTGCGCGCCACTCCAGGTGATGACGGAGTTCGTGCGTCAGCGTTTCAAACGCCTCGCTCGTCCAGTCGAAATCGGCATCGAGCTGTGCCAGCGCCGCGAAAGAGCCGTGGTACAGCACCACGCGGCTCTGCACCGCCTCGATGCCCTCGAGTGCCGCATCGTGCAGCGGGATGCACTCGCCGAGGATGTAGATCTCCGCGCGCGTCGGGTGCGGTGCCGCACGC
>Ga0163144_10014684_pt1 | contig 16239 bp, 6 predicted proteins | sample OliLak19BULKMAT1_FD_123175 | JGI IMG/M metagenome (GOLD analysis project Ga0163144, IMG submission 123175) | Freshwater microbial mat bacterial communities from Lake Vanda, McMurdo Dry Valleys, Antarctica - Oligotrophic Lake LV.19.BULKMAT1 | ecosystem: Environmental > Aquatic > Freshwater > Lake... | reverse complement strand
GCGCGCGGAACCGCGCCAACCCATCGCCAGCACGCCGTACAGCATCCGGCGAAGCGGATGTTTCGCCCGGTCGCGGATCGTCGCGAGGTCGGGGATCATCCCCATGTACCAGAACACCGTCGAAACCGACGCGTAGGTGCCGACCGCAAACACGTCCCACAAGAGCGGGCTGCGGAACTGCGGCCACATCAGCATCTGGTTGGGGATCGGAAACAGCCAGTACGCAAGCCACGCGCGGCCGACGTGGATGCCGGGGAACAGACCGGCGCAGACGACCGCGAAGATCGTCATGGCCTCGGCGAAGCGGTTGATGCTCGTGCGCCAGTTCTGCCGGAACAGGTAGAGGATCGCCGAGATCAGCGTTCCCGCGTGGCCGATGCCGACCCAGAAAACGAAGTTGACGATGGGCCAACCCCACGCGACGGGGATCTGGTTGCCCCACACGCCGACACCCGTGACGATCAGGTAGCCGACCAGCGCAAACAGCATCCCGGTCAGCGAAACCGCGATCAGGAACGCAATCAGCCAGGCCTTTTTGACCTTCGGGTCTTCGACCACGCCGCACACCTTCTCGGTGATCGACGTGTAGTCGTTGTTTCCCAGGATGAGCGGCTGCCGCTGGCGCGGGTCGTCGCTCGTGTTGTCCAGGGTCGCAACCCGTTGGGTGATGGTGACCATGAGGTGCGCCTCAGACCGACTGGGTCTCGAGCTGGGGATTCGGGTTGCGGATGCGCGCCAGGTAGGCCGTGCGCGGCTTGATGTTCAGGTACGCCAGCAGGTCGTAGGCACGCGGGTCGTCGTGCGCGGCGCGCACCGCGCTCGTCGTATCGTTCAGGTCGCCGAAGCGGATCGCGTCCGCCGGGCAGGTTTGCTGGCACGCCGTGACCACTTCACCGTCGCGAACACGCCGGCGCGCGTTGCCTGCTTTGATCTTTGCGGCCTGGATGCGCTGCACGCAGTACGTGCACTTCTCCATCACGCCGCGCATGCGGACAGTGACCTCGGGGTTGTGCGCGAGCTTTTGAACCTCGTTGGCCGGGGCCTCGAGGTCCTTGTGGTAGTTGAAGTAGTTGAAGCGCCGGACCTTGAACGGGCAGTTGTTCGAGCAGTAGCGCGTGCCGATGCAGCGGTTGTAAACCATGTCGTTAAGGCCCTCGTCCGAGTGGACGGTGGCGGCAACCGGGCAAACCTGCTCGCAGGGCGCCAACTCGCAGTGCACGCACGCAACCGGCTGCGTGGCGACCTTGGGGTCGTCCATGTCGCTGCCGAGGAAGTAGCGGTCGATGCGCAACCAGTGCATCTCACGACCGCGGCGAACCTGCTCCTTGCCGACGACCGGGATGTTGTTTTCCGACTGACACGCGACCACACACGCATTGCAGCCCGTGCACGCGGACAGGTCGATCGACAGGCCCCACTTGTGGCCTTCGTAGGAGTGCTCGGTCCACAGGGATTGGAGCGGCGGGTACGGGGTCGGGACGACGCGGCCATCGACCTCCTGCGGCGGGAGCACGTAGTCGGCGAAATCCGGGTTCGCGCGGTACTGGGTTTCGCTCCCTTCGCGGATCAGGTGCTCGCCGACGCGGGTCTGGATCGCGCCCATGCCCGTCGCGTCCATCTGGAAGTGCTCTTGCGTGCACGCGAGCTCGTAGCTGTCGCCGCGGCGCGTGATCGCCAGGCCCGCTTCGAAGTTCACGTCCGCGCGGCTGCGCAGCACGTTGACATCGAAGCCCGCGGGCTCGACTTGCTCGCCCGCGCCGCGCAGTGCGCCGCCGACCTTGCCGGCGTTGACCCGCCCGTACCCCTGGACGAGCGTCGCACTGCCCACGGCGTGCCCGGGCAGCGGATACACCGCCACACGCTCGAGGCTGCGGCCGTTGATCTGAAGATCGACCGCGTCCTCGAACGACAAGCCCAGTTCCTTCGCCATGGAAGGCGCGATCAGGAGCGCGTTGTCCCACGTCAACTTCGTGACGAAGTCGGGGAGCTCCTGCAGCCACGCGTTGTTCGCGCCGCGGCCATCGAGCACTTTGGTGTCGATCGGCGCAATGAGTTCGAGTTGCCCCGCCGGCACGCTCGCCGCGAGGGCGCGCGCGGGCACTTCGAGCGCCGCGAACGCCCGCGGCTGGGCGGCAACCGGCGTGGCAACCGATCCCGCAAGGAATCCGTCGTGGATCGCCTTGCGCCAGGCCTTTTCGTCTTCCGAGCCCACCAATCCGGCGCCCGCCAATCCGGCAAACGTCCCGCGCACGAGCGTTTGGCCGTCCGACGCATCGCCAAGCAAACGCGCGGTAAGCAGGATCGGAGTCCGTCCGCCGTACAACGGCAGCATCAGCGGTTGGCCAAGCACGAGACCGCCGTCCCATGTGCGCGCGTCCGACCAGGCTTCGAGCCAGTGGGCCCGCGGCAGGTGCCAGGTGCACAGGGCGCTCGTTTCGTCGTCGTACAGCGACAGGTGTGCGCTGAACCCCGCGCGCGAGATTTTCGCGCCGAGGCCGAGCGCACCGGGAGCGCTGTACACCGGATTCCCTCCGAGGATCAGCAGCGTCTCCACTTGACCGGCGTCGAGCACTTGCGCAAGTTGCTCCAACGCCGTGCCGGCGAGCACACGATCGCCGCCGGGAGCCGCGACATACTCAACCGTCGTCCCGACGTTGCCGAGGCTCGTGTTGAGGCGCGCGGCGATGGCGTGCACCGCCGCTGGTTGGCCGGGTCCCACCGCGATCGCCGAGTCGCCGCGGTTGACAATCAGGTCCGCGGCGAGCGCATCGAGGAAACGCGCGACCTTGGGTGTGTCGAGGAATCCACCCGTCGGCGCCGCGGGAAGCTCGCCCCAACCCGCCGCGGCGCGCAGGCGGCCGGCTTCCATGACCTTCGCTTCGAGCGCCGCCAGGAACGGTCCGATCTGCTCGGCCCGCAGCGGCAGGCGATGGTCCGCGTTCGTCCCGGTGACCGAATAGTTCGCTTCGACCGCGTACAGGCGGTTCATCGGGCCATCCGCGGGGCGGCGGCGCGCGGCGAACTCGCGGCTTTGGCGCAGCGCGGCGGGGTGGGTCGTAAGGAGGTCCGAATCGAGCGCCAGGATCAACCGCGCGCCGAGGAGGCGGAACTGGGTGTGCAGGCTCTGGCCAAACGCCAAACGATTGCCTTCCCGTTCGGCGTCGCGGCCTAGCGGATCACTCTCCAGCCACAGCGCATTTGGAAACCGCTGCGCGAACTGCGCACGCAAACGCGCGAGGGTCGGCGAGCTGCTCGCCTCCCCCTGGAACACGACCACACCCGCGCCACCGCGCGGCGCCGCGGCCTCGAGGCGCGCCGCAACCTCCGCGTCGAAGCGCTCCCACGACTGCACTTCGGTGCGAATGCCGTCCTTGCGCTCGACCAACCTGACGTTGCGATCGGGGTCGTAGGCTTCCAAGATCGCAGCCTGCGCGTACAGGCTCGCGGAGCCCAGCGATTCGGGGTGCTCCGCGTTGCCTTCGATCTTGATCGGGCGACCTTCGTACACGGTCACGACCAGCGGTTGAGCGACACCGCCCACCTCCATGTGGGTTGCGTAGTGCTCAGGCACACCGGGCACGCGCCCCTCGGGACGGACCGCTTCCGCGACGATCGTGGACTCCTGCCACCGGCAGCTCGCCGCGCCCGCGAGCGCCGTCGACGCGCCCATGATCTGCATGAAGCGGCGCCGATCGAAGTTCGGCAAACCGTCCGGACCGTCCGCGAACTGGCCCGGTGCGAACTCGCGCAGCGTCGGCGCCGGGGCGGCGTCGCCCTGCTCGAACTGTTCGAAGCTGCGCCAGAGGGTGGGAGATTGATTGCGCTCGTCCATGGGCGATTGGGGGTGCCTGGAATCCGTGGGGGGGCGGTGCGGGCCGAAGCGGAGGCGGCTGGGAGGGCGTGAGGTGAGCGGAGTCCGACGCGGCCGAGGCCGCTGCAGCGGTCAACGGTGGCAGGTCGAGCAGTTCTGGGAGGGCACGATGTTGAGCTGCTCTTTGATCGCGAGGCCGATCTCCCGCTGGTTGTCGGGCGCCCACGCCATATTGGTGATCTGGTCGAGCGGACGCAGGTGGTCCTCGGGGTTGCGGTGGCAATCAAGGCACCACCCCATGCTCAGCGCTTCGTGTTGCCACACACGCTCCATCTTGTCCACGCGCCCGTGGCACGACGCGCAGCCGATACCGCGTGTGACGTGTGCGCTGTGGTCGAAGTACGCGTAATCGGGCAGGTCGTGCACACGCTGCCACGCGATGGGTTCGCCCTTTTCGTACGTGTCGCGCAGCAGCGTCAGAAGCGGGCTTTCCGTGCGAATCCCCGCGTGGCAGTTCATGCACGTGGCGCTGGGCGGAACCGCCGCGTGCGCGGCCTTTTCGACCGTGGTGTGGCAGTAGCGGCAATCCATGCCGAGCTCACCGGCGTGCAGCGCGTGGCTGAACGGGATCGGTTGCTCCGGCATGTAGCCGACGTCCGTCGTTTTGGGCGACGCTCCAAACGCAACGACACCCACGATGTAGAGGGGCGCCACGAGCAACAGCGCGCCGCTCATGTCGCGCACGGTGAGGGTCCAACTGGGGAAATGGAACATCGTTGGGGAGCGCTGGCCGCGGCCGCGGCGGGTGGCCGAAGGGTCGGAGCGAAAGAGAACCTGTGCGATCGAGCGTCGGCCGGCCCCCTGCGACGCGCGCTCGGGGGTCCGCCTTGCTGCGGCACCGGCCGCGTACTGTAGGGACGAGGCGTCGCCGCGGCTATGCGGCAAAATGTCGCATCGAGAAGGCGACCCGCGGCTGGGCGCCGCTCCAGCGCCGCAAGGCGATGGGCCAAACGTCATCTGCGAGCTACTTCGCGTCGGCCGAGCCGATTTTTTCCCAAGCTCTCAGTCGGGCGCGAACTTCTGAAGCTTGCGCTGCAAGGAGCGCCGGTGCAGCCCCAGGCGCCGCGCCGCCTCGCTGATGTTGCCGTCGCAGTCCGCCATGACGCGGTGGATGTGCTCCCATTCGGCGCGCGCGAGGCTGGGTGCGAGGATCTCGGGCGGGGAATTCGCCGCTCCGCCCTCTGCGCGCTCGAACGCGGCCAAAATGTCGTCCGCATCCGCCGGTTTGGGCAGGTAGTTCGCCGCGCCCAGACGCATCGCTTCGACCGCCGTGGCGATACTTCCGTACCCCGTCAACACCACGACCCGGGTCGCCGGGTCGATCGCGACCAGGGACCGCAGCACATCGAGGCCGCTCATTCCCGGCATCCGCAGGTCGACCACCGCCATCTCGGGCGATTCCTCCCGCGCCAGGATGAGCGCTTCCTCCCCGTTGGCCGCCGAGCGCACCTCGAACCCGCGGTCGCGCAGGGCGCGGGCGAGGCGCTCCCGGAAGACCCGATCGTCGTCGACGATCAGGAAGCTGGGTTGGTGCGGCGCCGCGCGGGCGTCGGAGGGCTCGGACGGGCTGTTCAAGGTGCGTGTTTGAGCGCGGCGGCGCAGTTTAGCCCCGATCCTCGCGCCGGCCCGGCGCCGTTTCCGCCCCTGCCGCGACGGCGCGGATGTGCAGGGTGGCGACGGTCCCGCGCTCCGGCCCCGACCTCAGCTCCAGTCGCCCACCCAGCCGATCCGCCAGCGTTCGCGCCAGGAAAAGTCCCAGCCCCATCCCGCGCCCCGGGTCCTTCGTCGTGAAAAACGGATCGCCCGCACGGGCCAAAACTTCGGGCTCCATCCCGCTGCCCGCGTCGACGACCTCGAGCACCACAAAACTCCCCGCCGCGAGATCGGCCTTCGCGCTGACGGCGACTTCGCGACCCTCGGCACTTGCGTCCAGGGCGTTTTTGATCAGTCCGCGCAGCGCACGCGACATGGCGACGCGGGGAACGGCCAGCCGTGCGTTTTGAGCGCTCGTTTCGACGGAGACGCGGACGAGCGCTCTGCCGCGCAAGTTACGCAGAGCGTTTTCGATCAGTTCGGCGGGGCGCAATTCGACGATTTCCTCCCCCACCGCGCTGCCTGCGTCGAGCGACATTTGATCGAGAATGGTGCGGCAGCGCGTCACTTCATCCCGAATCAAACGCGCGTCCTCCACCGCTTCGTCGGTGGCGCCGCTGCGGGCGAGGACCCGCTCCAGTTCCCGTGCCACCACGGCAATCGTCGATAGGGGTGACGAAAGCTCGTGCGCGGCCCCTGCCGCCAGTGTCGCAAGCGCCTGCAAACGGTCGTTATCCGCCTTGCGCGCCCGTTCCGCCTCGAGTTCTCCCTCCCGCGCCGCAAGCGAATCCGACAACCGCCGCACGAAGTACGCCGTGAACGCGACAACCGCCGCAAACGCCACCAAAAGCCCCTTGGCGTAGGTCGTCAGGACCCGACTGCCCTCGCCATCCTCCCCAAACAACGCCGGCCCGCCGATATCGAGCGGCCTGTGGTGGAACAGCAACAAAGTAAACGCCACCAAAGCCGTGGCGTTCAAAGCTCGCATCCACAACCCACCCAGCACCACCATCGCCAGCGCCAGGTTGACAAAATAAAAGATGGCAAACGGGTTCGCCGCGCCGCCCGAGAAATACAAAAGACCGCTCAACAACACAATATCGAGCAAGTTCACCGTGCCGATCAGAGTACGGCCGTGCGCCACCCACCCACGCGCGTCGACCCCGCGGGCGGCCCAGCGCAGCCAAACCTCGAGCCCCGCATTTGTGCCCGCACCGACCGCAACGATGGCGAGGAGCGCGCCCAACTCCAGCTCCACCCCAAACCAAAAGTGGACGACACCGATCGTCGCCAACTGCCCGAGCGCTCCGGCCCAACGCAGTTTCACGAACCACGACAGGTTGATGCGCAGGCGCTCGGCCGCGACCGATTCGTGCTGCGCCGGGGGCATGGCGCCCACCGCACCGGTCGTGGGTGCGACCGTCATCGCCGTTCGCGCCATAGCCCACCCACGATACCGCCAGCCGCCGGCCAACGAGCATCACCCCCCGCGCCCATGCCACCGTGCCACCCCGTGCGCGCCGACAAGCCCAGCGCAACCGCCCCACGAGCACGCCAACGCCGCGCAACGCCACCAGGCACGCCCGCTCCAGCGAGCCGCCCGACCTCCTCCCGACGCCAAACCCCGCACCGCCGCCCCACGCCGCAGGCCCCACCCGCCCACGCCCTTTCCGCGCCCCGCCCAAGTGCCACCCCACCATTTGGCACCCGCCCACCTCCATGCTACGCTCCGCCCCCTCGGCACCCAGGTGCCCCGAGCGGGCGTAACTCAGTTGGTAGAGTGTCAGCTTCCCAAGCTGAATGTCGAGGGTTCGAGTCCCTTCGCCCGCTCCACCTAAGTCTAGCCCCCACCTAGACTTACGCGCGCTCTCCACGCCCCCCGTGCGTAACAGTGGACGCCAAGTGCTCACTTACGCCTCCGTTCGTGCGGCCCGCGACGTCGCGTTCCCCCTGCTCCGGGTAGTTCCCGCCAATCACGCGGACGGTCGGTTTGTGCACGACCAGCGGCTCGGCCTGGCCAAAGCGCTAGAGCGAAGCGGTGAGCGCGTTCAGGTTTGTCTCGTCGTGCGCCCGCGCGTTCGCGGGGGCAGTCTGTATCGATACGACGTGCAGCGAGTCGGGCGGCACCCGCCGAATGGCGAGGCCCCGGCGGCCAAGCGAACGGGACGCAGTTGGTTTCGAAGTGGCCAAGTCGGAATCCAGCCGCAAAGCGGCAGGTAGGGCGGCCCGACTTGGAGAGCAAACTGGAGTGGGAGGACCGCGGGAAAACGGGTTGTCAGCGGTCACTGATTAGATAACTGTTCGGGTCGCCGCGCAATGACTGCCGCTCCGAACGTCCCCCGCTGGGAGCCAAATCCCAGCTTCAGGAGCGGGGACGCCGCGCGGACACGCCAGAGACTCATCGGGACAAAAAAGGCCGATGTCACCGCCGTGGCAGGCGCGACGACCGAATGTCTACGGGGTATCCCCTAGCGAGCGCCGTTCTCGACCCCGCCAAGGCCGATTTAGCGCGGGTCCTGTCCCGCGAAAAACGCCGAAATCGGGGACGCTCCGGGGACGCTCCGGGGACAAAAACCGCCCATCGAACGCGCGAACCAGGCCCCCCGGGCGCGTCAATCCCCACCGGACCGGGGACGCTCGGGTGCCACCTTGGCACCCTCCGAGGTCGCATGCTGACGGAGCCCTGCTGACCCCCCAAGCGCCCGCCACCAAGACACGACGCCCGACTCGCCGAAACAGACGCTTCGCTTGACGCGGGAGCTTTTTCGACACCCCCGAATCCAGCGCGCATCCATTTCGGCGACCATCAAATCGTCTTATTCCGGCATAGGGGGAAGTGTCGCAGTCGCACAGCCGGGGGCGCAGTTCGCGTCGATCGTGGCATTCCACTGAATGATGATCTGGCCCGGAACCGTCAGATTTCCGAGGGACACCCATTCGCTCTGAATATTGCCGTTCGGAAGGGTGCATGTGCGACTCGCACCGACCCTATAGGTCGTCAACTTCACGCCGTAAGTGGCTGTTCCCGCTATGCACGACCAAGGAGTTGTGAGAGTGCTTTGGTCCTGTCCGTTGACGGTGCCCGACGGCGGGGTGCTTTTCGAGCTGGCGACTTGAACAGTTGTGGCGGTTCCTGAAGCGAACGAACCGGACACTGTGACGGATAGCGCCGCGCTCGCCTTCGCGAACAAGACTCCCGCGTCCCAGCCCACGCTGCCGGTTACTGATCCGGTGAATGTGTGCTCGGTGGTCTTGGTTTCGCCAGCAGAAACGGTTACATCTGCGTAGTTTGCGTAGATGCCGCAGTTGACGCTCACCGTAACTCCGCCAGCTAGCGAAGAGGATAGCGCCGTCGTCGTGAGACGCCAGGGACTCCAGTTACACTCACCCGCAATCGCCGCCCCCCCTTTCTCAAAGTCAAGCTGGGTGATACCTGAGGTCACACCAAATGTCACAACGGTTGTCCCCGGCTGCGCCGTCGCTGCCAGAATCCCGGATTCCGCACCTGAAGCGTTGAGCGCCCGCGCCCTCCACAGATACTCTTCGCCCGACGCAAGTTGTGCAACGCGTACGACCTCGACAGTCAGCTCAACACCGGAAAAACCAGGGGCGAGCGCGGGAACAGTATGCCCGAGGGAATCTTCGGTTTGCAGCCACACTTGATAGACGGTGTCTGCCGTAAGAGCGCTCGGGCTCCAGGTGGTGGGCGGCATGTCAATGATTCGAAGATGTGCATCTTGGCTGAGAGCCCCCGGCGGTACTTTGAGCGATCCGATGCCGGGAAGTTGTAGGCGGGCCCCCTGAGACGCCGAAATCAATGGGGTGAGCACGCCCGCGTTCTCGGGAACCATCTGCAGAACAACGTCTGGCCCCACGGCGTTGAGTTCCAGCCTTCTCGCGAGCGGCACGTAGCCCGAGGCATAAGCGTTGAAAAGTAGCAAGGCTCCCGGATCGTCCTCAACGCTAGGGGGCGGAGGAAGCGCGATGCCAGCGAGCGTGACTCGCCCCGACGTGTCAGACTCGGCTACCGCTTGCCCCAACAGCCCATCGACGGCCACTGTTGCGCCGCCGATAGGGGCTAGTGTGACGGCATCGACAACCACCGCCCTAGGGTGGACAGCTGGGCTCTGAAGGTTGCCCAAGGGGCCGGCCGCAACGCGCGCGTCCGGGAGTAGAACCGCGAGAGCCGCGACGGCTACGAGAAGACGGGGAAGTTTCATTCCGGGACCGTCCGTGAAGGTTGGGTCATGCCAAACATTTCTCCACATCTTCTTCGGTTTCGGCGACCTCAAGGCTGATGGCTGGGCCCTAACCGGCCGGAGACTGGGTCCACAGGGCGGTCAGCCTGTCCGGCCGATGCCCCCCGGCTTGACTGCACTGTTCCCGAAGCTAGCTAGGAGGGTCTTGCTGTTGGACGGAAGACACCATGAACACGTCCCTTGCAGAAAACGTACGCACAGGGCGCCCGTCGCTTGGCTAGGGAGGGAGGCGCTTCACGTCGATTCGGTCCCCGCACCTCGACCCGATGCCGGCCAGTGGCACCGCCACTTGGGGTGACCCGCTGACCCACCATACCCCACGTCCGCACATTCGAACTCCTTCAGATTTGAAACGTCGCCTCGGGACACAGGCGGCGCGGCGCGGTTCCTTGAGCGGAATCACGATGCTGAAGATTTCGCGCAGCGTCAGCAGGCGCGTGGTCAGGCCGGCGGCCATCGCGGGGGTGCGGCGCTGGCGGCCTTGGCGCAGGGACTGGTGGGGACGGGCGAAGTTGTAGTAGCAGCGGAGCAGCTCGGGTTGGGCTTCGAGACTGGCCTCGGTCCGGCTCACGGCATTGGCTCGGGGGTGCAGCGCGGCTAGGCTGCGGCGCACCGTCGGGTGGTGCTGCTCACGAAGTTCCTGTCACCTTGAGCCGGTTCGGCTGTGAGATGCCCCTCCGATCCTCGTGAGAAATCTACATCGCTCGGGCGCTTCAAAGTAGCGCACCCTAACTTGGTGTGATGCCTACTCTCCTATGAAGCTTCGTCTCCAGGATGCCGGGTGCCTGCTGATTGAGCGGATCTCTTCCAGGAATCGCTTTGTGAGGATCGCCATGCCTTCCATCCACGAGGCAGGTTGGCTACCGACGATACACTGGGATCGATCCGCACGATCTCTGCAAGGCCGACAATGAGCAAATCGGCATCTTCACTCGTCGTCCCGCATAGAAACTGCCAAGCGCCGTCGTCCTCATCGTGCCAGATCCAGAGAATCGGAAGACCACGCTCCACGACCTGTCTCGTCGTGAAGACGGCGGTGTTCTCCGGATCGGCGAAAGGCCAGCCCCTCATTGCCCTCCGGCCCCCTTTTGCAGATTCTCTTGTCGCGAGATGACCTGGGCGTTGCTGAAGCTGTTGGAGCCGCCCTGCGACCGGGGCTTAATGTGATCTACATGGGCTTCGTTACTTGGAGGAGTCACCCCTTTCTCGTGCTGCTTCGGCGGCACGAGATCGGTTCCGCTGATGTCCGACTTCAGCTGTCCTCCATTTTGAGCTTTGTTTTCGTCGCGAACTTTGTCCTTCTGGGATTGCGTGAGTTTCTTCCCGTCGCCAACGCTCGGATGATCTGGAAAATCGTACGCCCCCCCCCTGCCAGCTCCCGGGCCACGGCAAACTCTAGCAACGCCCTCGGCAAGATCGTCCGCGGCGCCGGCCGCCGCCCGGACCGCTCGCTGCCCCCCGGCAGGAACTACGGGAAGGGCCAGCGCAATGCCATCCAACACCAAGTCGAGGCCCGCCTCACCCAACTCCCCCAGGTCCTTCTTCAGCTCAGCGGCCGCGTCTTGCGCCCCGGCTTCGTCGCCTGTCAGCTTGTTGATTCCGTAACGCGCCCCTTCATAACCCGCCTCCGCGACGTTCTTCACGGCGCGTCCCGCGTCGTAGAGGACGTTCGCCGCGTCCCACAGGGTCTCAAAGAACTGACCACTGGGGTCGACGCGCGACCATGGATTGTTCCCGACGTAGCCTCGGCCGTTTCCAAGGTTTGCGGCGTCTCCCCAGTTGCCAACGGTGTCGCGAGTGGTGAAGTGGCCGACCTTCGGATCCATGTACCTCGTGCGGTACTGATAGAGTCGGCTCTCCGCATCCCACTCCCGGCCGGTGAACAGATAGTCGTTGTCGACGAGCGACGCCGAAATAGTTGCACCCGCGGCGTTGCGGAACTGGACCCCACCGAAGTCGTCGTAGGCGTAGCTTTCGACGAGGTCGCCAAGCGCGTCGGTCAGCGCGACCGTGCTGAACTGGTGGTCGTGCAGAAGGAAGTAGCTGCCCGCCGCGCCCGCTGCGGCTGTGCGCGTGGCGGAGATCACCTCGTCGACGTAGTTCCCGTGGACGTACGACACCAACAGCGTCGACGCGACGTTGTGCTCCTCGATCACCTGCCACAAGCTCTCGCCGCCGTAGCTGAACTGGCGGATGTCCTGAGCGCTTCCGCCCAAGTCGGAGACCTTGTACGCACGGCGGCCGAATGCGTCGTAACCGTAGATGTGGACCTGGCCAGCGACGGCGTCTGTGACCTGCACCTGCAGATTGCGGTAGTCGTAGGCGAACGAGCGCTGCACGCTGGAACCGGAAAGTTCCTGCGCCAGATTGCCGTTCTCGTCCCAACGCAACGTGTGCCAGGGCGTGCTGGTGTACTGGTTGACCTCCGCGTCGTAGTAAGGCGCGCCCGACTGCATCGAGTAGGCGCTAGCAACCGGCGCGGTCGGCGGGCCTTGCTCGGTGCTGAGGCGGTTTTGCACCCCGTCGTAGAGATACGTCCACACCTGGGTGTTCGCGTTGCTCTCGTACAGGTCGCGCCCCGTGAGCCGGTCGAGCGGGTCGTAGCTCGCTCGGTCCTCGCGCGAGCGAAGGACGTCACTCTTGACCTCCACCGAATCGCTCGGCGTCCAGGTGGCGGTGTGGTGCGCGACCGTTGCGCCTAAGCCGAAGTCTTGCTGACTCAACAGGCTCACGGGCCTGCGGTCGGCGTCGTAGCCGTAGGTGGTTCGAATGCCGTTGGCCAGGTCGCGGCGCGACACGCGGCTTGCGCCGACGAAGTCGTAGCCCGCCCAGAAGTTGCCGTTCTTGGAGACGACGCTACGTCGATCGAGCGCGTCGAGTTCGTACTCGACGACCGTTCCCGAGGGATAAGTCGTCTTGACGATGTTGCCCTTCGCGTCGTGCTCGAAAAGGGTCGTCCGCCATTGCAGCGTGAGGACCTGGATCGACTCTTGGATAACGTTGTCGTTGGAGTCGTACTGCCGCGCAACCTGGACTTCGTTGTTCGCTGCCAGCACGACGCGATCGAGGCCGTCGTACAGGAAGGACTCGGAAGTCGTGCCGAGGACGTTCGTCGGATCGCCACTTGTGACCGCGGCGCGGTCAATCGTCTTCGAGACCACCCGATCGTTCAGGTCGAAAGTCGAGTAGATCGTGGTGCCGTTGGCGTCGGTGAGCACCAGCGGGTTGTCGTGGACGTCATAGCCTGTCACGAAGCCCGCAAGGTTGGGCCGAGCCATTCCATCCGGCCAGACCATGCCAGTGCCCACCTGCAACAGGGTGCCGTCGGCCATTCGCAGCCCGATGATGCGATCCAGCGCATCCCAGGCGTAGCGCGTTGTACGGCCGTTGTCGTCGATGCTCGCGATCAGCCGCGACGAGTCGTCCCAAACGCTGCGAGTGACCACGTCATCGACGTCGTTCTCGTCGGGCCCGTCCCCGTCCATGTCGCGAACGATGGCGACGATGCGATCCAGACCGTCGTAGTCGTAACGAACCTGGTGGCCCTCCGGATCAACCGTGAAGCGCAGGTTGTCGCGCGCATCGTAGAAGTACGCGTGTGCGTTCAGCGCGTTGTCGACTTGCGCGACGACGCGGCTCAGCGAGTCGTGGAGCATCTGACTAACGAAGGTCTCGTCGAGCCCGCTGCCAAGGGTCGATCGATCGATCGTCGACTGCGTTTGCGGGTTGCCGATCGCATCGAACACGTCGACGCGCCACAGGTTCTGGACCTGATCCTCGACTTCGATCAGCCGGTCGAGCGCATCCCGACGGTATTCGATGCGGCCGTCGTTGGGATCGACCACAGCGAACAGCTTGTCTTCGCCGGTGTATTCAAACCCCCACGCGGCCGGGTGGCCGGGCAGGGTTGTGCTCACGCCACCCAGACTGACCTTGAAGAGATCCACCTGAGTCCCCTTGCGACGATCTCGGGCGTCGTAGGTGAAATCAGCGTTGCGCAACAGGACGTTGCCCGTACCGCCCGGCGCATCGACGACTTCGCCATACACGCTGTGGGAAACACGATTGCCGTTGGGGTCGTACGAGTAGTGGACCTCGTTTCCCATCGGGTCGATGGTCAGCCGAAGGCGATCGAAACCGTCGTGCTCGAGGATCCAGATCCGCGGCGCAGAGATTTCGATGCCATGGGCCACGAGCTGAAGGTTTCCCGCGAGGTCGTAGTCGTACCGCGACGTCGACTCGGCGGCCCCGAGACCTCTAGTCCGTGTGAAGAGGCGATCGCGCTCGTCCCAGGCCCAGCGCACGATGTTGCCGACCTGGTTGCCGTTCACGGACTCGCCGCGCCTCAGCAGCGTGCGGTTCTCGTTGGCGTCGTAGGCCATCTCCGCGACCACGACCTGGGTCGCGCTTGCTTCCTCTTCGATCCGGGTCAGGTTACCCAGGGTGTCGAACTCATGCTCCGTCGTCAGCCAGGGATTGAGTGGATCGGCGATCCCGGTGTGATCGACGTTCGAGATCTCGATCCGGACCAGACGATCTTGCAGGTTGTAGTAGTATTGGCGGACGTACGAATAGGGCGCCTGATAGGTGGACTGCACCACCCGGGACAGCGCGTTCACCTCGAAGGTGACCTCTTTCCCCGACGGATCGCGGATCAGCGTTGTGTTGCCGAGGCTGTCGTACTCGTACTCGAACAGCAACGCGGCACCGTTCGCATCGAAGGTGAGCGACGCGAGGTACCCCTCCATGGGGCCGCTTGAGTGGTACGTGAACGCGTAGACGGCCCCGGTCGAAGCAACAACCTGAAGAGGCTGGCCGTAGGTGTTGTGGGAGCTGGACGTACAGCAACCGCTCTGAACCAGGGCGGCGAGGAAGTTTTCCTCCGGACACGTGCCCGCCACCGCATTACCGCCGCCCGTCGAGGTGGTCAGGGGGGCGGTCGGCAATGAGGCGAGCGCCAGCGGAGTCTCGCAGCTACCGAGCGATTCGTTGAAGCCAGCCCCGTCGTAGGTAGTTTGGGACTCGAATCCCTTGGCATCACGGTGCTCGCCAACGAGGTGGTAGTAGCTGTTGTAGCTCCACAGTTCGCATAGCTCGGACTGGTCGGCCCCGAGCGGACCGGGGAAGCGCTTTTCACGCAGAAGGTTGGCGCGCCCGCGCGGATCGGAAGAAGCCGTGTCGTAGAGCCACTCGGTCATCGCCCCGTTGGGATGCTCGATGGCCGTAATCAGTCCGTGCGAGTTGACCGTGTACCGGGTCTCGAAGAACGTCGGATCGCCCGGGCGCAGCGGACTTGCAGGCCGGTTGGTGGTTTCGGTCGTCGGCTGGGACGGGTCCGCGCGACCGGTGAACATCCGGTAGAGGCAAAGGTTCGCGCCGTCGTAGAAGAGCTCGCGGACGTTGCCCATCCGATCGTTGACGATCGTCTTGCTCGTGGCGTAGTTGTTCCCAGACGCCGGGGACTGCGTCACGTACACAAAGTGGTAAGAGGACGCGCCGTTCGGGCCGCTCGGCAACACCTGGCTCACGACCGCATCGAAGTTGAGAGCACCCGTAGTCGTGCCGTATACGCACGCGAAGTACCCTTCGGCCGCCGGATCGAATGCGGCAAGCAGGTTGTGCCGCAGCCCAGCGACGGAGGATTCGTCGTAGACGAACGTCCACGTCTTGCCAGACGGGAAGTCGTTACCGGTCGACGTGCCCACAACGGCGGGCGAGGTCACCGAAGCCAGATCCCCTTCGTTGCCGCCGGAGTCCACGTCAGCGTAGTAGCCGTAAGTCACGACGCGCCCGCGGCCACTGACGCCGTACTCGGTCGCAAAGTCCTCGAGTTCGGCGATGCGGCCGCCTGGCCCGTAGATCACGTTGATCGTTCGACCGAGCGTGTCCACGATCGCTTCGAGGCGGCCAAGGACGTCGTACTGGAACTCGATCCGATTGAGGTTCTTGTCCTCGATCGCTTCGAGCCGGCCTCCCCAGGCGGAACCCAGCGGCGCCAGGAGCCAACGTCCCCCGTGCTGGTGGGTGACGGTGAACTGCCCCGACGTCGAATCGAGTTCGATCGTGCGGGTATGTCCGACGGCGGCCCACGTGTTTGTCCCACTGGGCAGATAGCGATCCACCCGCCCGGTGCCGTCTTGAAGCAGGAGGTCTGCTCCGGACGTCTGCACGCGTATGTCGTAGGAGTGCGTCCAGTTGCGGCCCATGGGGCCATCGACATCGTGCCGGGAGCGGTAGGTCCGCTTCCAGACGAAGTCCATGCCGCGGCCGCGAATGGCCATGTCGACCTGCGAGAAGATCAGCTCACCGTTGGCCAGCGAAACGTGGTGCGAGTTCTCGGCCTCAACGTCCCGTTGCAACTCGTTCCGGAGGCGCACTTCCGGCTCGGCCGGCGTCGTAACGAGGGTCGGAGACTCCCAATCCGGGAGGGACTGTCCGCTCGCGGTCGTGGTCAACACGGCGAGGAGGAGGAGTCGGGCGATCAACGAGACGAAGTTGGAAGTTCTCATCGTTTGC
>Ga0163144_10014682_pt1 | contig 16240 bp, 26 predicted proteins | sample OliLak19BULKMAT1_FD_123175 | JGI IMG/M metagenome (GOLD analysis project Ga0163144, IMG submission 123175) | Freshwater microbial mat bacterial communities from Lake Vanda, McMurdo Dry Valleys, Antarctica - Oligotrophic Lake LV.19.BULKMAT1 | ecosystem: Environmental > Aquatic > Freshwater >... | reverse complement strand
CTCCACCATCCGTTTTTTATCCTAGACGGAACTAGTGGCCAAACAGTTTACGCGCTGCTAGGCCCAATCTGCCGCGTTGTCAGGCTTTTTTAACAACCAGTGCTCTGACGACTGGTAAGGCGCTGTTTAGGCGGCCTTCGCGAACTTCTGAGCGCGAGCTCCGAAATTAACGTGAACAACATTGCTGTTATCCTTTAGTTTTTGCCCTGAGTATTTAAGAGGTTCAAGACACCCTCTGCGTGCACCCGTTACTTCCTAAACTCCGTCGAAACCATTTCGGGCCCAAACAAAACGTAGCAGAGCGTTTCATGTCATACAACGTAAAAACTTCATGCCGTACAATGTAAAAAAAGCACCCCTCGTAGGGTGCTCTTTCCTTAGGCGTAGGAGCTAGCCCCCCACTTGGTACTCAAGTCTAAAACGGTAGGTTTTCTTTTAGGTGGTGGCGGGGTGAACGTGTTAGTGATCCAGTACTCAGATACGAACACTGGCTTTTGCGTAACTGGGTCGAGGTTACCAGTATCTCTTCTGTACACTAACCATGTCTCCGACCGACTCGCGATGTCGACTTTCAATAGGCAGCCCACGAGTATTAAACACTCCTTGCCGTCCCCTACTGCACTAATGACCGACTTCCATAGGTGCTCGACGTCTTTGTGCGGCTTTTTACTCTGGTGACCAAATTCAATAGCTGACTTGGTAAAGACTAACTTCCCCACTCCAGCGTCAACTGTTGCTTGGATGGCGTCTCTGACGGTTTTGTTAACTCGCTCAATTGTTTTGGGGTGGGTCTTCCGGATGAAGGCTCTGGTGTAGTCGTTGTCTGCGGCTTGATCGGGGGTGATAAGCCTCGGGGGGTTGTGGGTAACGTCGTAGAGCATCTTTCTTCCCTTTCTTTTTTACGCGGTTTCATTAATGGGATGTTTAGTGGCTCGTCGCTTAGCAGCCCAACATCTTCCATAATGGTTAATAGCTGTGCCTCACATCGGTCACAAAGCGCCAACATCTTCACTTTCATGCAGCTGTTAGGCCACCAGTGCTCGATGAATTTATCTTTACATTCGGTGCACGGTATCTTCGGTTTACTCTTTGGGGCATCAGACATTATTGAACCCTATAAAACTTGTGTGCGTCCCTTCTGAACTCTCTTCTCTTGCATATCCATAAAACCTCTTTCATAGCGGTAGGCGGAGGCCAAAGGACAACCCTTCAGCCTTAAGTTCCTGCTGTTTATCTACAAAAGACTTATACCAATTTAGGTGGAGGACTTTGATCTGAGGAGACGGCTGTCGTGAACTAGCTTAGTTCCTTTGATAGAGATTTTTCAGATACCAATCCTTCTTGTTGTACCTGCCGACATCAGTAGCTGGCGCTTTACTTCTGGTGAGTTCAATCTTCAGTAGCGGGTTTGAAAGCTTGTGTAGTTTTGTCTCTGAGAACTTTAGACCCTTCTTCTCGTAGCCCTTTCGCAGACGCATGAAGGAGTAGTAGGCCCCATCAAAGTCAACGCTACCGGCTACGATGGTTTTAAACCCGTCACGTACCCGTATGATCGTTACCCAATGAATCATATAATTACCCTGTGGAGATGATTAAAGTTATTCGTCTCGTCGCTCCGTCACGTAGTATGCGATCATGCAGAAAATCCCTATCAGAAACCACAACCACACCTCCCACTTGGTGACATGCTTGTAGCAGCCAAAGAAGTCAAGGATTGGGAACGAAAAGATAGTAAGTAAGAGGACTGCTGTGTTCATCCACCCACGCCTCATTTGTGCCTTCTCGTTTTAACCTTTGTCTTTAGCAGGTCAAGTTCAGACCTGCACTGAGCGAGGCTGCGAACGAGGCTAAGATTTTTATCGTTGCAGTAATCTTTACACTCAACCTCTGGATCTGGTTCTGGGCATACAAAAGGAGACTGAGAGGGTTGGGCCATCTCTGTAGCACAGCTTGTTATTATCAAAGCTAGTACCAATCTTTTCATCGTTTTTCCTTTATTGAATATCCACGCAAACAGTCTGTAATAGACGCGTCTGGGTCTTTGGTGCGACAGTGCCATATCTGTGCACCACCAATTACACCAAACAGTAAACCAAATACCCCTAAAATATAGAATAGGTGCAGCAGGTCTTTATAGATCTGTAACTTGCCATCTCTGATACGGACAGCAAACAGCGTACGTGGCTTATCAGTATGCCTCATCCTCTGGCCTCAATCTTTCTTCAAGTGTTAGATCTGCCTCGCAGACGCACTTAACCTCATCCCACCTAGCGGAGAGGTGGTCAAATACTGTCTTCCTAGCTTTGCACTTGTTGTAGCAGCTGATGATGCGGCCGTAGCTGATGTTGTGGTGGCAGCATGCAGATGCTAAAAAAAGAAGCCATAACGGCGTCAATTTTTTAATAATGGTTAGCATTATTAGGCTCTCCTCCAAACGTGCTACCAGAGAGCCTAACCTCTTACTCGGGTTTTCGCATCCCCAAAACAGCTTTGACTGTGGCGAGTTGTTCCATCAAAAACTCCATAGTTAGCCCCGCCTTAGTATCTATGTTTGAGTGCTCACCTAGTTTCTCAGAAAGTTTGTCTTGGAGGGCTTTCAGCTCTTCCTCTGTTCTTTTAGAGAACGCACCGCTTACCACTCTTTTTGGCTTGGTTTTCTCGATGATTGCCTCGGTGATTTCCTTAGCTATGGTTTCCGTTATTTTCTTTTTTGTCTTTGCCATCTTCACCATAATTTTACTCCTGAAATAATAAACCCCGGAGGCTGTATGCTTGTCCGGGGGCATTAGTAATAAAACGTGCGCCTACTTCTTTTCTACGTGCTTTATCCATTCTGAGTGTGGCATTGCCCCGTTAGCCATAGAGGCTCTGCGATCAGCCAGAGTCTTCGCATCAAGTTCTGCTTGGGTAGGTACTGGTTTTGGTACAGGCTTAGGAAGCTGGCTTTCAGCTTTGAATTTTGGGCCATCCATGTGGTTACTATAGTCGAGCGACCCACCCATGGCTTTAGGTTTGGCTGCAAGCATTTTAGCTTCATGGGCAGCGTTCATCTGTGCGTAGTTAATTACTCTAGGCTCGTTGCTGGCTACCGCCTTGACGGCCTTAATAGCACCTTTGGCTTTAGAGCCAGAGCGGAATGCATTAACCAGACTATTACTGGCCTGCTTTTGAAAACCTTGCCAAAAATCGGGGGTCATCAGTAACCACCTCCTTGAGAGTGTGCTATGATTTTACCCTATCTATCCGTCTTTTCAAGGTATTCTCGTCATAGGCTCAACAAACTCCCAGACCGCGTCGACTGTCGCCTCGAGCCTTGGGTCCTTGTCAGCAAAGTCAATCTTTTCAGCCAAGTGCCCATAGCCTAATGGTGCCAGCTTCTTACGGATCTGGGATGGGACGCAGTCACAAGTTTGGATAAAAATCCGGAGCCGGTTCCTATCGTGCTCCGTAATCATCTTCTCTTTTACTAGCCTGTCGACCTCAATCTTGAATTTATCCTTGTTGGTGTGCCCCTCTATGTAGAGCTGTGCTGCTGCCTCAATAGCTTCCTTAGTCCTGTATAGGCTACTCATAACTGTGGATACTGGTCCGACCCCAATGTACTCAGCGTTAGACAACATGTTGTGGTATAGGGTTTCTTTTTCAGGCGGGACGGTAAAAACCTGATACCCGACCACACCTGTCAGAAAGATGCAGTCGGGCATAAATGCAAAAGTATTCCCGTTACAATGAGGATAAATTGTGAGAGCCATTACGCCTCCAAACCAGGTAGCCGTGAGTGGATCAGCTGCCTTACCTCTGGCAGCCCATGCTTTGTCGATATTCTGCAAAGATCTTTAGCATACTTTTCAACGAGACGAGTGTCAGACCTTGGCCCATCTCTCTCGTCTCTTTCTAAAACCTGAACAAACTCTTCGATCAGGCGGACGTAGAGGTACCCCTTTGGGGCGTGGCGGTAAGCCTCCATGTCGACTGGCTCAGCCGAGTTAAATTTAAGAACCGCTTCCATGTTTTCTCCTGAACCTTGGCGTAAGTTTTTGTGGTGTGTATTCGACTGATTCTTTTAGATCCTGTTTTGTCATAGATACTGGATTTTCTGAAACAGGATCGATCCCCTCTTCTTTCATAATGGAGGAGATCACCTCTTTTAGCTCCTTGAACATGTGCTGAAGCCTTACCTCGTCTGTTGTTCCGCGGGCGATGGCTTTGAGCTGCTCGTAGCCGTTATACGTCTCGCTACCGCTGGGTGCAGATTGCTGAAGCTTGGTGATGGTGTCCATAATGGTGGTTTTGATGTCCATAGCTGCTCTCCTAACTCAATGCCACATCTCCTGTAAGTCACTTGCGTCCATTTTTTAATTCTGATTTCCCATAGTGCTCGTTCCTTCTCGTTTCGTTCCTTCTTCTCTGGCTGCTCTACACACCCGTCAAGGTGACTGCTCTTAAACGCCCAGTGCTTTAGTCGGTGGATACCGCTGGCCCTGTGTATACCGATCTGAACACCCTGCTCGTCAAGTCCTTTGAAGTGAGATTCACATGGGAAGCCCTTGTTGTTTATCCAGTCATAGAAAGGATAAGCCTCATGGAGCTTTGTCATGATGTCGTCACGATAGACTTTGGCGATGATGCTTGCAGCCGCACAGCAGAGGCTCTTTCGGTCAAGACCCCTTAGCAGGGCCTGTTTAATATCGATGGGCGCTGCGTGGTCCCCGTCAACAAGTAAAAAATCAGGTTTTATATGACGACCTTTTACTGTGTGCGCGCAGGACTGGATCGCCCGAAACATGGCAAGGGAGGTAGCCTGCTGCCTTGAAAAGTAGTCAAGCTCAGCGGGCTGTACCTCTCCTATACCTACTGCTATAGCGGTTTGCCAGATTACTTCTGCTATACCCTTGCGGTATTTCTTTGGGGTAGTCTTGCTGTCGTTGACCTCAAAGATCCTGAGGTCATGCGTTCTAGGATCAATGCGTGGGAGGATAACACACGCCGCTACCAGCGGTCCGGCAATGTCAGAGACCCCGGATTCATCTACACCAGCTAGGTGGTCCCCTTCCATGTAAAACATCTTGTCAAACGTGTTATCCATCAGCTGTTTCTCCTAGTGATACCGGACGTAGTTGCTGCGACCAGTAACTTCAACATTAGGCAATACTAGCGCACAGTGGCCCCAATCTCTACCAAACACAATGGGGCACTTCTCTTCGTTAAGGTTGGCTTCTCGGGAGATGAACGTTTCCGTGTACCTAAGCATCTCGACTAAAGCAAACTTGAGGCTTGTAGAGCTGAGGACTATATCGTTACCTGTTGGTAGGTTTGACAGGTCAATCCGGTAGCAGAGGTTTGGATCAGATGAAAGGTAGAACCCCGTGCGGTTTAGGATCACGGCTGGCTTGTTGCTGTAGTAGCCGGTATGGGCGGCCGCTTGCTTAGCGCAGAACTCAAAAAAGTTCACCATTTCAAGAACGACAGCGTGTGGCAGGGGCATGGATGGGATCATATGGTTAAACGGTGGGCGGCAGGTCTCTGTGTCTGGGTAGGCCATCCACCTTGGTGATGATGCCCTTGTCTCTACCAGTAGGTTCCTTTCGTCTAAGACGTAAAACCCGTCTGGAACATTAAGCAATGGGTAGCGGATCAAAACCTGACCGTTGGTGATGTTAGCCACACCTTGCGTAACACGAACAAACCTCGTCTCATCTCTTGAATCACAGGCTAGGAGCTTTTTCCAGTTTTGTCTTAGGAATGTTGGCTCCGCTGTAGGTTGCGGTGGCGGAACTAATTGTGGTTGTTGCAGTGCTGCAATAGACATTTCAATACTCCCCTCTTTTAATGTAAGGACCTTTAATTAGGTCTTAGCTAGCTTTTCAAACTCTTTGATTTCCGTATCTGGGGTGCACCACATCATGTAGTGCCTTTTGTTGTGGCCTGGGGCCTTGAGTTTCTCTCTCGGGATATGGCTTTCAAGAAGCTTCTCTCTTTTCCTAGCGTAGTCTACTCGTAGATCGTTACAGATGGACCTTACGGTTGCCCATCTCTTACCATCGTTGGTCGTAAAAAAATCAGGCATGTGTGCTTTCCGTCTCTATCTTTATGAACCTGCGCCGCGCCTCCTCTTCAGTGGCCGCGTCTATGTTGTAATTTTTTCCTTTAGGGCTGATTGCACCCCACCGGTTACTTCCGACTTTTCGTATCTGCCATTTATTCTCCTCTTCTATCTTCTTATTTTTGATTGCCTCTGTGATCAATTCACCAAAAGAACTCACGCGATCCTCCGATTTAAATTCCTCCTACAACCCTTATACCGCAAGGTCTGTAGGTTTTGTAATACAGTTGGCTAGAAAGAGAGCTTTTGTTTCCATGCCTTAGCCATGGACGTGGCCTTACCCGCAGCTTGTTCATAGATAATCATGGGCGACAACATTACTGCTACGGTATTCAAAATGATGCTCGATAAGACTCTCTTCATAACTGTTTCTCCAAAATTAAGTGTTACTTCGTCCAGCAGTTCATTACGTACCCCTCTACTTCCATAGGAACCTTCTTCAAGGACCCCTGTGCTGCCTCGATCATGATTTTACGCTTAGCCAAGACAAAGTCCGGTGAGTCATCCTTGTGCGTGGTTGTTACGATTTCATCGTAGACCGCGTTGATGATCTCCGTGCGTATCTTTTTTTCCTTCTTGTACTTACGAATCCCTACCATAGCCAGTTTCGTCATATCTGCATTTACCGATTGAATGAGCATGTTACCACCCTGTCGCTCGATGTTACCGCGCTCCATTTGGAACTTAGGATCATCTTCACCTTGGGGGTACTTCTCACGATCATCAGGGTTTGGCCTAATCCAGTAACGACGTCGCCCGTTTATGTTACTGAGAAAGCCCTCTTTCAGACCACGTTTGCCAGCATCCCTCAGAAAATTCACACCTACAGGGAATTCATCTTTGGTGTACTTGTAGTAAAGCTTTTTGGCGTCATCTAATGAGATGGTAAACCCTGCTGCATTCAAATCGACGTGAAGTTTTTTAGGACCCATGCCATAAGCGATACCAAAGTTAAGATTCTTTGCTGGCGTGCGAAGGTGCTTATTCTCGTTGCTCTTTGTGACTTCAACGCCGTAAAGACGAGTTGCAACCGCACAGTGCAGATCTTCCCCACGCAAGAGCGGATCTATGAGGTTCTCATCCCCTGAGATCTCCGCCCAAATACGCAGCTCACAGCCAGAGTAGTCATCAGTCTCTACAACCCAATCTGGATCTGCGATAAATGAATTCCGCATCTCCTTTTCTCTTGGGATGTTGAGCACGTTAACTGGGCTCTTCTTATGGCTTGAAGGTCGGCCAGTTTCCGTTCCAAGCTGATCAAACTCAGGGTGGAGCTTGCCGGTCTTTTCATGAATGGCGTCAATGAAAGTTTGGCCGAAGGTGTTCACACGGATCATCTTGCCACGCCACCTCTTGAGCATATCAACGATAGGGTAACCGATGATTTGCTTTAGGGTAGCGTCGCTTGAATCCTCTATTGGTTTTTCGATGAAGACAGTTTCCCATTTTCCATCCTTGCTTTTAACTCTAGCCTCCTCTTTCACTTTGATCTTGAACCTCTTCAGCAGATCAACGACTTGCTTCGGTGAGCCAAGGTTGATGTCGACGTTGCCAAACATATCCGTCTTCCACACAGGAGACATGATCGGCCTCATCTCTTCAGCTATGGCGTGGGCATCAGCAAGGTTCTTAATCGTGAATGCCTTCCACTTGTTGACGTCGAGTCGTAGACCGTGAAACTCCATATCGCCAAAGCAGGTCAGGACGTCACACTCAAGAAGGAACGTCTTCTTTAGGCCGTCATTTTCAATAAACACGGACTGCTTGCGGGAAAGCTCCAGCAGGTGTTCCACGTCTGTAGCGGCATAGGCGATTTGCTCTTTGCTGTAATCACCCTTGTGGCCTATGAATGACGATTGTAACGTCTTGTCGACGTCAATCTTTAGCCACGCCTTAAGAACATCACCTAAGCCAAAGCCGTAGAACTTACGACCAACATTAAGAAGTTTGTCGGCAAGCATGGTATCCCGCATACCATTCATGTCGACGCCAAATGTACCCTTGACCATCTTGTAGTCAAACTTGGCGTTGTGGGCGATCTTTCTGATGTCTTCTGATTCAAGGAAAGGGTACAGGGGTGCTATGTTCACCTTTCTTGTATCAATCACGTACTGCACGGTAGAGTTCCCTATCTGCATAAGGGTTACTCTGTCTTTGTGGGGGTCAAGTCCAGTCGTCTCTGTATCAAAGCCCCAGGCCGTAAGGGCCATGACCTCTTTTACCATCCCCTCTAGCTCTGCACTTGTCGTAATGTATTTTGAATTTTTCACGCTGTTTCTCCTAGTTGTTCAGGTTTATCGGATTACCCGTGGTTGTCTCCGACCACCATGAATCTTCTCCAGTAAGCTTATACCAGCAATGCTGGGAGATGCTTTAGAGTGTGTCTGCGACCTGCCTCTACCACGTTGTCGTAATCCGCCATTACTGCCACAATCGCTTCTGAAATGGCTGAGGGGTCGTCTAGTCTAGATACGATGCATTTTTGCAGTACATCTTCAGCGCCAAACATAGAGGGGGTTGTGGAGCTTACGATGGCTGGTACACCAAGCATGAAGCTCTCTAGGGCCAGAAATCCAAACGTCTCTGTAATAGATACCGCTAAGGTGATCGTCATACTGGCTAGCAACTGGTAAAACTCTTCTCTTTTTTTATAGTAGGGGTGGACTTTGTAGCCGATGCCTAGTTGACCCAAGAGTGTGCCATCTGAAATGTTTTGCAAATGAAGTGTGGTTACACCTGGTGTGATAAACGCAGCCAGAATTTGTGTGTCGTGGTTCTTCCACGGCATACCCGTACCAAAAAGACCAAGGTGCACCCCCGGTAGTTTACTCACAGGTCTTGTGAGATTTATTGGAGCGATGGTGTTGCGTTCATAAACGACGTTGATTCCTTGGATCATAGACAAAGAAGACGCCATCCCCTCATGCGGAGTGGAGATGTAATCAGCGTACCCCTGCCTTAAAGCGACAAGGATGTGTATAAGGCTTTGCCTGTTTAGAGCATCAAACTCATGCAGAACCGGTGTGGCATGACAGGTGATCTCGATCTCAGAGCCCACCTGTTGCTTTAGGTGCCTCGCCAGTGTGAAGCACCGCGGCAAAAAACCACCGAAGATAATCTTCTTTGGCCTAATTGAAGTAGCCATAGCAATAGCGTTTTCGGGTGTGGCCATGTGTGTTACACGGGGCTCAAGGGAGTGCTTGATCCCTTGCCAATCTACTGGCACGACGCCGAGGATGTAATCGTTGCACCTCACTTGAGGGGTTACCACCTCAATTAGAGTTTTTTTTTCTTTCACATAGGTAGTACCGGCTAAAAGCTCTTCGTAAAGATGAACGTACCGGCTTGCCATAGTCGTGGCACTAAAATCAACTGTTGTAGGCTGGTACCTAGCGCCACCAATGATTGCTGCTATACCCTGCTCTACGTCTTTTTTGTTTTTGGCTATATAGGCGTGCTCTCCGTGTTGGAGATAATGACACACGCCCCCGCAGTCCAAGATCACAGAGGGCAAGCCGCAGGCTAGGGCTTCCGCAATGGCTAGGCCGAATCCCTCTTTGGGGCTACACGAAACGAAGAAGTCCCAGCGGTTGTAGCAGGTAGCCACGTCGCTGGTGAACGGCAAGACCGTGATGTTGCTGTCGCGCGTTTGCTTACCATAGCCACCGAAGTCATAGCCCACCAGCTCGAAGTCCACTGGCATGCGCTGAATGACGTCAACCAGGGTTTGCACCCCCTTACCCAGTCCAGATTCCAGCCGGCCACAATAGCCCCCCAATAGCCTTTCCTTACCCCGCCGCTGCCAGTTTGGGTAGAACTTGGATGTGTCCACCCCATTAGGTATGACGAGGGTTTCACAGTCAGTACGCTTGCTAAGGAAGTGGGCCTGGGCATCTGGAGAGACGCACACTAGTACGTCAGTCTTCTCTTTGCCGTAAGTAGAGCAGTCCCACCCGAACGAGGTGCGGTTGTGTGCTACCTCCACAACTTTAGCCTGCAGCACCATCTTGGCAATGGCCCCGTAAACCAGGGGCGAGTGATAAAACTGAATGATGTCTGGCCTGAACTCTTGAATTACTTTAGCTAAGCTGTTCGGTGAAAAGACCCTCTGGCGCGATGTTGGCCGAAAGTTCTTTAGAATATAAGTCTCCATCTGAGACTTCTCAAACGTGATCATAACGTGGCAAGTCGGTGGCAGGTTATTGACCAGGTACTGAACCTGTGTCTCTGCACCACCGACTACCTCACCAGGGATATGATAGAGGATCTTCACCCATGCTTCCTTACGGTTATCCACAGCCAATCATCGTGGCCGAGCTTCTCTTGGCAGGAGAGGATCTCAACCTCAGGTCGCATGAACTCTTCTGCGAACGCTTCTACTGTTGGGTAGAAGCGGCCATGGAAGCCACCGAATTTGTTCTCTGGGTGTGGAGTACCTTTGTGAGTCTGCACACGCAAATACCCGCCAGGCTTAAGGACTCTCAAAGCTTCATCAATGTACTGGGCCACCTCTTTTTTAGTCTGGATATGCTGAAAGACCAGAAAGGAGTACACGAAGTTGACGAAGTTATCTGGCACTAGCAGCGTCGCACCATCAGTTATCAGTAGGTCGTTCTTCGTACCTTTAAGGTATTCCTTCGCCTTCTCAATCATGTTGGGGCTGAGGTCCACACCAATACCGGGGTAGGGCCAACCTTTAAGGATACGGCCAACACCACAACCAATCTCAAGGACGGTAGGGTTTACGCAACCGTCCATGTATTCTTTGATGCTCGGTGATTCGATTAGCGCCCTGTGATACGCCGCGGCGTCTTCAGAGGCTTTCCATTCGACACTGCCGGCGATAAGTCGCTGCTGGTCTTCAAACGAAGGTTTATCCCAAAACGAAAGAACATCGTTACTAATGGTCATCACGAGCTCCTAAAGTGAATCGTACATTTCTTCGTAGTGCCCCATTAGCACCTCGGGGTTCCAATAGGTTTCCATCCATTCACGGCTTTGTCTTCCAGTATCTGCCCACTGAGCAGGGTCTTTTATGAGCTCCCCTAGGATGCGTTTAAAACTATCACCATCTGCTTTGAGCCAGGGCAGAGTGGTTGCACCGGTCAGGTCTTTCACTACCGCCTCGGTTTGTTCGTCCAGGTTAGCAAAGCAAGCAACGCCGAGGGCTAGGTACTCAAGAGAGCTCATGTGATAGCTACCAGTGACGATCTCATCGATGCCGATGTCGGCCTGGAGCTTCATCTCTACGACAACATTATGAGCCTGCTGAACTATAAGCTGGTACCGAATCTTATCCTCCAGGCCCAGTCTTTTTAGGACAGGTGATACGACGCTGTAACCTTTGTCATTCCAGCCTTTAGCATTCCAGTTGCTCGGGGCGTAAGAAACCACGGGTATTTTCCTAGGAGGTCGTGGCGAGGGTATGTACTCGGACGAGTAGATGTCGACCACGTTTGGTACAACGAAGCTGGCTTCTGGCCACTGTCTGACGTGGTACTGAGCGAGGATAGCTATTGGTAGTGCCGAGACCTCTTTAACGTCAATATCTTCTCTGGGGCTGTGGATCTGAACAATACTGGGCTTGGATGGCGGTGTTAGCCCAGTGCTGGTAAAGATGCTCAAGCTTTTTACTTTATTGTGAAAGTGAATAACGTCTGCCCAATCAAGCCAGTGCTGCAGTTCAGCTTCTTTCATCTGATTACCAACTAGGTCCGTTTTAAACTTCCGGTACCCCGTAGTTGGTTCCCAAACGAGGTGCCGTGCCTCCCGATTTGAGTACTTGTTTGTCAGGTCCACGATGCGTATGGGGGAACCTGAGTGGGTGGTTTGTGACAGGTGCAGTATCTTCATTCGTTGTCCTTACCGACGCGTGCCCCCACAAAGTCCGCGCACCCTATCCGCCTGTCGGTGCACTCATGGGTGGTGAGCATGTAGCTCAGAGAGATTCCTTTTTTGGTGATGTAGCTGGTTTCTGATAAAATGTTTTCCACTAGATGTGCAGTGTCAGCGGGGATGTCCAGCAGTGCTTTGTTATAGAAGGTAACCGAGCACCACCGGCACTTGTAAAAGCAGAGATACTTGATCATCACTACCTCTCATAAACCATGTCTAAAAGTTTTTGCTGGTACCGCACCCAAGCCTTACCAGCTTGATCAGACGAGAGATCGACGAAGCTGTTATCAGGTGCCTGGAATTTAATGTAACCGCTGGCTGCTAGTTGAGATAACCCTGCTAGGGTCAGCTCTGGTGGTACGGTTTTCATACGACCAGGGCTGCGACCAATGAAGCTCTTATCGTCTGGGGTAAGCTGTGCAAATCCCCAGATAAGGTCCCCGATGAGACCCTCGCTGACGTGGCCTGCTTTCTCAAAGCACGAAAATAAAAGAGAGACGATGATCTCGGCCTCTGGCTGCAAGCCAACAGGGATCTGAGATATCATTCGTGGGAATGAGCGTAGTTTATTGAGAGGCTGAGGGACTGCGCTATCAACGGTTACTTCTAGGTTGAGAATACTGCTAGCTTTGACATCAGGTCTATTCTGGTAAAGATGAATATCTTTGGGGTCGGTCATAGATGTATCTCCTGGGCTGTTTCTCCGAGATCATAGTACCCATAAACATCAGGGACGCGATAGCTAAAAAAAGGGGGCATTGCTGCCCCCAAATCGGCCATAGGCCTTGCTAAGATTAAACCTTGTAGTTGTAAAATCGTGCCTTCTCTATGTAGGACTGTTCACTAAACCCTTCAACGTCCCCAGGCTTGTTTTTCACAAAATCATAAGCATGCAGCACCTTGGCATCAAGGTTATCCAAGTGATGTACGATGATGGCCTCGATTGACGCGGGGGCCACGGGGCTACCCCAGATGATTTGACCATGGTGGGCTGCCAGAACGTGCATCAGGTGTGCGCGTTCCAATTTGAATTTCTCATGGGACATCAGATTTTTGTTCGGGTAATCGATGAGCGTAATTGTACCGTCGCTAGTAAGGGGCCCTCCAGCGGTCGCTGTATTCCACCACTTGTTAGCCTGCTCGTAAACCCAAGCAGGCCCAAGAACCATGTGGTTGGTGAAGTGCCCTATGGCTGTGAACTTAAAGGTGGGGTCACGGTAATCGTACTCTATAACCTTCCCAGCATCGTGGACCATAAGGCCAAACATCACTTTGTCTTTGCTGATCTCTTGGAGATAGTTTTTTTGGTAATGGGGGACTACAAAGTCAGCCAGCTGGCACAAAGACCAGACGTGCTCAAGCAAACCGCCGTACCAGTTGTTATGGACTGACCTAGCCGCTGGCGCCTTCTTAAACGCCTCTACCATTGCAGCTTGGTTGAGTAGCAACTCCTCGGTTACATACTTGGTGAGCGGCTCAGTAAATTGACCGACCTTTGCCACCAAGTCACCCCAGATCTCTTCCACGCTCATGTGAGTCCACCTAGCGAAGGCGTCCGGCTTGGTGTTTGTGTTAAGGTTGATACCGTCTAGGTTAAGTTGCTTGGCCCCGTTATAGGCGTCAACCTTGCCGCTGATGCGGGCTACGATCCCCGGCTTCACTTGTAGTTCGGTGTTAAAGTTCCACAGCACCCCATCCAAAGAAGAGTTGCTTGTGCGTACGGTTACGCGCAGGTATGGTTTACCCGACTTGGTGTTAGCAACGGATGCCTTCTCCACCAGCACCTCTAGATCAAAGTTATCACCTACGTTTAAACTACTTAGATTTTCCATTAATGCTCCTATTTAAATTTCCCTACTAATCTTGTACCCGCATGCCAGATAATTCTTCAACTGCTAATTCCGTTGACAACCTCTGTGGAAGCCACTTATCCTGATTTCGAAACACCCACAAGTTCACAGGAGAAACAGCAATGGACGCTACAAAAACTGGTAATGAAAAAGCAAAAGTTCTTCCCTTCAGAAACAACGCAGACTACCCCATCTTTACCCCGTCGCTTCGTAAGAAAATGGAAGAGGGTGTTGGTGGGCTAACTGAAAAGCCAGTTGAGACAGTTGTAGCTTTTGAACAGGTCATCTGTACGGCAATTATTACCTTCTTCCGCCAGTGGGCAACCAATCTGGGAAGGAAGGCAGGTAGCAAGCTTGGTGGGGTCATTGCTAGCAATGAGTAATGAAGAAAATACGCTGCTATTTTCAGGAAAGATAAAATACACTTGGCAGGGGCAGGAGTACTCCATGAAGGTGGTTACCCCTGACCGGCTAAAACTACTGCCACCAACTACGGCTGACGAGGCGCTGCTACTCCAAGTAAGTGAGGTGGCCCAGATGACACTTCTAGCCATGACTGCTCTGGCACAAGACGTTTACTCCAGGCAACCTGAGGGCTCTAGAAATTTCGAGGAGTTTGTACGTTTGCTCAGATTTAAGTTTGTAACCGAAGCTGGGGGTGAAATACTAGTCGCGGACACCATACAAAAACGATAAATTATTTGGACTCTTGGCTAGGTCACGGCTATACTTGACAAAAGTGTGTTTTTCTATACGAGGTTAGCACTATGTTTCCATTCGATGCTCGATCTTTTGATGAGCCCAAATTGTCTATGGAGACATTTCGGGAATGGGCTAACTCAATAGCGCATCAATACTTGTCAGGAAACGGGTCACCGACAGCTGGTGTTATTAAGATAGCACAGACTGAAGAGCTCACGCCCTCACAAATTGAATTGCTCGCTACTGAAACCAATAAGCTCATTCACACGGCAAAGTATGCCAGCTCAAAAGATGATAAGTACTTTGCCGCTGAATTTCCACATGCAGACGCTAAGGCTATCATTGAGTACTTACAAGCCACCGACCAGACCAAGATAGCTGCCAGCATGCCAGACCCAACGTTCAGAGATGATCGTCCGGATGAATTTGCGATGTTTGGTATTACACCGCCGGTCATGGACAAAACAGCTTCCGTTAAGCGCGAGCTGCAAGTTGCCCAGGAGAAGGTTGCCCTTTTGAAAGAGAAATCCGACGACCGTACCACTCTGGCGAAGTACGCTGCAGAAAACAGTGAGCGGGCCTTTATCAAGGAAGCGCGACAACTCACCCTTTCTGGAGATAACTCGCTTGGGCGTATGTCGATCCTTGGTACCATGGATCAAATGCTCAAGGTTGCAGGGATGGCGTTTGCGAAGAAGTCTCTGGCAAAACTTGCGTACGTTCTTGGCAAAGAGGGCCTCCTCTGGCCAGAGCATACTGAAAAAGCTATGGGCTATTTCCTCAGCAAAGAGGCTGACCAGAACGCACCTCAAGAGATTATCAGTGGCTGGATGCAAGCACGGGTCGTGAATGGGCAACACCCCCTCTACATCACGCTTAAAACATTCCGTGATACTGAGCAGAGCTTGCGCGAATGCTCAGATCGTAGCAACATCATCCAAGACAAGCTCCATATTACCAAGCAGAGGATTCGCGCCCTGTGAAGCAGAATCTCTTTGACCTCGTGGCAGAGCAGGAAGAAAGCATCGTTAAAGAGGCTTTCTTGCCGGTTTTACGTGCAGCAGGGAAGCTAGCACTTACCGCTGCCAAAAACCCAATGAAGACCCTTGGTGCTGCATGGACCGCCACGGATCTTAAAGATGGTGCCAAGAAGTTCTCTGATGTCACCACTGCAAATCGAGTAAACCCCTATCGACCTCCAACTACCTTTTGAGGATGGTGTATGAAACTGACGTGGCTTGAAGACATGGTAAAAGAGGGTGCGGTTAGCGAGACAGCTAGGGACGCGATTTACAAGGACTGCGATCTTTTAGTTAAAGTGGCAGCAAGCCCCTCTGCAAAGGAATATGCTCAGCGAGCAGCACTGGCCACAGGCGAGTTCATGCAAAAAAACCAGACGGTATTTGATCTAGTTGGGACTAGCTTAGGTATAGCGGGGCTAGCGTCATTAAAGAAAAAGTACGACGTAGCCAAAGAACTAAAAACTGTAAAAAGTAACATCGCGGATGTGCGCTCCTCCTTAGTTCGTCATGCAGATTTTTCACCACATCAGGAAAAAGCGATGGCTCGTTTCGATGAGCTAGTGAAGATCGCCCCGTCAGTGGCTAGAAACCCTGACCTAGTGTTCAGAATACTTAAAGAGAAGGTTCACAGTGGGTTCTCTGGGCAAGACGTTCAAAACCTCGCCCTT
>Ga0163144_10014681_pt1 | contig 16241 bp, 12 predicted proteins | sample OliLak19BULKMAT1_FD_123175 | JGI IMG/M metagenome (GOLD analysis project Ga0163144, IMG submission 123175) | Freshwater microbial mat bacterial communities from Lake Vanda, McMurdo Dry Valleys, Antarctica - Oligotrophic Lake LV.19.BULKMAT1 | ecosystem: Environmental > Aquatic > Freshwater >... | reverse complement strand
TGCGATTCGATCCGCCGTTGTCTGACATGTAGATCACGTAGGTCGTCGGAGCGATCCCGAGCTCGTCAATGCTCGCGAGAAGCTCGCCTACTCCGCGATCGAGGTCCCCAGCGATGGCAGCCATCCCCACTTCTTTCTCATTTCCGCTTCGAGCCAGTTTTTGATACTTCTCCACCAACTCAGGCGTTGCATTCTCCGGGTAGTGCAGGGCGTGGTAGCTCATCTGAATGAAGAACGGCTTCCCGGCGTCGCGACTCCGTTTCATAAAATCCGTCGCCCGCGATCCCATCCCGAAGATGTCCACGGGATTGGGTGTGTGAAACGGGGCAGCGTCCTGATTCCCCGTATCGCCGTCGCTCTCGTCGTAGCCGTGCGACTCGGGCCCCCCGCCACCGAGATGCCATTTTCCGTAGTGAGCCGTGGCGTAGCCCGCTGACTGAAGAAGCTGGCCGATCGTGACTTCGTCCGGCCGGATGCTCTTGCGGTTCTCGCCTTCGATCAGTGGAAATCCTGCTTCCGCCGGAGCCGCCTTGGTCCATCTCAGGGCTGCCGGATTGCGCCCCGTTTGCAAACTGATCCGGGTCGGCGAGCACACGGGCGCAGGCGAGTAGGCGGCACTGAAGCGCATTCCCTGATCGGCCAGGTGCGCGATGTTCGGAGTTTCGACGAAGGGGTGCTTCGACTCGGGCGTCTCCGGATGCATCTGGCAGGACAAACCGGCCCAAGCCTGATCGTCGGAGAGCAGGAAGAGGATGTTGGGACGGTCCGCTGCGAAGGACGCAGTGGAGAGAAGGATGGCGGAAATCAGAAGGGTAGGGATTTTCATCGGTTGATCGGTAGATCGATTATTGGAGGGGTGCTCCGCTTACGTCGAGATCCGGTTTGGTGTTCCATCTGGCGGTCCAGTCCGGCTTTTCGATTTTGGTGCGAAAGATCACGGTGTTGTCGAGGGCGAGATCGTCTGTCCAGATGAACTTGGCGCCATCGAAGTCGTTCTCGAAGTAGGGCTGCTTGGGATCGGCTTGCTCGACGGTGTATTCCTTGGCCTGACTCCAGGAACTGTCGTCAAAGTTGATCGACCACCAGTTTTCCGGCAGGGCTTCCACCTTCACTTTCGGATTGTTGGCGTCGCCGTTGATGGGGCCGTGAAAAAAGTTTTTCGCCTTCCATGTCGCGTTGGTAACGGTGCCGTCGGCGAATTTCAGGGCCAAGCCGCCATCGCCGATGCTACTGCCGTATTCTAGGCCGGTTTTTGGATCGGCGTTGTCCTTCGCCAGCACGGCGATAGTCATGGGATACTCTGGCAAGAAATCGACGCTGACCACATTGTGGGGCGTGAATTGGATCGGGTCCACGGCGACGAGGCGACCGTTGACATACAGCATGAACCAATTGTCGGCATAGACGTTCAGCTTGATCGTGTCGTCGATGGAAGGTTTGACGAGGCCAGGCGGCCCTCCTTTGCCTCGGCCCTTGCCGCCAACGGGGGGCGGGGAAGGAGCCGCTGATGGGGAGGGGCCGGATGACTCTGGAGCTGCCGCACCAGTGCCAGACCCGCTCGTATGGACCACCCGCAGTGACGAACTCGCGAGCACCTTGCCTTCTATCGCGGCAACGAGCTCTTCGCGGCCCGGCGTGTCGCCTATCTCGACCGAACTTGATAAAGCATAGATGGTTAGCACGTAGGTCTTCGCCCCGGAGCCTTTCGAGCGCGGCGGCTCGTAACCGACTTGGCCTCGGAAACCGGTTCCGATTTTGCCAATCGATTGCGAATCCTTTGGAAGGCTGGTGGCGCTGGCGGGGATGTCATAGACCGTCCAATACCACTTTTTGGCTCCGCCGGGAGCGACGTGGTCCATGATCAAGGCGTAGCTCTGCGTTCCGGCGGGCGCGCCCGTCCACTGAACCGGCGGACTGAGCCCCGCGCCATCTCCCGTGAACTCGACGGGCAGATCTTTGTGATCTTCCACTACGGAGCTGGTGAGGAGAAATGTACCATCGCTGGTGCGGGGTTGAGCGGGGAGCTCGACGAACGCTTCCTGCTTCCCTCCGCGAGGCATTTCCATCGATCCCTCAGGGCGGGATGGACGGCTGTCTCCGCTTTCGGGGCGCGGCCCCGGGCCGTCCTTTGGCATTGCGTCGCCCGCGAGTTCATCGAGTTCGGGTCGGTCGAGTTTGCCATCGCGGTTGTGGTCGAGGTTCTGGAATTGTTCCCTGGCTTTTGCCATCGCCTCAGAGAGTGGTGCTCCGCTCGTGGCCGCCTGAGCCTTCGCGCGATCCGCAAACTCTTGGGCGGTCACGATGCCATCGCCGTTTCCGTCGCGGGAGTTTTCCATCAATGGCAGCGGAAGCGCCTCGTTTTCGGAACGCATTGGCGAGACTTGGTCGTTGCCCTTGCCTTCTCCTTTGCCACGACCCTCGGGAGAGCCACCGGGCCCGCCTCCACCACCCGGTCCACCTCCGCCTCTCAGTCCGGCGCGATAGACCTCCTTCACCTCTCCCTCGGTCCCATTGTCGAAGGCGAAAGGAAACGTGCCATCCGCCTCGATGGAGTAACTCACGTTCCTTACCTTACTACTTACCTCATAGGTCAACCGGTAGCCATTTTCGCCCGTTTTCTCAAAGCCGGTGATCGACGCGCCGCGCATGCCAGGAAGGGCCGGCCGCACCGGATTCGCACGCGGCTGCGGATCGACCTGCTCACCGGACTCTACGACAACGCCGTGGAAGCCGCCGATGACATAGGGATACTGCATCGTGGCATGATAATGATATCCGCCGGGGGAGTCGTGACCGGAGCACTCGTCGAGTCCGTGCGCGGGTGAGCCGTCCGCTTCCACCGGTCCGTAGATCGGATATCCGTCCAGTGCATAGGCCACTGGCATTCCTTCTCCAACCTGCGCCTGTAAATGGAGCGGGGTGATGTGGTAGTGATAGTCATCCGCGCGACCGCAGTGTCCGCCCCACTCGTCCAGCTCTCCGATCTCGTAACTGATCTCGCCACGATTGTTCTGCGGATTGAAAATCGGGATACCGTTGACTGCCAGCGCGATCGCCCCGCGCAGGAAGCGGCCTTTGATCATCGCTGGTATCTCCGCGACCTCGGGCTGCAGGGGAATCCGCCAGGCGTTGTCGCCGAAGTATTGTTGCGGCAACGGCACCTGCTGCTGCCACGCCGTAATGCCGATCATCATTTTATGGTCCGGCATCCCGTCCGACCCCACGTAGAGGAACTCGCCATCGGACCGAAGATCGAGTTTCGTGAAAGGCAGAAATGCTTTCGCGGTCTGGGGGGCATTTTCCGTATTCGCCTTATCGACAGGCGCGGTCGGATCGCCATGCTCGCGGATCCACTCCTGCAAAATATGTTCACGCAGAGCCTCCCGTTCGGTCGTGGGTAAATCGTGGGCGGCGAGATTCGTGGCGAACAGCATTAGGGCGAGGAGGATTCTCATGATGTCTTATGTAACCCGGTCTCTGTCAGATTCGGTTCAGCAAATCTCAGGAGAATTGTCAGGATTGTGTCAAGACGATGGCTTCTCCGCGAAACACACGCACTTTATGACGCATGCGCCTGCTCATCATCGACGACGACACCGATCTTTGTCAGCTCGTGGCCGACTACCTGAGCCCGATGGGGTTTGTGGTGGAAATGGAGCACGATGGAGAGCGGGGGGCAACGCGCGCCACGGCGGAAGAATGGGCGGCGATCCTTCTCGATGTAATGATGCCTGGGTGTGATGGGTTCGAGACCTTGCGCCGCATCCGCAGAAGTTCTACCGTGCCCTTACTGATGCTCACAGGGCGGGCTGAGGAGGTGGATCGCATCGTGGGACTTGAGCTGGGCGCGGATGACTATCTGCCCAAGACTTTTTCCTCGCGAGAGTTGCTCGCCAGGATTCGGGCGGTGATGAGGCGCTCCGGTTGGGTGACGGAAGAACCGCCGCAATCACCGATGAAGGAAATCGTGGTCGGAGACCTTCGGATCAATCCGGCAACCCATGCCGTGGTATCGGGCGACGAGGTTTTGCAACTCACCCCGGCTGAGTTCGGCCTATTGCTGTCACTGGCGAGGGCGCATGGACGAGTCAAGACTCGGGAACAGCTCATTGAGGAGGTGGCGGATCGGGAGTGGGACGTATTTGATCGGGCGATCGACATGCACATCTCGTCACTGCGAAAGAAGCTGGGGGACGACCCCAAAGAACCCCGGTTCATCAAGACCGTGCGAGGCTATGGTTATCAACTCGTGACGCCCGGTCGATAAACCTCCCATTGTGATGACCCGCCTCCGCCTGCCTCTTTATGCAAAAATCCTAGCCTGGTTCGCTCTGAATCTGGCGGTGCTGGCCTTGCTCGCATTCTTCTTTTTGAGGGCTCAGTTTGGGCTCGGCCTCGACTGGATGCTATCGGGTGAACCCGGGGAGCGGATAGCCTCCATCGGCGACGAGGTATCGGAGGAATTTTCGATGGCACCGGAGAGTGAGTGGACCGCAATGTTGGAGTCCCTCTCAGCGGCGAGCGGGGTGCGATTTGCCCTTTTCAACGGAAACGGATCGCAGACTCACGGCGTGGCCATGGAGATCCCGACCGAGGTGATGCCAAAGCTGCTCGACCGCAGGCCTCCGACGACTCGACCGCCACGCCCCATCGGCAAAAGACCAGCCGATGCGCCCCCCAAGCCTCGCTTCATGATGCGGTCTGGAATCCCGGCGCAGTATTGGGCGGGCGTCCACCTCGATCTGCTGACGGCTGATGGACGTCGCCTCTCCCTGGTGATGGCGAGCAGCTCGATCAGCGGCGGAGGTTTCTTCTTTGACCTGTGGCCATGGATCGGGTTGATCGCGCTTGGCCTGTTGGTATCGGCCCTGCTCTGGATGCCATTCGTGCGCGGCATCACCGGATTCATCCAATCACTGAATCAAGCAGCAGATCGCATCGCCCTGGGGAATTTTGACGAACGGATCCACAACATGCGACACGATGAGCTGGGCCAACTCTCAGTCTCGGTCAATGCGATGGCGGCCCAACTCGGCGATTACGTGAGGGAGCAAAGACGCATCACTGCGGACGTAGCGCATGAACTATGCTCGCCGATCGCTCGGATGCAGTTGGCGCTCGGAGTGATGGAGCAGCGAAGCACGCCGGAGCAGGAAACGTATCTGAAAAAACTCGATTACGAACTGCAGCACATGGCGAGACTCGTCGAAGAAGTGCTCGCCTTCTCCAAGGCGGCAACGCTCCCGGAGCGGGAGGTGGCCGACGAGTTCTCCTTGCGCGCACTCGTCGATGATGTCGTCGCCCGCGAAGCACCGGACACGCCGGTGAAACTGGATGTTGTCGAGTTGCAACTCCACACGTTGCGCTCAGCGATTGATCGCGCGTTGGGCAATGTGTTGCGCAACGCAGTGCGGTATGGCAACGACATCGAACTTCACGCAACCGTCGAAGGCGGATCAGTGGAAATCAAACTGCAGGACCGAGGCCCGGGAGTTGCGGAGAAGGCCGTTTCGCGGCTCTTTGAACCGTTCTATCGTCCTGAAGCTGCCCGCAATCGGAACACCGGCGGCAGCGGCCTGGGCCTGGCGATCACGAAACGCTGCTTGGAATCCTGCGGTGGCTCCGTGACTGCAAACAATCGAGAGGGAGGCGGGTTGGTGGTGAGAATCACGGTTCCCCAAAAGTACGAGCGATGAGGACTCTGGAAGGGACTTGTCGGAAGGCCGATCAACTGAAAGTGCGATAAAATTACAAACCAAACCACCCGCCCCACATCGAAATGAATCGATAGGAGACGGGTGGTGGTGGAGGAGAATTACTGGTTTTGGAGAGCAAACACTGTCACCCGGCGATCCTCAGAACGAAGGGAATCGGCGGCGTTGGCGGGATACACCGCTTCACTCTCACCGTATCCAACCGGGACGAGCTGAGAGCTGGATACTCCGAAACGAATGAGTTCCCGGGCAATCCGTTCCGAGCGGGCCTGCGAGAGTGCGAGATTCGAAGAATAGGCTCCCTCGGCGGAGGCGTGACCTTCGATAATAAATGCCTGGCTCGAAAGGGACGGGTCTTTCATCGCCATGGCGAGATCGACTACGACATCATAGGAGTAGGCGTCGGCGAAATTCGAGGTTCCCTGCTCGAAAAGTATATCGCTCCGGGTGATCTCGGTATCGGGGTTCACCGTGTAAGTCACCGCGTATGCACCGGGTTCGATGTAGGCAGAAGGCATGTCATCGACAAGGACTAGATCTTTTAGAAATGGGCTTCCGCCGACTTCGGCAATTTCAACGCGTTTGAGCTGTCCGCTGGCAAGCAACACAGGAGGTATCTCCGCACGCGAGCGATAGGTCACAACCCGCCGGCCAGGACCATAGTATCGCACCCGATTGGGTTGAACAACCACTTCGACTGTCGGCTCTGCGGGAACGACAACGACCTTGGGCTCTGCGGAAACGGCAACAACCGTTGGCTCTGCGGGAACGACGACAACCGTTGGATCTGCGGGAACGATAACGACGCGGGATTGAAATGAAGGGGGAGCGTCAGTCGCGGCCGCTTTCCCTTGGAGGCGGCGAGTCATGTAGGCGATGTATTGTTCCCGATCCAAAGCAGAACGGTTGACGACCTCCAAACCTAGTCTAGCTGCTTCGACGTCGCGAGCGTCATCCTTGGCGTCCGCCAGTAACGTGTCGAGAATGAGATTGGCTTCGGCATCCGATTCCACTTTCAAAGCTGCTTGGACTTCGCCTTCACGTTCGGGTGCGATGCTTCGAATGTCGCGCAGGACTGCCAGCGTTTCATTGGAGACAGCACGAGTCTGGACCACCACACTCGATGGCTGTTCCGCCGGGACCACGACCACGGTTGTTGTCTCCGTTTTCGTGGTGACCGGTAAAGGGTCTGAGCTGCTGATGGGCGTCACACTGACCTGAGCTTGACCGAGGGTGAGTCCGCAAAGAGCGGCAATAGTGGGGATAAGGTATGTTTTCATTTGGATTAAATTTCCGGATAGCTCAATCGCTTGGATCCAGCCAACCTTCCCACGTATTCCTTAATTCGTTGGTTGCGTGTGACTTACATCTAAATGAAACACAGGGACTTCCAGGCAGTCCTCGGTCAGTTCGGACAATTTGCACATTCATTCAGGCATATTGCAACCCGCAGGAATGGCCTGGTCCAGGCGCGTGACCGCTCCCGCGGCTTGCAGTTTGCACGTTGACTCGGCTCAATCCGCACGATCCTTCGAAGTCCGAATCGCTCCGAAGGTCCGAACAAAATCATAAATCCCCTATCCTCAACGACTTAAAAACCTACTCGGAAAAATGGCACGGTACCTGCAATGGTGAAAGGTTATATGAAACTATCAATCAAGCCCCCTCTATCGGTTGCCATTGCAGGCATGATCGCCACTTCGTTTGCGATTTTGCCCACTTTGCGTGCCGACGAAAATTCCGTGAAAATCAAAGACGATAAAATTATCGTTAAGACTGACGATGGAAAAGCCAAAATCGATAAAGACGGAAACGTTATCTCTGTCAGCGGTAAAAACGGTGCGGCGGCCCTAGCCAAGGCTCGCGCCGAATTAAGCGCAGAAGAAGCCGTCCAATTTCGGCAGAGTCTTATCGAAGGATATGTGATTCCCCAGGACCGATACGTTTACTTGGATCCCGTGCCCCAGACCAACCTTCAGCGCATTCCCAATCCCCGCCCTGACGTGGAGTATCGGGCTTACAACGGGACGGTCTATGCAGTAAATCCCAAAACCTACGCGGTAGTCGAAGTGCTCGGAACCGATATCATGGGAAATACTGTCACCACGACAACTACCACGCAGGACTTCGATGCAGTTTCATTCAAAAAATCACTCGTGAGAGGCTACGCGGTCCCCCAGACCTACTACACAACTTACCTGCAGGCCGTCCCTGAGACAATTGTTCCTCGGCTGCCTCAGGCTGCTGGTGTAACCTATCGCTACTACGACGGAACCGTTTACTCCGTGGATCCAAACACATACACCATTCTCGAGGTAGTTACCTACTAAGTCTAAGATCGTCGTCCTCCTCAAGAAAGCCGGTCTCCGACAAGGAGGCCGGTTTTTATTTTGTCGAGTCGCCCCCCTTGATGACAGGTCTTTAGCGCCGTCAGAACCTCGTTTTGGCTGCGACAAGGATTTTTCCCGGTAGTTCGCATGTTCCTACCCCGACTCCGGCAAGAAGGTTGGGAAGCCAATTCCGCGTTGAACGGGTGCGTCCCCGCACACTTGAGAGACGTGCAACTCCACATTTCTCGCTCCCCAGGAATAGAAGGTCTGAATCAGGTCCGATTGACTCGCGGGCGCTAGCAGGACATACGATTTTCCCGGCAGTTCGCTAAGGGCGGTCCACACAAGTGCACAGGCAGTTTCGGCATCCTGCGTCACCCCGGGACCCAACATGGGCATAGCAGGGTTCAGGCTCACGACCATCACGCCGTTCATTTCTCCGTCGCGATTCTCACTGACAAGGACCCGCCACAGACTGACCGTGTTTCCCAGAAAGAAGCGATAATCGCCTTCTCGCCGGATGCCCTGCAGTGACATCTCGAAATCAGCCAGAGCCGCCGCTTCGTCCGCTCTGGCCAAGCGAACCTGGTCAACCCCGACCGGAGCCTCAATCGCCAGACCAGATTCGGGCACGACAAAAAGAAGATCCTGAAACACCGCTCCTGGGACGAATCCGAGACGGGTGTAGAGGGAATACGAATCGAGATTCAGAAGGCTGGATACGAGCCTCACGGGCTTGCTCGCGGCGCGCGCATCCGCGATGGCCTGGGACACCATCGCCTTGGCGACTCCCCGCCCCGCTGCCTCAGGCGCCGTAACCACGATGCCCACGGAGTGGTGGGTTTCTCGCGGATGCACAAAACATACGCCGATGAGCTGACCCGAACTCTCGTCTCGCGCAACTATCGAACCCCCGGGGTCAAGCACCTCATATACTTCCGGAAAGATTAGAAACGGTTCCCATTCCGTTCCGAATCGTTCCCCCTGCCCCAGGCGATCCTCATACCAGACGGCCAAACCTCTGTGGATCAATTGGGCAACGATGTTGGATTCATCCGGGCGAATCGTAGAGAGAGTGAAGCTCATTGGTTTGCAGAGTTCAAGACGGAGGGAAGGAGATGGGTGTGGGGTCAAATGATACCTGTCGTGGCGAAAAATGGCTAGCAATTCACGCGGTCCGCAAACTGATTCGGTGTTACCATCGCATTGTGAGCGAAAGCGCCCCCACTCTTCACGATCTTGCCCGCGCCGCTCAAGTCTCGGTGATGACGGTTTCCCGCGTGCTGCGGGGAGAACCTCGGGTGGCGGCGGAGACGCGGGCTCGCATTCTTGCCCTCGCGGAGTCGATGGACTATCGGCCCGATCCCGACCTGGCTCGGCTGATGGGGCGGGTTCGGTCGCGCAAAAGTGTGCGCATCCGTGCGGTGATCGCGGTGATCCGTGAGTTTGTTCCCGATGACGATCTCCTGACTTCCTCTTACCAATACGTACCTCTCGAACCTATCCGGGAGCGAGCCCGGGGGCACGGCTATGAAGTCGAGGAATTTTGGCTCGGTCGCGACGGGTTGACTCCGAAACGCCTCGAAAAAATTCTCCACGCTCGTGGGATCGAGGCCGTCATGGTTTCGCCCCAAAGTTCACGGCTTCTCTGTGCCGAAGTCGATTACACGCCCTTCGCCGCCGTCGCCTTTGGCTATGCGATGCGCGAACCAGCCCTGCACATGTGCGCGGGGAATATGATCCTCGGTATTCAAGGAGCGGCGGAGGAGTTGAAAACTCGCGGCTACCGACGCATCGGAGTCGCAGTGACGAAGTGGATCGTGGACCGATCCCAGTTCGGATATAGCGGCGGGCTGTTCCATTTCCAACAGAGTGTCGCTCCCGAAGATCGCGTGCCTTTGCTCCTCCTCTCTCACAATCGGATCGAGCGCGGCTTCGCGGAATTCGCGAGATGGATGGAGGAGAACCGACCCGATGCACTGATTTCGTTCGACACCCATGTGCCGGGGTGGTTGGAACGACTCGGTTTACAGGTGCCCCGGGACATCGGCTTTGTGGTTCACGACTGGACGCCTGCCATGGCCGGATATGCCGGGATTTACCAGCGACGCGATCACCTCGCCGCCTCCGCCGTCGATCTCATCGTGACCCAGCTTTCGCAGCACGAACGTGGCGTCCCTGCCGTGGCGAGACAAATCATGATACCCCCGCTCTGGGTATCCGGGCCGAGCGTGCGGGATCGTCTTTGATCTCGCGAAGGGAACGCATCGATCTCACCCGCGTCCCCGTTCGAGCAGGGCCAACATGAGCGTCGCCAGCACGATCCGCACCTGATCGTTGGCCTCGATTTCACCCAACGCTTCGACAGTGAACTTGCCTTCCAAAAATGCCGGTTGCTTGGTGATACGGAGCAGCTCCGCCCCATCGGCGATGCGGGTAACGAGATACTTCGGGTGGAAAAAATAACCGGAGAACAATCCGATGATCGGAATCTCGCCAACGAGGGAATCCATCACCTTGACCCAGCCATTCTCTTCGCGGATATCGAACTCCGGGGTCTCGTGGTCGAGGATCTCATAATGTGCTTTCCAGATGGAGCGCATCCCTTTGCGCCGGACTGCACCGAAGGCATTCCCGGCACTGTCATAAAAGGTATATTTGGCCGAAAAATCGATGATGCGATCCGCCTTGATTTCGCACCATTTTTGCGTCCGGCTGTCGTCGGTGAAGACCTCGATAGCTTCCTTCAATTTGAACATTTTTTGCCGGACATAACCGATCATTGTTCCAGTGCCGTCGGTGATGCGGATCTGTGAGGCGAGGGCGATGGCTTTGAACTGAAGCTGGAGAGGGAATTGCATGGTGTGTTTTGGAGTTGAATCAGTCAAAGGTAAAGCACTTTGCCGTCAAAGAATCGGAACTTGCCTGATTTCCTTATTCGATGATCAAATCATCCGATCTCCTGACTCTTTGCGGCGAGAATCACAAAGCCTTCGGGAAGAACCGTGGCCTCCAGCGAGGTGGGGGACCAGTTTACGGCTGAAGGGGACGCCGAATCCGTGTTTGGGCCGAAGCCCCACTGGAGCACTCCCTCCTCCAGCCGGATCGCGATTCCCGGAAGGGGGCGACCGATGGAATCCTGGTCACGGCCGCGCTGTGTTTGGTGGGCCCGTTCCGCCGGGGAACGAGGATCCGTTAGGCTGAGGGTCACAATCCGAGCCCCGAAACTACCGCCCCGCGCCAGGGGAATCCCGACTGTTTTTTCTCCCTCGGTCAGCGCTTCACCGTTTGTGTCACCAAAGACGAGGCCGTATCGCAAGATCTCGGTGGCCAAACTTCCTGAAATCTTCCGATAAAAATTCGGCGAGCCCATCAACAGGGTGACGTTTTCCGCAGCGAGTGCCTCTACTAGCAGCTCCTCCTGCTCCCGCTGCGACATGGACCGAGTCACGAGCGTGATTCCATCGAGCAGTGGTAACCAGCCTCCGAAATAAAGCCCGGGAGCGTCGTTGAGCGGCTCTTCGGTGACGATCACATCATCGGACCTTACGAAGTCGGCGGCGGTAATCTGGGTCGCATTGCACAGCAGTTCGGCCCCGGTGAGGAAGGAGGCGGGGCCTGCTGCTGTCGGAATGATCCCCACCGCTTCGCGCCCGCGTTCTCTCTCCCCAAAGCTGAGACGCCACGCGGTCAGCCAGGCCGGTTCCCAAAGTGCCCGTAGCTTTTCTGCCGCGACAAGACCGGAGCCCAGCCCGGATAAGATCGAGGAAAAGTCGAGTAATGCTCCGCCGTCCCCGAGTCCGAGCCGACCCCACCGAGACAAAAACACGGGAGAGGAAATCACCGTTTGGATCTCCCATTGTTTGAGCAAGGCGGCGAGGTCGTCGGCGAATTTTTGGGGATCCTCTTCGAGATCAAAAGGAAGGTGGACGGGAATGCGTCCGGCGAACACCAAACCCAGTTGCAGGATGGTTGTGAGTGGTCCCGAGGGCAGCAGGATTCCTACTCGGTTTCCCGGTCCGGGAGGCTGTGCCATCCAGCGTCGTGCCATGGCGAGAGAAAGTCCCAGCACCTCGGCCCGCGACCAGACGCGACGGCCATTCTTGCCATATTCGACCAGGCAAGTTTTCCTACGTCGGCGCTTGAGACTTCGCACCAGAGCGACTTCAAGCGTGCGTCGCAGCTCGCGTCGTCTGGCAAAGGCCGCCACTGACGTTTCCCAAACTGCCAGTTGGACCAGTTCCGAAGTGGCTTCCTGAGGATCGAGGGGAGGCCCATAGGCAACCTGCAAGGGACAGGTGAATCCGCGCGGCCACTTCTTGAAATAACGGTCCCGCTCGAAGGAAAAAATCGAATTCCATAGCCCATCCATATACACCGGAACCACCGGGCATTTCGCCTGACGGGCGATGATTTCGAAGCCCTTCTTGAACTCGTCGGTCACCCCGAGGCGGGTCAGGCTTCCTTCGGGGAAGAGGCAGACGACCCCGCCCTCACGCAGCGCGTTCGCCGTGCGCATGAGCGCTTCTTTCGCCTTCGTCGGAGTGATGGGAATGCCTCCGAAGAGTCGCACGAACCAACCGATCGTAGGCAGCTTCGCGTAAGTCTCCAGGACCACAAAACGGACCGGTCGCGGACAAGTTAAGAAAATAATGAAGGCGTCGATGTAGCTGACGTGATTGCTCAGCAGCAGCACACCGCCGCCTTTCGGGACATTCGCCGCCCCGATGGTTTGCACCCGGTAGAGTAATCGGATCGGGGTCAGCAAGACCACTCGGAAGAACAACTTCACCAAATATCTGAGACACTCCATGGTTGTTCAAGGCCTTGCTTCGGCCTTCACCAACCGAGCCAAAAGGTAACTCACCAGCAGGAGTCCCGGGACGAGCACCAGCATCTGCTGGGACGGAGTGAGGCCGATCATTTTCAAGAACACTCCGAGGCCGCTGGCGACGAATCCCATGCTCGCGGTCAACAGATTCAGAGCCGAGATAGCTCGACCTCGGTGGACTTCATCGGCCAAATCCTGAAGCCAGGCGTTCAGCGGAACGACGAAGAATCCGCTGGCAAAGCCCACCGCGCTGAGACTCAGGTTCCACCACAAAGTCGCGGGAACGAACAAGCCCGCTCCGACCAAGCCCAGCGCCATGCCGACGCCACCGTAGGGCACCAGGCGCCGACGGATCGTCTGGCGAGACAAGTAGGATACGAGCAAACTACCGATCATGAGTCCCCCGAAAACCCAGGAGAGCATTTCTGCATTTGCTGTCATCCGACCCGAGCGACTGGCGTCGGGAAAAATTTCTTTGGCGAACTGGATCAGGCCCAGGGCCAGGGTATTCGCGATCAGCCAGTAGGCGGTGATGGCCAGCGCGGTGAGGCGAAGCAGACGCACTTTGAACAAGAAGACCAGGTCGGTGAAATGTTGCACCCAGATGCCGCGGTGGAAGGTTTCCGAGGGATGATCCGGAGTCCGCTGGACCAGAAAGCCGATCGCGAGGGCCACCAAACAAGCGACTCCAGCCCAGGCCACCGGAATCAGGGAGGCTCGCCAGGGCGCATCGGCGGCCATTTCCGGGATGGCATTGTAATGCCTCAGCAAGTTGTCAAAGCAGACGCCGGAGAGCCACATCCCTCCGAGGATGCCGCCCATTGTGAGCATGGACATCAGTCCATTGGCGAAACCGAGCCGGTCGGATCCGACGATCTCTTTGAGGATGCCCTGCTTGGCCGGGGAGAAGAAAGTTGATTGCACAGCGAGGAGGAAAAATCCGAAGATCGCTACTTCGATGGAGCGCTGCAGAATCGCGATGCCGATGAGGATGAACACCGCCAACTGGAACACGAGACACCACCAGATGACTTCGCGTTTGGAATACCGATCGGCAAAGAATCCGGAGATCGGAGCGAGCAGGAGAAAAGGGAGGGACAGCAGCCCGGCGAGAATATACTCGACATTGTCCCCGATGGTCGAACCGGTCGCTACCGCCATGGCCAGCCCCATCAGAACGAACTTCACGAAGTTGTCGTTAAAGGCATTCTGCGTCTGCACAAAGAGCACCGCCGCGAGCGAAGTCCAGGAGCGACGGCTGAGGGCGGCGGGAGGGGGGGGGGCGCTCATGAGGGTCGGGACGCGGATTCGCAATGGTTGTTACTCGCTTTTCCCCGCTTCGGCGAACGGATTGTCGATCCCGGTCACCTTCCGCACCCGGTAGAGTCCGAGGACTTGCTGCACGGTGGCGAGGCGATCTCCCCAGGTTCCCGCGTAGGGTTGGGCCGGGGTCATGGTGCGCCAGCCTTCATCCCATCCGTGCGCGGCGAGGCGGCGTCCCGGATGAATCATGACCGGATGTTCGGCCAACTCCAGAAGCGGCAGGTCTGCCGGGCTATCGGAATAGGCCCATGAATCCGGTAGCAAAGGCATGTCCGGGTCGATCAGGCCTCGCTCGCGCATGGCGTCAATTTTGGCCCCGCGTTTGTTGTTGGGTCCAGCCAGGCGAGGTAGCCAAGGCTGGTGAGGCTCGATCACGAGGGGGGTGCCGAAGACTTCGTCGAAACCGAGTTGCTTGCCGATGACATCGAGATAAAAGGTCGGGCTGGCGCTGTTGAGCACAAGCAAACGACCCTCGCGGCGATGACGTTCGATTTCCGCCACCACCGCCGGATAGACCGAATCGAGAAAATCCGTCGCCACGAACTCCTTGACCAGCTCCGCGATTCGTTCCTTTGCCATTCCGCGGAGGAACCCGAAAAAGGCCCGCTTCATCGTCGCCAGCGGGATTAGCCGGAGTCCGCCCAGAATGAGGAATCCCGCAAAGCTCAGCAGATAGACCCGTCGCCAGCCTTCCCGTCGCAGCACGAAGTTGCAAAAGAGCGACTGCGTGTCGTGGGGTAGGATGGTGTGGTCGAGATCAAAAAAAGCGTAGCCGCGAGTCATGCCGCGCAAACTAGCCTGAGTCGGGCGTTCCGCCAAGCAACGAACGAAGGCCTGATAGGGTTAGGTCGTTGACCTGACAGGGTATGGTCGGGGAACGAGATAGGACCCGCTAAATGTTTCAGACCACGAATGAACACGACTTTACACGAATGGACGCAAGCCGCGGGAGTGATCATCTGCGGCGGGCCTCTCCGAGGCCGGTTTTTCTTCCAAACCAAGGTTTCCATCCATCAGGCAAGTCGCGCGACCACCCCAGATTCGTGATTGCGCAAGCGAACTTTGCTGGCACAGTCCCCCCTTCGAGCTGTGGAGCGGAGACACCTTCCCCCGCATACCCGCACTCGGACCCTTTCCATGAAAGCCTACGAGATCTTCCAAGCCATGAGCGGCGAGCACGCTGCCTCCATTTTCCAATATTTGCGCGACGAGCAGCGCGAAGTCTATGCCGCGTCACTCGGCACCCTCGCCGGCAATCGAAAATTGCGCCCTGTCTTCATCCAACGGAAACCAGTGCCCGCTCAGATTGAGTGGCTTGTCAAAAACGTCAAATTACGCGGATCCGAAACCATCGCCGAGCAGATCATGCAGCTCTGGCTCATGAAAGCTCAGAAGCCCCTCCTCGTGGATTTCCTCGATGGCATGGGTATTTCCCACGATGGCGAAGGCGCGGCTGACGACATCCCGGATAGCCTCGACAAGAAGAAGCTCGGCAAAACAGTCACCAAGCTTCTCGCCGATCATGACCCTGCCGTTGTCCGGATCTACCTGCAAACCTTCCAATTGCAGAACCCCGAAGGCTGGCCGGAACTGACCGAGTTGATCGAGGCCACCCCGGCCCTGCAATTCCCCGAAGCGACCCCAGAACCTGACCCGGCTCCCGAGGCAGTCGCTCCTGCTCCTGCTCCTGCTCCTGCTCCTGCTCCTGCTCCTGCTCCTGCTCCTGCTCCCGCAGCGCCGGAACCCGCAGTTCCAGCGGCGGAGCCGGATTCTGAAGAAGCCGCTCCCGCTCCCGCTCCCGCTCCTGCTGCCGAAGCCGCTCCTGAGGCTGAGCCTGCAAAGCCCAAGGCGAAAAAGCGCGTTGCAACCGAGTCCGATCCTGCGAAAGTCACGGCGGACGAAGAAGATTGATCCCGGCAAAAACCGGCCCGATGACATGAAAAGTGCCTACGAACGAGCCATGGAGCGATTCGCCTCGGACGAGGCTCCGGTCGTCTTGACCGATGCGCAAAAAGCGGAACTCGCTGCCCTCGATGAGCGTTT
>Ga0163144_10014680_pt1 | contig 16242 bp, 11 predicted proteins | sample OliLak19BULKMAT1_FD_123175 | JGI IMG/M metagenome (GOLD analysis project Ga0163144, IMG submission 123175) | Freshwater microbial mat bacterial communities from Lake Vanda, McMurdo Dry Valleys, Antarctica - Oligotrophic Lake LV.19.BULKMAT1 | ecosystem: Environmental > Aquatic > Freshwater >... | reverse complement strand
TGCGAGATTCCAGAGTCAAAACCCGATCGAGCACCATAAGTATAACCATTGGTCTCGCGGAGGTTCTGATTCAGCCTGCTGGTAAAGCTGCCGCCGAGAATGGTGTTCAGCAGCGAGAGCGATGTGCGCTGATCGGATTGAAAGGTTACACCGGGCGCGTAGAAACGAATGAAGGTCTGAACCGCGCCCGGCCGATTGACGATAGCCACCCGCATCGTCCCAGCCGCCGCTGCCGGCGCGGCCGAGAATGGAGTTACTTGGCTGGTTACAACCCACCCTCCGAGCGCACCCTCCAACGCGGCCTTCGCAGCGGATTCAGTAATGTCGCCCGCGATTATAAGTATTGAATCTTTTGGCACGAACATCACGGCCTGCGCGGCTTTAATATCTTCAAGCGTGAGCTTCTCGACATGACTTGGCAAACCCGAATCCGAGCTTCCCCACGGCGTGGCCCCGCCGAGCAGCAGTGCTCTGCCCACTCGTGCGGCTGCCGCTGCGGGGTCATCCAGCTCTTGCGCGAGTTCATTAAGGTGCAGGCCACGAACTCGGTCCCAGTCGGTCGTGTCGTTACGCGGCGTTTGCAGGGCCGACGCGAAGAGTTTCAGGGCCTCTGGAAAGGTGCGGCCCAAGCTCGATAGCGAAGCAGTTGCGTAATCGTCGTCGCAATCCACAGAAAACTCGGCGCCGAGCGCGCTCAGCTGCTCAGCGAAGGCCGCGCCGGTCACGCCCTGCGGCCCAGCGATTCCCTCGCTATACATCGCCGCGGCGAGGGAGCCCAAGCCTTGTTTGCCCGATGCGTCGATCCAGCCGACCTGTTTGTTTACTAACGAGAGGGTTACGAGTGGGAGGCTGGGGCGCGGGTACAAAATCACGCGGGTACCCGATGTTAATGTAAACTCAGTGGGTACGGGCATCGCGAAGGGCTGGGGGCTCGCTGGCCCCGGGCGTACGTCGCGCGCGGTGGTGGCTCGCTGGGGCGTTTCTGGGAGGACTCTTATGATTACGCGGCCACGATCCTTGGCCCCGGGCTTACAAACCAGAGTAAGGTGCTCGGCAATCTGTGCGGCGGTGGCGGTGCGAAATCGGTCCAGGTCGCGCTGGAAGCTGTTGGGGTCGCCATAGTAATACTCATATTCGTTGAGCTTGTCGGCTTTGGACCGTAAGCTCTGCAATGAGGAGAGGGCCTCGGCTTCGATCTGGGCCTGAATAGCTTGCAACTCTGCGGGAGTGGGACCATCCTTGGCGAGCAGCGCGACTTCTTCGTCGATGATCGCCTCGATCCGCGCCAGGTCGGCCTCTGGCCGCGCTAGCACATCGATCGTAAAGATTCCCGCGAGCGGATAGCCGCTCTGGGAAGCCGAAACCTCGTTGGCCAACCCTTCCTTAACAACCAGACGCTTCTCAAGGCGGCTGGCCTTGCCAACACCGAGAATCGCGGATGCCATCCGCATGGGTGCATCACCGGGAGCGTAAGCAGTCGGGCTTAAGTAGTTGAACTGAACCTTCGGAAGCTGGACCTTATCGATAACCGTCAGCCGCCGTTCAGAAGTGAGCACGGGAGGGGTGACGGGTGATTCATACTTACGACTTACTCGCTGGCCCGCGGCAATGGTGCCGAACTGTTCCGCGATGTACGGTTTAATCTCCGCGCTGGAAAAATCGCCGGCTACAACCAGCGAGGCGTTGCTGGGAACATAAAAGTTAGCGAAGAAATCCTTGACATTGGTTACGTTGGCGGCTTCGAGATCCGCATGAGTGCCGATGATGCCGTTGTAATATGGGTGGGAGGGCTCAAAGAGCAGTTTCCAAACCGCTTCGGAGGCCTTGCCGTAGGGTTGGTTCTCCACGGTCTGCCGCAGCTCATTGCGGACGACTTCGCGCTGCTTATCCAGCTTCTCCTGGTTCATGTTCAGACCCATGTCCTCAAGGCGATCGGCATCAAGCCAGAGAAGGGTCTTAAGTAAGGAAGATGGGCCCCACGAGAAGTAGTTGGTGCGGTGAAGATCGGTGCTCGCGTTGTTCGCCCCGCCACCGGTTTCCATCAGCACGTCAAAGTCGCTGCCGGGCACTCGCTTGGTTCCCATGAACATAAGATGCTCGAACAGGTGCGCGAACCCGCTGCGCCCTGGCGGCTCATCTTGCGCGCCCACGCGGTACCAGAGGTTCACCGTCGCTACGGGCAGGCTGTGATCTTCATGTAAAATTACGATCAAGCCGTTGTCCAGCTTATATTTTTCCACAGCCACCTGCTGCGCAGAGGCGGCGAATGTCAAACACATCAGAACCGCACCGCACCCGAGCGTTGTCAGACTCTGCTTTATCCCCCCGCGTTCCAACTTTGTTAAACTCATAACTTTACTGTAGCGGAGGCAGAGGCGGATTCATTGTCCTCCACCCGCCGAGTCCTGTTCCACCGTACTCTTGTACGATGTTCGAGCTCACCGTAAAATCAACGTTCTGCGCTGCCCATTCCATCTCGATTGGAGGCACGGCCGAGCCGCTTCATGGCCACAACTGGCACGTGACAGTGACGGTTCGCGCCGAGCAACTTGATCCGGACGGGCTCGTCTGTGACTTTCACACCGTCCACGACAAACTTCGCGAGGCGATCGATAGCTTTGATAACAATAATCTCAATGAAACTCCTCCGTTCAATGCTGTCAATCCGACGGCGGAACTCGTAGCCAAACACATCGCTGACTCGCTCACGGCATCACTGGGTGACGGGCTTGCGCCGTACGCCAGAATCGCTGCTGTGCGGGTCACGGAGTCAGAGGGTTGCTCAGCAACCTATTTTCCCCCGGAGACTCCGGTCAACTGATACTCTTTAGATGTGCCTTCGATAGGCCGTAATCGTCATGCCCAATTCTAAGAAAAATCATTCAAACCATCACCATCAGGGCTCGGGAGGCTCGGGAAGCTCGAAGACCATTGGCTCTCCGGGGATCGCGGCATCTGGACCGGCCGCGGCTGGGCTGTCTGCGATTAAAGTACCTGACAGTGCCCTCTCCGCGGACCAGAGTCAGGGCGGTGTGGAGCACCTTCCGTCGAACTTGGAAGGCGCTGAGATCCTCGGGGAGGAGACGCCGCGGTTTTTCAATCGCGATCTTTCCTGGCTGGAGTTTAACCGGCGGGTGCTGGCGCAGGCCGCGGATTCGAGCGTGCCGCTGCTTGACCGGGTTCGTTTCTTGGCGATCTTCACAAGCAACCTCGATGAGTTTTTCATGAAGCGGGTGGGGTTGCTGAAGCGGACGGTACACGCGGGGGTGGATACTCAAGGGCCTGACGGATTAACTCCACGCCAGCAGTTGCTGGCGATTCGAGGTATGGTTACATCGCTCTGTGAGGATCAGGTCGGCATCTTCGCCTCGGAGATTAAGCCCGCGCTTGCGGCGAGTGGGGTTGAGATTGTTAACTATGTGGATCTCCCGGGCAAAGATAAACGCTGGGCGGAGGACTGGTACCGAACGAACGTCTTTGCAACGCTCACGCCACTTGGCGTAGATCCTACCCATCGATTTCCGTTTATCTCCAATCTTTCAACCAACCTGGCGATTCTGGCCGAGCCCCCGCTTAGTCCCGCGCGGCTGCAGGTCCGGAGCGGGGGGGGGGCGGCCTCGGAAGGGCCCGACCACCTCTTCGCGCGGCTGAAGTTTCCATCGAATATTAAGCGATATATCGCGTTGCCCAACCGCGATTCTAGCGATGCGCACCGGGGCGCGCACTCTCGCTTCGTGCATCTTCACGACATCATCCGGAATAACCTGGACGATCTGTTTCCAGGAATTACGTTACGTGAAACAGTTATGTTTCGCGTTACCCGTTCTTCGGGCATCCAGAAGGATGACCTCGAGACGGCGAACTTTGTGCAATCGGTGGAGGCTGAGCTGAAACGGCGCCGGTTTGCTCGCGTGGTGCGGCTGGAGATGGAGCCGCACGCTTCGCCAGCGGTTGAGAGGCTGCTCCAGGATAAGCTTAATATCGATACACGCGATGTCTACGAGATCGCGCTCGATGCCGACTTTCTGGGTCTGAGCGAACTCTGCGACCTTGACCGTCCGGATTTGAAGGCCAAACCATACAAGCCGGTGATCCCCTCCCGGCTTGCGGAGACGGCAACGCAGCCGATGAGCGACAAAGCGGCGGCGTCGTTCTTTGCCGCGATTCGCAAGCAGGATATTCTGGTGCATCACCCGTACGAATCCTTCGCCGCGAGCGTCGAGCGGTTCATCGCGGCGGCGGCGAACGATCCTGAAGTACTTACGATCAAGCAGACGTTGTACCGAACGAGCCCGGACTCTCCGTTTATCTCGCATCTGATCAAGGCTGCCGAGGCGGGCAAACAGGTGGCATGCCTTGTAGAGCTGCGCGCCCGCTTTGACGAGGATCGCAACGTGCGGTTTGCGCGGGTGCTGGAGAAGGCCGGGGTGCATGTGGCCTACGGTGTGCAGGGGCTGAAGACTCACTGCAAGACGAGCCTTGTGGTCCGTCGCGAGCGGCACGGGTTACGTTGTTACGCGCACCTTGGAACCGGCAACTACCACCCAAAGACCGCGCAGCTCTATACCGATGTTGGGCTACTTACGTGCGACCCGGAGATTACCGGCGATCTTGTGAGTTTGTTCAATTATTTAACAGGGATCGCGGCGATCCAGGAGTATTCAACGCTCTTGGTGGCCCCTTCCACCATGCGAACTCGCTTCTACGCGCTCATTGACCGCGAAATAGAGAACGCCCGCAGGGGCCTACCGGCACGAATTGTCGCCAAGGTGAACTCGATGGAGGACCGAGAGACCACCGAAAAGCTATACACGGCCAGCCAAGCTGGCGTGAAAATCTCTTTGATTGTTCGCGGCTTTTGTTGCCTGCGCGCGGGGTTGCCCGGGCTCTCTGATAACATTACGGTCACTTCGGTGGTCGGACGATTCCTCGAACACTCAAGAATCTTTCACTTCGCCAACGGTCACCAAGATCCGCTGAGCGGCGACTGGTTTATCTCGAGCGCGGACTGGATGTACCGCAATCTTTCGAACCGTGTTGAGGTTGGCGTACCCATCCGTGATGCCGTCGCGAAGCGGCGCTTGTGGCACATAATTCAGACACATGCCGCGGACCGCCGCCAAGCGTGGGATATGCAATCTGATGGAAGTTACATCCGCCGAACCGTTCCAGCCGAGGCGGATCACGCCTCCCCCACCGCGATGGGAACATTTGAAACGCTCATGCGCCATGCGCAGGGTCAGTCGCAACAGCCGTAGCTTACGCGGGCGCGGGGCTGGCGTGGCGCTGCTACCAAATGAAAGCAAGTGACAGAGGAAGCGACGACGTTTACTAGGCAGCGAGGCGGCTGGCCCAGTTCCTGGGACGCACGTTTGAGGGCGCGTTCTCGGCTTCTTGCCAGTCCTGGGCACGACGCAACTTAAGTTCGCTGGGCATGGTCTTGCGGTATCCAAGCAGCCGGATGACCTCTAGAACGTCCGTCCATTGCGGGAACGTCTTTTCGTTGGCTTTCTTAAACTCATCGATGGCCATCAGAAACAGAAACTGTTCTGAGGTCATCTCGCCTTCTTCGGCAGCGCGTGAGAAGTCGCTGAGTCGGCGGCCCCTGCCGCGGCGACGTTCAAGGCCGGTGGGCGCGGAACCAGCCTCGCCGCTGTTGGCTTTAGTTACCCTGGTAACAGCGGGCTTTACTATATTATCTTCGGCCGAGACACCACCGGTTAGATTGACCTCGTGCGGGGCGTTGTGGTCCACGGTTCCACCGACCGGCTCTGAGTAAACCAGTTCGCCCGTGCGAGGGTCACGAAGCGTGCGGCGATCGTTGAAGACGCGGCGATCGACCACAGTTCCACCCTGAAATGCGGGCGTAACTGCTTGCGGGGGAACGGAGGCTTCGCGGTGCTCTGCTTCGGCAAAGTTTCGTTGATCAGATGTACCGAGAGCGGTGGATGGTGTTTGGTCAGGCATATCAATAAACCTTCTCAAGTGAGCTACTTGCAGAGTCTATCGGCCCATCTGCAGCACGGGTTGTGCGATTAGCTTTGAATGCGGTCCGCCCCCTCTCTAGCGGACCGTAGGCCTCTTGAGCCCCTAGCCCCTTAATCACTCCGTTAAGGGAGACTGCTCAGATAAGTTTAGTGGCGAGGGCTCGTTCGTTGAGCCAGCTCGCGACGCGAGCATGCTAGAAGTCGTCATCTTCTTCGTCGTCCTCTGCCTCGGTGAACTCGCCGTCCTCGTCCTCTTCCTCATCTTCAATAAAATCCTCATCATCTTCTTCGGCTTCGCCCTCTTCTGCAAACTCCTCTTCCTCATCGTCAAAGCTGGAATCGTCGTCCTCGTCGTCGAAGTCGTCGTCGTCGCCGTCGCCCATGAGCACTGCCACAGATGTCACTGGCGCGTCAACGACAACGTCGCCTTCGCCAGAGCTTGCGATTGTGAACTGCGGCCAGCCTCGAACGAGCGACCATTCAGGCTCACGGCTCGCAGTTCCGGACTTCTTGCTCAGTTTTGTTACCATGTTCCACCTCTCCATCACCAGTGTGATCTGTGTCATCTGCACGGTCTGTATCACTTGTGTCATTTGTTTCACTTGTGTTACCTTGTAGTACCCACCACCTAGACCACTTATCTTTTTACCCACGACGACCACGCCACCCCATTCGGCACCAACGCCACGCCCGCAGCCTTGCAACTACCCCCGAACCAAGCCCTCAGCCCACCTGCATTTTGCGAAGGCCCTGGTCACACGTTTCTCGCGCCAACCAGCCAGGAGCCTTTCCGACGTGACCCGACCGTCTCGACCCCGCACAATCTCCGCTGCGCCAATCGTTCCCACCTTGCACGCGCCGGACCACTCACAGTCGCAATAGTTCTGCAAGATATGTTGAGAGCCGCAATGTGAAGCGATGACACCGATTATCACGTTTCCGCAAATATTTCCGCTCGAAGCCGGCATCCGCCGACGTGCGCGGGTCCGCTCCGGCTAACTTCGCCACGCAAACGGCGACTTCTCAAAAACCGCTGCCACTGAAAAAAGCGGCTTAGAGTACTAGGCTCAACGGATAAGTCAATGCACCCACGCCGATTGTGGGTCGTGCGACTTGGCCGCCGCGTGAGTCGCGCCCGATCGTACTCATACACCATACCCTGCTCCCGCCCGCACTCACTTCTTTTCGCCATGAGCACCGACAGCCCGCAATCATTGTTTTTGACCCCTCCCTCTTCGGAGGTCTCAGCCTCTGAACACCCCCAGCAACCAGCAGGGCCGCATTTCCGTCCCACGTCGTTGGTTGCCGCGATGCTCTTTCCTGGGCTGGGTCACTTTATAGCAGGGGAGCGCACCCGCGGCCTGCTTGTTGCGACGGGGGTGCTGGGGCTCTTTTTCGGAGGCATGTTTATCGGTGGCATTGATGTCATCGATAGCAAAGAAGATCGAATTTGGTTTTTTGGGCAGGCGTGCATCGGGCCGATCGCGGTTGGTGTTGATTGGACCCATCAGAATCGATTTAAAGTCATTGACCCAGAGAGCAAGAAGCTGCGGTCGGCAAACCCGGATGAGGGGCGGGCGGCCAACGGGTTGGCGTTCAAGGGTGGAGAGCCCCCTAACCGCAAATCAATCAATAAAGTAAACGACCTGGGAACGCTTTACGCCACGCTGGCGGGAATGATGAACTTAATTGTAATTCTGGACGCCGGATGGCCCTCGCGGAGACGGATCTGGCCGGTGAGGAAGCCGGGAGGAGGCGTGGCCAGCGAACCGGCCACCGGCGCGTTGCTTCCCACGTCGAATTCAGTGCCAACTCTGTCGGCTTCGCCAGCGTCATCATCGCCTGCCTCGCCTTCCTCGCCATCATCCACTCCGGAGGTGGCTCGGTGAACGGAGTTAACGAAACAGTGTTGCCGGTGTTGGTCGCGTATACGCCCTTCATCGACCCCATCAACGCGCACAGCACGTGGTACCTTTTGCTGATTCCTTTGGCGGTAGGAATCTCTGTGGTCTACAAAGCTGTCCGGGTGGGCGACTTACGTTATTACCCCCGTCAGGTGTTGGCAATGACCGGGCAGATCGTCGGCGTGATGGTGCTGCTGGCCGTGGGCGCTTATGTTCTCATCCAGCATCTATTACCAGTGATTTTTCCCGCCCGTTAAGCATCTGGCGGCCTATGGCACAGCTTATGTTCAAGGTTCTCCGATGATCGGCGACGGATGGAATGGAGACAACGCGGCAATGCGGCCGGAGCACCACGGCACGCCAGAGGCGCCGACTCCGCGGCGGGTCGCGGTTATTACCGGCTCACGCGCTGAGTTTGGCCTTCTTGCACCGGTGATGCTTGCCATCGCCGCCAATCCGAGCCTGCAACTGATGGTGATCGCGGCGGGATCCCATCTTGTGGCTCCGGCGGAGACGTTCTACGACGTGAAGGCTTTGTTTAACATTGCCGAAGTGGTACCGATGCAGATCTGCGGGCGGGTGGGACGGGCGGAAGATGTCGAATCGCTCGCACGCGGGGTTGCCCGGTTTGGGAGGAGCTTTGAAAAACTACGCCCACAGTGGGTGGTGGTGCTGGGCGACCGCATTGAGGCGTTCGCGGCGGGGATCGCGGCGAATATCGGCGGGTATGCGCTGGCGCATATTCACGGGGGCGACCGTGCCGAAGGGATTGCGGATGAATCAATGCGGCACGCGCTGACGAAGCTGGCGCACTTGCATTTCCCGGCCACGGAGTTGAGCGCTGAACGTATTATTAAGATGGGGGAGCAACCCCGCCGTATACTTATGGTGGGATCGCCAGCGATTGATGGGCTGAGCGGGAAGCCGTCGCTAGATGACGTAACCTTTGAAGCACTGGGGAGGCCCACGGCCTTGTTTCTTATGCACCCGGTGGGGAGATCCAACGAAATGGAGGAGGCCGGGGCAGCGGCGGTGCTTGAGGGGCTGGCGGGGGAACGGGTCGCGGCCCTGCACCCCAACTTTGATCCCGGTCGCGAGGGCGTGCTGAGAGCGATCGTCTCAGTGCCCACGGCGTGCGTTCGATCGCATATCCCTCGGGATACTTTTGTGGGGCTGCTCAAAAGGCTGGCGGGCACTGGGGGAGTGCTGGTAGGTAACAGCTCTGCGGGGCTGATTGAGGCGGCGGCCATCGGACTAAAGGTCATCGATATCGGTACGCGGCAACAGGGAAGAGAGCGGCCCGGTAATGTAATACATATTGAGAATGAGTATGCGGAGACGGTGGGCGCGGCCCTGCGACGGGCCAAAGCAGCACCGGCGTCTCCGCCGGTGCATCCGTATGGTGAAGGGCGAGCCTCGCAACAGATCGCAGATGCGCTCGCGCGGGTTGATATGTCGGAGCCGGGCTTCCAGCGCAAACGGATCACTTACTGAGTTTGCCGAATTTGGCTCCGCCGCCAAGCTAGATCAGCACTCAATCTAAACCATAAGTCAAGCTAGATTCGAGAGCAGGCTTAGGTTTGCTCAATGAGCGTTTCGGTTGAGGAAGCCCCGGAAGAGGGTTAGCCAGAGAATTTTAACATCAAAGCCAAGGCTCCAGTGGCGGATGTAAAAGAGATCGAGTTGTAATCTTTTGCGCAAGGATGTATCGCCGCGATACCCCTTCACCTGCGCCCAGCCGGTGATTCCGGCCTTGACGTGCTGACGTAACATGTAACCGCGCCAGTCGTCGCGGAAACGCTCGATAAGTTCGGGGCGTTCGGGCCGCGGTCCCACCAGACTCATATCGCCCAGCAGCACGTTGAACAGCTGTGGGAGTTCGTCGAGGCTGGTGCGCCGCAGAATGGAGCCCACGCGCGTCACCCGCGGATCATCTCGCTTGGTCCAAGCTGCATCACCGGCTGATTCTTCGGAATTATCATCGCAGTGCATCGTGCGGAACTTGAATATGTTGAATACTTCGCCGCCCAAGCTCACCCGCCGCTGGGTGAAAATCACCGGCCCGGGTCCGCTCAGTTTCACGGCGGCGGCCACCAACAGCATGAGGGGAGTGAACAGAACAATCGCGATGCACGCGCCGCAGACATCCAGGGCGGTTTTAAGCAAGCCGGGCACGCCGGTCATCGGGCTTTCGCGGATACTTAAGATGGGCATCCCCTCTAAGTCGCTGACCACCATGCTCTGGGGCATGTACCGGGGGTGGACATCGGGGATAATTCTTACATCGACGGAGAATCGCTCCATGCGTCTTAACAGCGCGGGCATTACGGGCGAGCGGCTGGCGGGGAGGGCGAGGTAGACCGCGTCGGGCCGCTGCTCTTCAAGCACGCGTTCGAGGTCGGCGAGGCCGCCCAAGACCGGGCGATCAAGCAGTTTGTTTACGGAGGTGCGTTCCTGGGTTCTATCGCTTGATCTGTCGCCGGACTTATCATTGGGCCGGTCGCCCGAACGCTCGCCCGTGCGGTCGGTGGCTTTCTCGGTAACTCGCTCAGGGATGTAGTCGGCGTGGTGGAGGAAGGCCGCGACGTGAAGCCCGGTCCAGGAGTTACGATCGAGTGTACGGCAGGCAATCCGCCCCAGCCTCCCGGTGCCGATCACGAGGACGTGGCGCAAGTTCCAGCCGCGGCGGCGGATGGCGCGAAGAGCAATCCGGAAGATCGATCGATGTATAATTAATAGTACAGGCAAGAGCCCCGCGATGAGGACTAACTGTAAACGGCCGGCATCTATTGTGTTCCCCCACACAACGGTGCTGCGCTCCCCCGCCCACCCACCGGCGACCTGGGACCCCAAGGCCCAAAGCACGACAATAAGCCCGACGGCGGTGGTAAAGCTTGCCTTAAGCACTTGCGACGCTTCGGCGATAAGCGTGCGGTCGCGTCGCGGGCGATATAAACCGAATCCCCACAGCGAGACGAGCAGCATCGGGAGAGCGAGAAGAACAAGCGGCTCACGGACCCACGTGGCGAACCCGCTGCGGGATGTGTAATCAGGAACTCCACCCTCGATCACCATCCGTCGAAAACCCCATGCGCAGTAACAGGCGATAGCTCCGACACATCCATCGACGCACGAGAGGAGGGAGACGAAGAGTTGATGACGCTGCTTGAGCAAGTTTAATTTAGCTCTCTTTTCGTGGGGATTGTCGTCGTCGTCCGGCCGCCATGCATTGGCCCGTGAACCACAAACCGAACGGGGTAATCAGCAAGCGACCAGACTAAACTATCGCCCAACACGCCCAAAGGTGCGGAACATAAGCGGCCTAGGTCGGGCGGTAAAGCACTGGCCAGGGACCGCACGTCGTTTTCGAGTATGTCAGCAGACTTAACTTACTGAAATACGCGCCCGCTTCCTTACCCAGTTTACTCACCTAGTTTACTTACCTAGCTTCCTTACCGGGCTCTCTTGCCCAGCGTCCTTTCCCAGCTTCTTTACGAAGTTACCAGGCCCGGTAGGCACCACCACGCGAGGCGATCTCACGAAGCAGGGTGGCTTCGAGGTCGGACATAGTAGCACTGGGAGGTGGGACGATCCGTAACACCGCGTAAAGGTCGCCGGTGGCACCCTGCCCATCAACCAAACCCAAACCCCGAAGCCGCATCTTTCGGCCGCTCGGGCTGCCGGGGGGTAGTTGTAAGTCTACTTTTCCTTCAAGCGTGGGGACGGTGACGCTTGCCCCCAGCGTGGCTTCCGCGATGGAGATCGGGAGGTCGACATATAAGTCAAGCCCGCGTCCTAGCTCGGTGTACTCACCGCGCCGAAGAAATCGGTGCGGGGTAATCTTAACTTTAAACAGTAGATCTTCGCCGTCCGCGCCGCCGCCCCTAGCGCGCAGCAGGGTTCCATCATCAATAGCTGGCGGGATCGTAACTTCGATACTCCCCTCGCCACCGCCGCCGCGTTTTGCATATCGTTGTTTACCGCCCTTGGCTGCCGCGACGAAGTCGAGCGTCAGTTCAGCGGCGGCGGCTTCGTCCCCGGATTGTTGCTGGCCGCGGCCCGCATCATCAACGCCGGACTGGCTTGGCGTGGCGCGGCCTCTGGCGGGTCGCTTGCTCGCCGTCGATTTACGTTTACCACCGCCCGCCTTGCCACCGCCCGAGGCACCCCCGAACATACTTTCGAAGATTGATCCTAAGTCTTCGGGGTCGAAATCGCCGAACCCCGGTCCCCCGCCATTCCCGCCGCTCGCTGCGCCCGAACGGTCCGCGCCGACGTTAGACCAAGAGTAAGTCCCGCCGGCGTTGCCTCTTCCAGAGCCGTATCCCCGCTGACCGGCGGCCTTACTGGCGGCTTGCTCTGCGGAGCCGGACTCAAAGGCGCTGGGACCGAACTGATCGTAAACGGCCCGTTTTTTGGTATCGCTTAAAACGTCGTAGGCGTTCTGAACCTCGGTAAACTTTTTCTGCGCGTCGGCTGCTTTGTTAATATCCGGATGGTACTGCCGGGCCAGCTTTCGGTAGGATGACTTGAGCTCATCCGCGCTCGCCCGCTTGGTGATGCCCAGGATATCGTAATAATCACGTGACGCCATAGACCCCGGATGGTAGGTGAGCCGGCAATAAAAAAACGGCCGCGGCTTAGGGTGCCGCGGCCGTGCAATAGTTATATCGTGCTGTCTGGAGAGCGGCGTTGAGATTCTCGCGCTTCCCCACCGGTCCCGTGCCAGCTGGGACGAACGCCGGGTCGAAAACTTACACTTTTAACTACTTGGGCGGGAGGGCGTTCTTGGTCGCTTCCGCGGCCTTCTGCGCGGCTTCGTCGGCTTCTTTCTTGGCTCGTTCTTCCATACGCCGGCGTATGTCAGCTTCCATCTTTTCCTTGATCTCCGCCGGAGGATCAGTTACTTCCATCTTGGGGGCTATCTGACCTGGAATCGCGGGCTGACCTGGGGCGGCGGGAACCGCTCCGGGGACGACGGCAGGAGCGGCCGGCGCGGGCTCAACTTTGAGAACTTCAAGTTCAAATACAAGGTCGGACATCGCCGGGATTTTGCCGCGGGCCCGCTCGCCATAACCCAGCCCGAAGGGAACATAAATGCGGCGACGCATGCCCGCCTGGGCATCGGCCATCGAGAGGCTCCAGCCTTCAATTAGCTTGGTGCCCTTGGCGTACTGGAACGGCGCGTTACGCTCGAAAGAACTATCGAAGATCGTACCGTTGGGAAGATAACCGATGTAGTTTACGGAGACGAGTTCACCGTCTTTCGCGGCTTCACCGGTCAGAGTAGTCGGATAGGTCACGCTTACAAGCCCGCTCTGCTCGGTGACAGACTTCACACCCACATCACCCTTGACGAACGTGTAGCGTTCGCCTGCGGCGGGACCCCACACCTGCTTACCTTCCGCGTCAAAGCCGCGGTCGGCGACTTCGATGTTGGTTGGGCTGATAGAGATCTCGCTGGTCATTTCAACAGCACCGCCGATCTGAGTCGGGTAGGGGAAAGCCGTCTTGCCGGTCAGGCTGTCACCGTTTTTGGTGAGGGGGATGCTCATGGTGGCGACCAGGTCGTCGCCGCTGAAGATGGGAAGGCCCGATGATGCGCCGAAAAAGCCGACGGCGCTGGGAAGCTCGCCCTTGGAACGACGAAACTCAAGTGACTGCAGATTCCACTGGCCCTTAATGTTGACGAGATGCCAAACAAGGTGGCGATAGGGACGATGGAGGCCATCTTCGCGAGCCATCTCAACGTAGATCACATCCTTCAAACCTCTCACGAAAATGGGGCCCGCGCTGATAACCATGTTCGCGGGTTGCCCACCGGGCACCGCTACCGGTGCTTGGGTCTTCCAAGATCCGGAAAGAAGGTCGGCGACGGCTTTGGCTTCATCATTGCTGAACTGGGGGTCTTTGCGGATGGGGACCTGAATGATCGAGCCGGGCTTCACCGAAGTCGGATCAATCTTCATCACCTTCGACGGATCGATCTTGATCGTCTTCAGTTCCAACTGCTTGCCATCCGGCGAGGTGCCCTGAGCCGGTTGTGTGCTCGGCTGGGCGGGCGGGGCGGTGCTGGGCTGAGCGGGAGGCTGCGCGAACGAAGCCGCGACGGTTAGCCCGACTACACCGACAAGCTGAAAAGATCGAGTTGCGTTTTTCATAGGAATCTCTTTAAAACGGACGGGACGCAATGCGCCCGAAACTGCTAATCGGCCAAACGACCGGAGTGTACTCTTCTACAGACCCTGCGCGGCGCCTTCCCTTAGACCTTCTCCAAAAAGACTTGCTTCCGCAGTCAGCGGCTCAGGCCAGTTCTGGGAAGAGCTTTGTGACGCTGCCAACCAAGTCTTTCACGTGCGAGACAGATTCGTCCATAAGTTTCTGCTCATCGGCCGTCAATTTGAATGATATGACTTTCTCGACGCCCTTCGAGCCCAACAGCGCGGGCACGCCGACAAAATAGCCTTTGCCCTTCTGGCCGGTGGCAACACCGAACTCGTCTTCGCAATATGCCGCGGATGGTATAATTCTTTTTTTGTCTCGCACGATGGACTCGACCATCTGTACGGTTCCGCTCGCGGGCGCGTAGTACGCACTTGTACCCATGAGCTTGACAATTTCACCGCCACCGACCTTTGCGCGATCGACGCACGCCTTGACAGTTTCAGGACTGAGCAGATCGAGAATCGGGATTCCCCCAACGCTGGTGAGGCGGGGCAGCGGCACCATGTCGTCGCCGTGACCACCAAGAAGCAGGGCCGAAATATCTTCGACTGAACATTTGAGCTCGAAAGCGAGAAAGGCTTTGTATCGAGCCACGTCGAGCGCGCCGGCCTGTCCCATAACACGATGAGTTGGGAAGCCCGTGACTTTCCAGGCCGTGTATACCATGGCGTCCAGCGGGTTACTCACAACGATCACGATGGAGTCGGGGGCGAATTCGCGGACCTTTTCGCTAACATCCTTTACGATTTTGACGTTTACGAGGACTAGATCATCGCGGCTCATACCCGGCTTGCGGGGCATTCCCGCGGTGATCACTACCACGTCGGAGCCGGCGATGTCTTTGTAGTCGCTGGTTCCGAGAATGTTGGCGTCGAAGCCTTCGATGGGAGCGCAGCAGAAGAGATCAAGTGCCTTGCCACGAGCGAAGTCGGCGCGTTCTGGCGTATCCAATAGAACGATGTCACCGAGCTCTTTCGCGGCGGCCCAGTGGGCGCAGGTAGCACCGACGTTTCCGGCTCCGATAATGCTGATCTTGGGTCGACGTGTGGCCATATTTGAAAAGTCCTGGGGCTGAGCGGGCGAAGGATGCGATGAAACGACCAAACAAAATACTAACTTGTGACGGGTGTCGGTGAGCGGCACAGCGTGAGGCTATTCATGCGAGTAAGGAGAGCCGCAGCATCTTATTGTAGGATGCGACGAACGTGGTTTTAGATCCGGCGAGCTGTGCAAGAAGGGAAATCGATGAGGTAGAGGCCGCGGGACGGAGCAGGGCGCAGTCACTTGCCCTCGCACCAGTTGACACTAGTATGAGCATCGACGCGGATCGGGACGGAAAGTTGCATGGCTCCCTCCATGGCGGTTTTAACGGCGAGCTGAGCGGCGGGGGCTTTGGCGATGGGGACTTCAAAGACGAGTTCATCGTGTATTTGCAGGAGCATTTTTGCCCCGTGCATGGGGGCTGCAGGATCAGCCTTGGCAGCGAGGACCTCGCGGTGGAGACGGACCATCGCAACTTTAATTAAGTCCGCTGCGGAGCCTTGAACGACGGTATTGATGGCCAGGCGTTCGGCGAGGGCGCGGCGTGAGGGCGTGCGGGAGTGGGAATCAAGGATTGGTCGGCGGCGTTTGAGGATGGTTTCAACGTAACCATTGGATCGGGCGGACTCGATGCATTCCTGAAGGAAGGTGGCAATTCCCGGGAAACGCTTGCGGTAGCCATCGATGATGGTGGCGGCCTGATCCTGGGGAATCTTGAGTCTTCTGGCAAGGCCGAAGGCGGTGATGCCGTAGACGATGCCAAAGTTAACCATCTTCGCACCGCTACGTTGGTCGCGGGTGACTTGATCCAGCGGAACTTTGTGGATCTGGGCCGCGACGGCAGTATGGATATCTTCATCGCGGAGGAACGCTCCGATGAGTGCCTCATCGCGAGACAGGTGGGCCAGGAGACGTAACTCGATCTGCGAATAGTCGGCAGTGACCAAGAGAAAGCCCGGTTCAGCGACGAACGCTCGGCGGATATCGCGCCCGATATCGGTGCGGATGGGGATGTTTTGAAGATTCGGGTCGCTGCTTGCCAAGCGACCGGTAGCCGCGACGGTCTGATTGAAACTAGTGTGAAC
>Ga0163144_10014679_pt1 | contig 16243 bp, 15 predicted proteins | sample OliLak19BULKMAT1_FD_123175 | JGI IMG/M metagenome (GOLD analysis project Ga0163144, IMG submission 123175) | Freshwater microbial mat bacterial communities from Lake Vanda, McMurdo Dry Valleys, Antarctica - Oligotrophic Lake LV.19.BULKMAT1 | ecosystem: Environmental > Aquatic > Freshwater >... | reverse complement strand
ATGGCCTCGGGGTCGCGGCCTTCTGGCAAGGCATACTTTCCGGACGGGCCGGGATCGGCCCGATGCCGGTAACGCTAGCGGAGTACACCCGGTGTGCGTCCGCCGTCGTGGAGGTGACGCTGGAGGATGGCGAGCGTCCGCGAGCGCAACGCCGCAGCCGCGCCAGCCTGCTGGCGCTATCCGCGGCCCGCGAAGCGCAGGCCGCGCAGCCGCCGGATGCGGGGCCCGAGCGCATCGGCGTGGTGCTGGGTTCCGGGCATGGCAACCTCGATCTGCTTGATGCGGCACTGCGCGACCCCGGCGCGCGGCTGCCGCCCGCGCTCGCCTTCCAGAATTATGCGCATGCGGCGGCTTGTGAGCTGTCACGGATGCTCGGAACGCAGGGTCCGCTGCTGACGGTCTCAACCGGCTGCAACTCAGGTGCAGACGCGATCGGCGTGGCGCTGGTCTGGCTGCGCCTAGGCAAGTGCGACCTGGTCTCCGCCGGCGGCGCCGAAGCCGAACTGGTGCCAGCCTTCCTGCAGGCGATGGGCGCCGCACGCGCACTGCAGTCGCGACACAACGCCACACCCGCGCAAGCCAGCCGCCCCTTTGACGCTGCGCGCGATGGCAATGTACCCGGCGAGGGCGCGGCCGTTTTGCTGCTCGCCCGGCCCGAGATTGCCGCCGGGCGAGAGGTTCTGGGCTGGCTCAAGGGCGCGGCCTGCAGCAGTTTCGGCAGTCGGCCGCCGTACGACCCCTTTCGTCCGTTGTCGGACCCGCGCGGCATGCTGGCTGCGATGCGCGCCGCCTGCGCCGACGCCAGCATCGAACCGGCAGACGTCGGCCTGGTCAGCGCCAATGGCTCGTCTTCGGTGTTTTACGATGCACTGGAGGCGCGCGCGATCCAGTCGCTGCTGCCGGCAACACCCCGGTCTGGACGATGAAGGGGGCACTAGGCCAAACTGGCGCGGTGACCCCGGCGCTTCAGGCGCTGGCAGCGGCGCTAACGCTGAAAACCAGGCACTGCCCGCCGACTCTGAACTGCCCAGACCTCGATCCGGCCCGCGGTTCGATAGAACTGGTCCGCGAAGCGCGGGTGCTGGCGATCGACCATGTGCTGACACACGCCATCGGCTTCGGCCAAACATCCTAGCGAAACATCCTAGACCGAAACATCCTAGACACCCACAGTTCGAGCCAGTCGAAACATCCTAGACACCCACAGTTCGAGCCAGTTATTTTGAGATCGAGCCTACGAAACATCCTAGACACCCACCGAAACATCCTGGCGAAACATCCTAGACACCCACAGTTCGAGCCAGTTATTTTGAGATCGAACCTACGGACGTCTAGACGTCTATAAAGAGCCCGCTTTTCGACTCAGAACTTTCCTTAAAGCAACACAACCAGGCGCAATCGGCGCCAATAGATCCGGGCGGCCGAATCAGGCCAATTGTTGCTCAAGCCACCGGGCGAAATTGGTGCCCTTTACCCATTTTTGTTTCAACTCGACGGCCTTCTCAAGCATTTCCTCAACGGTGCCGATGACACGCCAGTAGGCGGAGCCGATGCCTTTGACCTTGGGGGAAACATCCCAGGAGGAAACATCCCAGGGCTAAACATCCCACGAAACATCCCAGACACCCATCCCAGACACCCAAGGCTAAACCTCCCAGATAAACCTCCCAGACGCCCAAAGTTCGAGCCAAATATTTCGAGATCGAGTCTACGGACGTCTAGACGTCTATAATCATCCCGCTTTTCGCGCTCAAAGTTTCCGCAAGCCAACACACCCAGGCGCCCTCGGCGCCAATGAATCCGGGCGAGTGAATCAGCCCAGCTGTTGCTCAAGCCAGCGCGCGAAGTTGATGCCTTTGACCCAGGCTTGCGTTAACTCGACGGCCTTCTCAAGCATCTCCTCAACGGTACCGATGACCCGCCAGTACGCGGAGCCAACGCCTTTGACCTTGTGCGTCCAGTGCGTTGGATTAAGGCCGAGTCGGCGCAGGGCGGATGGCTCGGAGTCGGCAATTTTGCCGCGCTTTTCGGGATGCCATTGTCGCCCGGTCGTAACATCCATAGCGTGGCGTCACTCGAAACACCGCTCTCGGCGATCAGCCCACCAACAGACTGGTTTGGCGGCGCTACGCTGAAACCCATTGTGCCAATCGCTGCGCCAATCAGCGAGAATATTTTGTGCCCATGGACTTGAATAATTTCCCAACCAAACGCAAACGGGTCTAAAGGCGTGACAAACTAGCGCGAACGCGATGCGCTACGGGTACCCATTTTGGCCTTATTCTGGCGCGGCAGCTTCGATTATGCGTCTAAGCAATCTCCCACACCCTTAAAAGCGATATCCATCATGTTCAAGCAAACAGTTCAAATCTTGTGCCTGGCCTGCCTCACGGCTTTGATACCGTCCTTGGCGCTGGGTGTGGAGATCAGCGTGCTTGACAATCCGCAAATGCGGCTCAGACTCGCGCCGGGCACCACCAATGAGGTGCGTTTACAAATTCGAAACACCCAAAGTGCGCCGATCACCGCGTTTGAAATTGGCAGCACGGAAAGCCGCGCAGATCCGCAGTACCGCTTTAGCAGTCAAACGCCGGCCTGCCAAAACGGTGTTTGGCAGAGCGTGCAAGGCAATTTTGATCGCCTGCTTTTTGCCATGGACGCGCTTGCCGTAGGCCAGACGCGCGAGTGTAGTTTTCAAATCGGCCGCAATGCCAGCTCCGGCAGTGACCTGGAGCTGTTTTTGCGAGAGCTGGCGCTAAACCCCTTTTACCTCGGCGATTTGCCGAATCTGGCGCTGCGCCAAGAATCACTGCCTGTGCAAGCGGATGGCAGTCGGCTCATTCGCCTGAGCGTGGAAAATAGCAGCGATTTAGCCATCCAATCCGCGCCCATCACTACAACCTGCGAAGGCTATCAGGGTGGGCCTTTTCGCCCAAGCAACCACATCATTACGCGTGATTTCCCCGGCGCATGCGATGCCGGTTTGAGCCGCGTTTGCATCGATTTCAACCAGCAATTAAACAGCTACGGCTTCGCCACCGGCGCCATCCCCGCGCGCGGCAGCGCCAGCTGCTTGGTCAAAATGGTGCCAGTACGCGCTAACGGCAGCAGCCGCAGTTTTTTCGCCTTGGGGCGTGACCCTACCGCTGCTGCACCCAGGATAGCGCTTGTAAATAACAACTATGCCTTCGCGATTACTGCTGCGGGGGAACTGGAAGTAACGCTTGGGCAGCCCAATCAGGTAGTTCAGGTGCCAACCTTAAGTCAGTTTGGGGGCTTGTTGCTGGTGGCACTGGTGCTAGCGCTCGCGCTGCGCCGCTTGTAAGGTTTAGTGCGCGCAGCAGCCAGTTGACACGCCCTGCGCGTCCACGTCGAGTAGACACCATGAACTAAGTCGCCTGGTCGCGCTTTTGATCTCTGGCTGCAACAACGAAGACCCCACGAAAGCGGCTGTCCTTGAGACGACCGTTGCCGAAACGACCAGCCAAGCATGGAGGGCGGCCCGACGCGAACCCTGGGTTCTCAGTTCCGAGGCGCGCGCCATGAGAGGGCGCGTGAGGGATTAGAGTATTCGGATAATCCACCGCTGCGTGCGCCCCGTCAGGGCGCGCAAGCGCGTTTTTGGGAACCCCAGGGTTCGCTGCGCTCACCCTGGGCTATATTCGCTGCGCGCCGCTGGCGCGCGAGGAATGTCGTCAAGCTTCGTGCGCCCCTTCAAACCCAGGGTTCGCTGTGCCCCGCTGGCGCGCGAGGAACGTGGTAAAGCTTCGTGCGCCCCTTGCAGGGCGAGGTCTTGTTCTTGATGCGCCGACCCAGGGCGTTGCTGTTCGGACCCCACGCCTGAAGTCCGAGCCGCAACGACCTGGGTCCGACGCGCAACCCGCTAAGCTCGAACAGCGTTGCACTGGGCTTACCGGCTTGAAGACGGGCGCATGTCTACGCCGCGGCTAACACGCTTTGTGCGCTGCCCCGGTTATGCTCCACCCCATGAGCGAATCCAACTACAACTTGGCGGAGCAGTTCCTGCTGCAACGCAATCAACTGAGTGTCAGCAACCTTGATCGGGTGTTTCATTCGGCCATGGGTCCCGGCGTCGATGCGGTGGACATTTATTTCCAACACGTGAGCAGCGAATCCTGGTCGCTGGAAGATGGTTTGGTGAAGGACGGCTCTTACTCGATTGAGCAGGGCGCTGGCGTGCGCGCGATCGCGGGCGAGAAAATGGCGCTGGCGTACACCGACTTATTGCAGCCCAAGTCGCTTGAAGAAGCCGCGCGCGCGGTGCGCGTGATTGGCATGCATGGCGATACCGGCACCGCCAGCGTGGGCACGCCGATCGGCGCGCGCATTCGATACCAGCACGACAATCCGATCGTCAGTCAAGACAGCGCGGGCAAGGTGCGCTGGCTGCGCGAACTGGACGCCATGGCACGCGCTTTGGACCCACGTATTCAGCAGGTCATGGTTTCCCTTTCGGGCCAGCATGAGCACATGTTGCTGGCGCATAGCGATGGCACGCTTGCTGGTGACGTGCGGCCATTGGTGCATCTGAGCGTGCGCGTGATTGCCGAGCAGGCTGGGCGCCGCGAACAAGGCAATGCCGGCGCCGGTGGCAGAGTCAGCTATCAGGAATTGTTTGAGAGCGGCCGCGCGCACAACGTGGTGCGCGAAGCGGTGCGCGTTGCGCTGCTCAATCTGGAGGCCATATCGGCTCCGGCCGGCATGCTGCCGGTGGTTTTGGGGCCGGGCTGGCCAGGCGTGCTGCTGCACGAAGCCGTGGGTCATGGCTTAGAAGGTGATTTCAACCGTAAGCAAACCTCGGCCTTCAGTGGCCGCATGGGGCAGATGGTGGCATCGTCCCTGTGCACCGTGGTGGACGATGGCACGCTGCAAGATCGGCGCGGCTCATTGACGCTGGACGACGAAGGGGTACCCACCCAGCGCACTACCCTGATTGAGAACGGCGTGCTGACCGCCTATCTGCAGGACAAAGTCAACGCCGGACTGATGGGGACGCGCAGCACCGGTAACGGCCGCCGCGAATCCTTTGCGCATCTGCCGATGCCGCGCATGACCAATACTTACCTGCTTCCCGGGCCCCATGATCCAAACGAGATCATTGCCAGCGTCAAGCGTGGGCTTTATGCGCGCAATTTTGGTGGCGGACAGGTCGATATTACCAACGGTCGCTTTGTCTTTTCAGCCTCTGAGGCGTATTTGATTGAGGATGGCAAGATCACCACGCCGGTCAAGGGCGCCACGCTGATCGGCAGCGGACCGGAAGTGATGAACCAGATCACCATGCTGGGCAATGATTTGCAGCTGGACCTTGGCGTGGGAGTGTGCGGTAAGGAAGGCCAAAGCGTGCCCGTGGGTGTGGGTCAGCCAACGCTGAAGATCGCGCAGATGACTGTCGGCGGGACACAGGCTTCGTGATGAACTTGTCCAGACAGCTGCCATCTCGCAAACTCCAAGCTCATGTAACCGCCACGGGGCAGCCAGCAGACCATGGAAGCTTCTGAATTTCGCTTGATCCTGATCGTCGCCGGCGCCTTGATTTTGGCCGCTGTGTATTGGTTTGGCCGCTCGCGAACGCCACGCCAGGCTGCGGTGCATTTGTTCCGCGACGCGCCGGATCGTCGCCAGGAACCGCGCTTCGGACACGCAGGAGCTGAGGGACAAGCGGAGTTTGATCCGCATGAGATCGAGATTCCTTCGCTTTCAGACGATTCAGTCAGCGATACCCATGAGCGCGACGCCAGCCAGCGCGATGCCCGCCACCGCGATGCATCTGCGCGAGACCCGGACGTTCGTCTCAACCCTCAGTTCGACAAAGTGGTCACGCTGCACGTTATGGCGCCGGATGACGGATTGATCAACGGCGCCGAGCTGGTGGTGGCGGCTGAAAAGGCCTCGTTAGTTCACCATGGCGGCTTGTTCCACCGCCTGCTTGATGGCCGCACGGAGCCGACCCCGGTGTTCAGCGTGATCAATCGGGTGCGTCCTGGTCATTTTGATGTGAGCGATTTGCCCGCGCTCAAGACGCCAGGCATCAGCCTGTTCATGACCCTGCCCGGCCCGCTTTCGGCATTGGATGCTTGGGACAAGATGCTGCCTGCGGCGCAGCGCTTGGCCGAGCTGTTGCATGCTCAGGTGTTTGACGCCGAGATGAACGCGCTTGGACGGCAGCGCATTGCTTCGTTACGCGATGAGCTGCGCGCCTTTGACCGCAAGCAGGAGAGTCGTGAGATTCGCCCTCGCTGGTAGCGTGGCGGCTCCGATGCAGCACGCCATGGCGCAATGAATCCGTCTGCCAACTTGATCCTGATCGGCCCCATGGGTGCGGGCAAAACCACGCTTGGCCGCAAGCTTGCTGGCGCGCTCAGGCTGCACTTCATCGATCTCGATCATGAAATTGAACGTCAGAGCGGGGCGCCGGTTGCGCTGATTTTTGACCTTGAAGGCGAGCCCGGATTTCGCGATCGTGAAAGCCGACTGCTGGACCAGCACACGCAAACACAGGGCGTGGTGCTGGCAACCGGTGGTGGCGCAGTGCTGCGCGCAAGCAATCGCGCCCTGCTCAAGCAGCGCGGATTTGTGGTGTATCTGCGCACCAGCGTGGAAACGCAATGGAATCGGCTGCGGCGCGACCGGAGCCGGCCGCTGCTGCGCACGCCTGACCCGATTGCACGGTTGCAGGAATTGGCGCAGGAGCGCAATGAGATTTATGCCGCTACTGCCGATTTCAGCTTTGACGCCTTGGACATTGCGGGCGGCCTGAGTGCCAAGCTGCTGCTGCGCGATCTTGAGGTTGTTTGGAACCGAGTCTGCTTACCGTGTTGAGTCCCATGTTGAGTATTCGCGTTGCAACGCCTTCGCGCCAATACTTGGTGCACGTTGCCGAGGGCCTGCTGCAAAACCCTTCGGTGCTGGAAACTGCGTTGGCGTCGGACGAACTGTTCGTGATCAGCCATCCAGAGCTTTGGCAGCGCTATGCGCCCGCGCTGCAGGCGGCAACGGGCGGCAAGAAATTGAGCGTCGAGCTGGTGCCGCCGGGCGAAACCAGTAAAGACTTTACGGTCGCTGGCAGCCTGCTGGGCAAGCTGGCACAGGCGCGCGCAAGTCGACAAACGATGGTGGTGGCTCTGGGAGGTGGCGTGATCGGAGACCTTTCTGGATTTGTCTCCGCCTGCTACATGCGCGGCATTCGCTTTGTACAGATTCCCACCACGTTGCTGGCCATGGTGGACTCGTCCGTGGGCGGCAAGACAGCGGTCAATCTGCCCGAAGGCAAGAATCTGGTGGGCGCTTTCTGGCAACCCCAAAGCGTGCTGATTGATCCGCACACGCTGCGCACGCTTCCGCTGCGGGAACTGGCCGCGGGCATGGCGGAAGTGGTCAAGTACGCTTGCATCAACGATCCCGCGTTCTTTTCGTGGCTTGAGCAGCATGCCGAGTCGCTCATGGCACTGGACATGAGTGCGCTAACCGAAGCCATCGCGCGCTCGGTAAGCCATAAAGCGCGCATCGTCGCGGCCGACGAACACGAGCTCGCTGAGCGCGCGCTGTTGAACTTTGGGCACACCTTTGGCCACGCCTTGGAATCGGAATCGGCCTATCGCGGATACCTGCACGGCGAGGCGGTGGCGATCGGCATGGTGCGCGCAGCCCATCTCAGCGAGTTGCTTGGACTCAGCCCTGCATCCGACCGCATTCGGCTTGAAGGCCTGTTGCAGCGGCTGCAGCTTCCCATCAAGGATCACTTGGGGCTGGCACCCGAACGCTTGCTGGAGCGTATGTACGGTGACAAGAAGAATGCCGCGGGCAAAGTGCGCTGCATCACCTGGCACGGCATCGGTGGCGCCCAGTTGCCGGCCGCCATGGCGCCGCAGCTGCTACTGGATGCCTGGCGTCGCTGAACGAGTGGCTCGTTAAGTGCAGGTAGGGGCGCGACTCATCGCGTCCGCCCGCAAGGCCGCCCTGCCGAGGTAGCTGCGCCCGCGTCGAACCATGCACGGACGAAACTCATCCGCCCAGATGCCACCGCGGCGAATCCTGTCGGGGCGCGATTCATCGCGTCCGCCCGCGCCGCCAGGCCGCTAATTAGGCCGAGGTTGTCGTTACACCGCCGCGCGGCAAGCGGACGGCGCGCTAGCTTCCCTACAGAATCAGCTCGCTGGCGCGCGGCTCCGGGGCTAAATCGAAGCGAAGCTGGGCCGCGGCGCGCCGGGCCTTTTCTCGTGCGGCAAAAAGATCGTTCCCGAGCGCGAGCGTCACGCCCATGCGACGTTGGCCGTTCACTTCAGGCTTGCCAAACAAGCGCAGCTCGGTATCCGGCTCGCGCAGAGCCTCAATCACGCCATACACGCGCGGCGCCACGCCGTGCCCCTTGGCCAGCACGGCGCATGATGCCGCCGGCCCGCGCTGGCGAATCTGCGGAATTGGCAAGCCCAAAATTGCGCGCACGTGCAGCGCAAACTGACTCAAATCCTGCGAGATCAAGGTCACCAGCCCGGTGTCATGCGGGCGCGGCGACACCTCACTGAACAGCACCTCATCGCCACGCACGAACAGCTCGACGCCAAACACGCCCGAGCCGCCCAGCGCACCGGTGATCGCACCTGCAATGTGCTGTGCGCGTTCCAGGGCCAATGCCGACATGGGCTGTGGCTGCCAGCTTTCGCGATAGTCGCCATCTTCCTGATAGTGGCCGATGGGGGCGCAAAAACGCGTGCCATCGCGATAGCGCACAGTCAGCAGCGTGATTTCGAAATCGAAAGGCACAAAGGCTTCGACAATCACCCTGCCCTGACCTGCGCGACCGCCGCTCTGCGCGTATTCCCATGCCGAAAGCGCCGCATCGGCATGGCGCACCACGGACTGGCCTTTGCCAGACGATGACATCAATGGCTTGACCACGCAGGGCAAGCCAATCTCGGCCACGGCCGCCTGGAAGCTGCCCAGGTCATCCGCAAAGCGATATTTTGACGTTGGCAGACCGAGCTCTTCGGCCGCCAAGCGTCGAATTCCCTCGCGGTCCATGGTCAAGCGTGCCGCGCGCGCCGTGGGAATTACCCGCAGGCCGGCAGATTCCATCGCCTGCAAAGTCTCGGTGTGAATGGCTTCGATCTCAGGCACCACCAGAGTTGGACGCACTTCATCGATCAAGGCACGCAGCGCAACCGGGTCGAGCATATTGAGCACGGCGCGGCGCTGCGCCACCTGCATGGCGGGCGCATGGTCGTAGCGATCGGCGGCAATCACCTCCAAGCCAAGGCGCTGCGCCTCGATAGCGACCTCTTTACCCAGTTCCCCGGCACCGAGTAGCAGCAGTCGGGTAGAGCCCGGAAAGCCGGCCGACGCAATGCAATCAGAACCGCCGCTCACTGCAATTCAGCTCTCAATTTGAGCAATTGCGCGTCCTCCGGTTGCGATAGTAAGGCCGCTTGCACCAGAGCCTTGGCCGCTGCTGCGCTGCTTCCCTTGCGTTCGTTGACGCTCGCAACCACCAAGGCCAGAGTTTCTTTCAGTCCCGCCGCGGCACGCTCGTCACTAGGAGCCATGCCCACGGCGCGCGAGTACAGCGCCAGCGCGGTGTCTTGGTTTGCAGCCCCATTTTCCTCAGCAACCAGGGCACCAAAATCGCCACTGCGAGCGCGCTTGAGCTCGGCTGCAGCGCGCTCCAGCAAGGCATCCACTTCCTTGGAGCCCTCCATGGCACTGCTGGCGCCGAGCTGTGACGTGGTTTTGGGCAGCTGTATTGTGGGTGGCGTGCGGTCGCGCATGAACCACCAAGCAACCAGCGATAGCAGCAACACGGCACACAACAAGGAGACGATCAGAACAGCATTCGACTTTTTCGGCGCGTCCTCATAGGCCTCCAGGGCGTAGCGCTCCTGCGCCGGGGGCGCGGCGCTCTGGGATGCGGGCAAATTGCTTTCGCGCATCGGTGCCGCGCCGACCATGGTTGCACCAAGATCAAATGCCGACGGCGGCGCGTCGTTATCTGCGCTGAAGGGCACCTGGTTCACCATGGTCGCGCCGGAATCAAATGCGGTGCTCGCGACAGGCCGCTGCCCTTGCACCACCGTTGCACCAGGATCCTGCGCTGGCGGCGCAATGGGACGCTGTCCCTGCACCACGGTGGCACTTGGATCAGGCGCTAGCGGCGCAATGGGACGCTGTCCCTGCACCACGGTGGCACCGGCATCAGGCGCTGGCGGTGCGATGGGGCGCTGCCCTTGCACTACGGTCGCACTGGGATCGGCGGCCGTGACCGGCGCGCTCACCATCGCCGCACCAGGATCTGGCGCTGGCGGCTGTGGCGCAAATGGCGGCTGAGGCGCAAACGGCGCCTGCACCAGCGTTGCAGCAGCGGGCGCTTTCGCAGCCGTCAATGGCGCCTGTGCCAGGGTGGCGGAAGACGACTGCGGTGACTTGCGCGCCGCGTTGAGTTTGCTCAGTGCTTGTTCCAGCACCTGCAAGAGCTGCTGTGCATTGGCAAAACGCTCTTCGGGCCGCTTGGCCAGTAAGCGGTGCACGAACGGCTGCAAGCGCGCCAAATGCGCAGGCAGCGGCGGCACCGGATCATTCATGTGCTTGATCGCCACGGCAAAAGGATCGTCTGCATCGAACGGCATCTCACCGGTGAGCATTTCAAACAGCACCACGCCCAGCGCATACAGGTCAGAACGTCCATCTACGGGCTGCGCCTGAGCCTGCTCCGGCGCCATGTAGTGGGGACTGCCGAAGGTTACCTCGCCGCCAGATGCGTCTTCAAAGCGGGTGATTCCAGACGCTCCGAGCACCGCAGTACCGTCTTCGCGAAACAGAACATTGGTCGGCTTGATGTCGCGGTGCAGCAGGCTCTGCGCGTGCAGGTAAACCAGCCCTTGGGTCAGATCGTGGGCAATCTGCAGCGCGCGATCCAGTGCCAGCGCACCGCTCGACAGGGCTTCTCGCAGCGTGCCGCCAGTGACGTATTCGGTTGCAATATAGGGCTGACCGCCATATTCGCTAATGTCGTACACGGCGATCAAATTGGGATGCGTCAGGCGCGCGGCCGACTTCTCCTCCTCAATCAATTTGCGGCGCGAGCGCTCATCGGCGGTCATTTCGCCGCTCAATACCTTGAGCACGACTGGACGCTGCAAGGATTCCTGTTCGGCCAAATAAAGTACGGAACGTCGCCCTTCGGAGAGCACACGATGAATTTTGAACCCTGGAATGGTTGGCAGAGACATGGCAACCTCAGACGGCAGCAGCAAATTAAGTTCCGTAGCGTGCCACAGCTAGCAGGAAAAGTTCACCGAATTTCTACCCTGCTTCCAAGCAAACGACATGAAACCAGGCCAAGCGCAACGCGTGCAGCGCCAATTCAGGCCATCGCGGCCCATCACGGGCTCGTGCGCGTCAGCTCAGGGACCACGACCCGACTCAATGCATGTCCGCTGGCGCGGTATTTGGCCTCAAAACGACTGAGATCCTCGGCCTCCATGTGCTCCTCGCAGCCAGCAGCACGACCGCAAAGCGTTGCGGCCAGCGCAAATTCCTGCGCATAGATCGGCCAGTTCGTGCGCAGTTCGAGCGTCGACGCAAGCGCCAGCAGCTGCGGGAACAGGCCGTGGCCGTGCCAGCGCCGTTTGAGGTGAACCGCTTTCGGCCAGGGATTGGGATAGAGCAGCCATAACTTGGCAACCGGAATGCTTTCCCCCAGGCACCAGAGCAGCAAATCCACGCTGTCGCCGTGAATCAGCACGGCGTTGTCCTGCCGCCAAGCGCTGCATGGGGTGATCGGCGTATGCGCGCTAAGGCGCTCAAACGAACGATCAATCCCCACCCATAAAGCGCTGCGATCGCGACTGGCCAGCCGCAGAGTGCTTTCGCCCGTTCCGCAGCCAAGGTCAAGCTGCAGCTGCCCATAGCTGCGGCAAAGCTGCTGCAACTCGACAGCACCGGGCGGTGGCCGCCACGGCTTTGTGAATGCTCTGGCCTGATGTCGGGTGATTACCGCTTGCAGGTCGGCGTGTGGAGCGCACTGGTTGGAATGGACCGCTGTCGAGTTACCGAAAACCGGCGCGCTATTGCGTCCACTATTGGGTCCGGATGAGACCTCCGAGCGCGAACCCAAGCACTCAGCCCCCAAGGACGGATTTCATCACGGCCTTGATCTCGTCGGCACTGCCACTGACCAGCAACTGCGCCTCGCGCATGACGTCGGTGCCGATGGTGACCGCGTATTCCACACCGACGTTATTGCCATCCTCATCCAGCTTGGGAAACGACTCCACCTTACTCACGTAGCAAATTCGCGCCGCGTCGATGAACGCACCACTTGGAAGCTTTACCCATCGCTGTTGCATGTTCCCGTATCCCTTGATGATCGTTGTCACAGTCGCTCTTGCAAGGCCCGCCGCCACAGCTAGCATGTGCAAAACGCGTGCAGACAGCATACACTGGACGTGAGGTCGGACCTAACCTGTCCGACATCACAAGCCGTCCGCATCCAAATTGAGGAGCAAAAAATGGCATTCGATATGAAGTCTGTTTTGGGATTCGAAAAGCTAATCACGCCAGTTATCATTAAGATAGTTTATTACATTGGCATCGTCGCGGTCGTGCTTTTTGGATTATTTACGATCATCCAAGGCATTCGATTTAATATGGCCAGCAGCATGTTCGGGGGGCTTTTCATCATAGTTCTTGGGCCAATATTGGTGCGATTTTACTGTGAATTATTGATTGTAATATTCAATATTCACGATTATCTCCGCGATATGCGAGATCAGGGCCGGCGATAACCAAAAATGCCCTTCGTCAGTTGTCACTGGCCGCCTTCAACAGCTCCGGTTACAGGCGCTCAAACGCCGCCAAGCAGGGGCGGTGCACTTGCTCTTTCAACGTCAGATTTCAGCGCACCCTCGCTTGGGGCGCAGTCTTTGACTGCTCCTCAGCTCGCGCAGCAATGCGTGCCGCGTTCATGAACGCAGACATGGGCGCCTTTGCGCATCCTTGTTGCATGTTGAACTCGCAGCTGGCTTGGTAGAGGCAAAGTGCGCCACGCGCCTGGCCCTGGCGAGGTCTTTGCATCAGCAATCGGGAAGATGATCATGAAAACATCTCCACACAGGCATAGACTCAAGCTTCTTCGACCCATAGGAATACCGACATGAGCGCTCAACCACCCCCGTCACCGAATGCACCGGATTATCAGCGCGCAGCACGCGACGCCATGGACAGAGCCAAAGTCGCCGCGCAGGACGCGCTGCAGACCTTCATGAAGCTGATCTACAACCCGGTTGGCGCGCTTCCCGATGCGTATTCGGCGTTGCCGGGACAGAAAGCGATCGCCGTGGGCATCGTGTTCTGTGTTGCCTTCACGCTGTGCATGGTGTTTGCCGGCGGCACGATTATCAGCGCCCTCACCGGCGGCTTCGGCTCCATGGGATCTATGGGATTCAAAGGCTTTCTACTGGTCCTGTTCACTTCCTTGGCGTTTGGTGCCGGCGTGGGCATTGGCAACTACCTTGCGCGGCTTGCGTTCAAGGGCCAGGGCGCGGTGTCGTTTGACGTATTTCTCGGCGGCGCCACGCTGCTGCCGATCGGTATCGGGGCACTGGTCAGTTCGCTGCTGGGCCTCATCGGCATCGGTGGCATCATCGGCCAGCTGCCGGCAATGGTCGGCGCCTGCCTAGGCATCCTGGTGCTGTTTACGGGCCTGAATCGTATCGCTGGCATCAAGGAAGGCCCATCCAGCTATCTGGTCGCGGCGGTGCTTACGGTAGGCGGCTTCTGCGCGTACCTAGTGGCGCGCATGCTGGTTTCGGTACTTTTTTGAGCGAAGCATAGAGCCGCTGGCTGCATAGGGTGGCAAGCACCCAGCCAGCGGCAAACCAGCGCAGGGGCGCGACTCATCGCGCCCGAAGCAACGAAGGTGGTTGCCAACTAACTTGCGTGGCACTGAAATCTCAAGCCGCCGCCCTCAATGAGATTTCTCCCTTTGGTCGATATGACAGCTTGGTCGACATGACAGCTTGGTCGAAACGACAGTGGCTACAAATTTCCATCGCACCAAGCCACCCCGAAGCATGAAACGCGCCGCCGCAGCCGCTAGCCGTCATTCTGCGCAGAGCCGTCAGGCGCAGTCGCAGAATCCACAGCCGCCGCCAAAACCCCTTGTCATCTCGACCACCGGGAGCGATCTCAAGCCGCCGCCCTGCATGAGATTTCTCCCTTTGGTCGACATGACAGCTTGGTCGACATGACAACTCGCTCGACATCACAAATTTCTTGAAACGACAGTGGCTAAAAATTTCTATCGCGCTAAGCCGCCCCAAAGCATGAAACGCGCCGTGACCCAGGTCGAGTGAAACACAGCGCTTGGTAGACCTGCGGCAGCCGTCAAAACCTCAGAACGGAATATCGTCCGAAAAATCATCCGGCGGTGGCACGTTGGCGCTGCTGCGCTGCGCCGGTGCGCTCTGACGCTGCGCCGGGCTTGGCGCGCCACGGCTTGGCGCACCGCCGCTGGGACGCTCGTTACTGCCGCCATCGCCGCGATCCATACTGCGCTCGCCACCGCCACCGGTGCCGCCGAGCATCTGCATTTCAGTGGCGATGATGTCGGTGGTGTACCGCTCCACGCCCTCTTTGTCCGTGTACTTGTCGGTGCGCAGGCTGCCTTCCACGTAGACCTGCTTGCCCTTTTTCAAGTACTCGCCGGCGATCTCGGCCAAGCGATTGAAGAACTTCACGCGATGCCATTCCGTGCGTTCTTGCGCCTCTCCGGTGTTTTTGTCCTTCCAGCTGTCACTGGTGGCTATCTTGATGGTGGTGATCGCCGCACCGTTCGCGGTGTAGCGCGTTTCAGGGTCAGCGCCCAGATTGCCGACCAGAATGACCTTGTTGATACCTCGTGCCATGACCCGTTTTCCTGTTGAATGTTGCAGCGAACTTTATCACGCGCCCTTATGCGTCCGGGGCGACAATGGCGCGCATCCCTGTAGGTGTTTTGCCATCAAAGCTGTAGGAAAAAGTCGCCACCGTCCGCACCAGCGTTTGTACGAAAGCACCGCGATGGGATGGCAGGATCCAGTTCGGACGGTAGATAATGCGGCCATGAACCTTAGCTCACTTGCGCCAGCGCCAGCCCCGGCGCCCGATGAAATCCGACTGATCCAGCAGCTGCTGAGACCAGATTTGGACGCCGTGAACCTCTGCATACGCGACTGGCTCAAGTCCGACGTGCCCTTGATCCCGGAGGTTGGCGAGCACCTGATCCAGGCGGGCGGCAAGCGCTTGCGTCCGCTGCTGGTGCTGCTCGTCGCGCGCGCCTTGGGCTACAAGGGTCAAGATCACGTGCTGCTGGCCGCCATCGTCGAATTCATTCACACCGCAACCCTGCTGCATGACGACGTGGTTGACGAGTCCGATCTGCGGCGTGGGAAACGCACGGCAAATGCGCAGTGGGGCAATGCTCCCAGCGTGCTGGTTGGCGACTTTCTGTACTCGCGCGCCTTTCAGATGATGGTCTCGCTGCAGCGCCCGCGCGTGCAGGAGATTCTTGCCGAAACCACCAACCGGATTGCCGAGGGCGAAGTGCTTCAGCTCATGCACAAGGGCAATGTCGAGGTTTCAGAAGCCCGCTATCTGGCCGTCATTGAGCGCAAAACAGCCGTGCTGTTTGATGCTGCGGGCCGGCTTGGCGCTTTGGCCGCAAATCGTCCCGAATCACCCTGGAACAACTTTGGATTGCAATTGGGCCTCGCCTTCCAGATTGCCGACGACGTGCTGGACTACACCGGCGATGTGGAGTCGATCGGCAAGCAATTGGGCACCGATCTGTCCGAAGGCAAACCCACGCTGCCGATCATCATTGCCATGCAGCGCGCTGGCAGCGAGGATCTGACGCTGATTCAAACCGCCATTTCGGAAGGCCGCAGAGAAATGCTGCCCGAGGTCACACGCATCATTCGCGAAACCGATGCCCTGGACGCCAGCTTGCAGCGCGCCGAGGCCTATGCCGCAGAGGCCAGCAGCATGCTCAGCGGGCTGGAACGCGGCCCGTATCGCGATGCACTTGAGCAGCTCTGCCGCTTTTCGGTTAATCGACGGCTTTGACCTGACTGCTTTGACCTGACTACTTTGACCTGACTACTTTGACCTGACTACTTTGACCTGACTGCTTTGACCTGACTGCTTTGACCTGACTGCTTTGACCTGACTGCTTTGACCTGACTGCTTT
>Ga0163144_10014677_pt1 | contig 16243 bp, 12 predicted proteins | sample OliLak19BULKMAT1_FD_123175 | JGI IMG/M metagenome (GOLD analysis project Ga0163144, IMG submission 123175) | Freshwater microbial mat bacterial communities from Lake Vanda, McMurdo Dry Valleys, Antarctica - Oligotrophic Lake LV.19.BULKMAT1 | ecosystem: Environmental > Aquatic > Freshwater >... | reverse complement strand
GCGCGAAACTAAAAAGACTTTGCGCGTAAAGGTAAGCAAGGTAGCAGAAATCAAAAATATGGTTTTGAGATAATAGATTTTCAGCAAATCCCTACCGATTATGCAGGCAAGGTTGGCTATGAAATCAGATGCCTCACGCCTCAAATCAACGAATGGAGCATTACGTTCAATCCGCCACTACAGGCAGGCGAGGAGGCAAGTTATTTTGTAAAAACGAGGCACCGAGGCGGTTATTTCTTTACGATTGAGGAATTTGAAAAAGCACACACAGAAAAACGCTTGCCTGCCCACTTCAAAACGCACTCCACCAACCTCAAAACAAGGCGTTCCAGAAATGCTCAAAACAATACTTTATTGCTGAAAGTGCATAAAGATTATCCTTGCAAGATTGTAAGTGCAGAAACGAGCCGGCTACGTTATGAACCCATCGAAAAACTGCATTTGGTAGAAACCAAAGACGAAAATGGTCATCGCATCTTTACGCCCAAATTTTCACCCAAAGAAGTAGGCAGTAACTACAGTATTTTTTGGCTTCCGCCCTCTGATGAAGCACTGAAAAGGGTGTACACCCTTTCCAAATTGGGGAGGGTGAGGTTTTAAGAAAAGGTTTTGAAATGCACGCGTGCCACGCGTGCCTAAAAAAAATCGCGGTAGGCTTTTCTGTTTTTCAAAAAAGGTTCGGCAGACATATTCAACCAGTCGAGTGCCGAGCCACCTAAAAGCCTTGATTTTGTAGCAGGCGACAAGTCGTGCATGCTTTCGATAAGTTTTCCAGGTTGCAGTTCGCCAAGCGGGAATGGGTAATCCGTTCCTAACGCCAATGATTTTTCACCAATAACCTGTATCAAATATCGGACAGCCTCGGCATCATGTACGAGGGTGTCCAAAAAAAACTTGCCTATATAATCGCGTGGGTTCACGTTGTTGTCAATCGCACAGAGGTCGGGGCGTGTTTTGAAGGCTTGTTCAATACGCCCAATCGTAGCAGGAAACGCGCCACCACCGTGCGCAAATGCTACCCTCAAATTTGGCAATCGTTCAAAAACACCACCAAAAATCATAGAGCAGATAGCCAAAGAGGTTTCGGCAGGCATACCAATAAGCCAAGGCAGGAAGTATTTTGGCATACGGTCTTGCCCCATCATGTCCCAAGGGTGTACAAAAACTGCCGCGCCCAAATCAGCCGCTGCTTCAAAAAAAGGAAAGAGAGCCTCATCAGAAAGGTTCATATTATTCACATGACTGCCTATCTCTACCCCTACCAAACCCAACTGTTTTACACATCGCTCTAGCTCCGCAATAGCGAGGTCAGGGGCTTGCATAGGCACAGTAGCCAATCCCACAAAGCGGTCTGGATAACGCTGGCAAATCTCGGCTATGTGGTCATTCAAAAAACGCGACACCTCTAAACAGTCCGCAGGCTTTGCCCAATAACTGAACATAACAGGAATGGTAGAAAGTACCTGCACATCTACTTGAAAGCCATCGCATTCCGCCAAGCGCGTTTCAGCCGACCAACAATTGTCATGGATTTCTCTAAAAAACTTGCCGTCTATCATCATCCGCGCTCTACAATGGCGGTGATGGTCAAGGGTAACAAAACCGCCGTAACCAAATTTTTCGCGGAACTGCGGTATTTTTTCAGGAATGATATGCGTATGTATATCTATTTTGAGGCACATAAAGTGTTGGAGCAATATTATTCCACAAAGATAAAGGCTTTTGTGCATATTTTTGAAAGACTGTTCTTTTTTGTCTGTTCTTTTTCTATGTGGTCTTAACAATTAGACTTTCGCAGGGTGCATTTCAAAGTCGGAGAGGGCAAGGGGGGTCTTAAGAAAAGGTTTTGAAATGCAGCCCTTTCGCAAGAAGTCTGTCATAAAACATATACGCAAAAGCTATCACCTATCACTTAAAAGGGTAAGCGGCATATATTTTTTCAACTTTAATAAAAAAAATTTTGTAGTTTAGAAAATACAAGCTAAATTTGCAGTCCTAAAAAAAAGACAAAGAAATGAAAAGAACCTTCCAACCCTCGAATCGCAAGCGTAAAAATAAACATGGCTTTCGCGAGCGTATGGCTACCAAAAATGGTCGCCGCGTAATAGCAAGCCGCCGCGCTAAAGGACGTACACGTCTTACCGTATCAGACGAAAAACGCTTCTAATTTTTGCCCCACAAATACGCAATCCTTGCTTGTTCTATCGGAATACGTAAGGATTTTGTGTTTTATAACAAAGTTGTACTATCTTTGCACGCAATATAGACTCCTTGCGGAAGTTTTTCTTAAGACCTCAAAGAAATAGGGAAAAGTATTTTTGCAAAAAGTCTAAATATACAACCATAAACCATACACCCTTTAAATTGATGGAAAAAGTACATTGTCTTATTATAGGTTCAGGTCCAGCCGGCTATACAGCCGCTATTTATGCCGCAAGAGCAGGACTAAAACCCGTTATGTATCAAGGAAATGAACCGGGTGGACAACTCATGCTCACAGGCGAGGTTGAAAACTTCCCAGGCTATCCACAAGGTATTCATGGACAAATGATGATGAGCGACCTCGAAGCACAAGCGAAACGCTTTGATACTGATGTCCGAAACGGCTTCGCAATAGCGGTAGATTTTAGCAACGGACAAAAAACAGTAACTATAGATAACGGACATACATTGCAAACAGACGCACTCATCATAGCCACAGGCGCGTCTGCAAAATGGTTGGGTTTGCCTTCTGAAACACGCCTGCGCGATATCGGCGGCGGCGTTTCTTCCTGCGCTGTATGCGATGGCTTTTTTCACAAAAACAAGCCTGTAGCTATAGTAGGTGGAGGCGACAGCGCAGCAGAAGAAGCCTCTTATTTAGCCAATATTTGCGAAAAAGTCTATTTGATAGTAAGGCGTGGCGAAATGCGTGCCTCTAAAATCATGCAAGCCCGCGTGAAAAATAAAGCCAACATCGAAATTCTTTGGAACTCCGCGCCTGTAGAGGTGGTAGGCAAGGAGGTGGTCGAAGCAGTCCGCGTAGAAAACCTTATAACCAAAACCACGCAAGACTTGCCTATAAGCGGTTTTTTTGTAGCCATTGGACACAATCCAAATACTGCCATATTCAAAGATTTCCTTACTACTGACGAGCAAGGATATTTGATAACCGAAAAAGGCGCGACTCGTACCAACATAGCAGGCGTATTCGCTTGTGGTGATGTGCAGGACAAAACCTACAAGCAAGCAGTAACTGCCGCCGCGTCAGGTTGCATGGCGGCACTCGATGCCGAACGCTATTTAGCCGAGTTAGAAGTCGGTTCACTTGCCTAAAAAAACACTCCCACCAAAAAGTTGTACCACAATTTAGTTGGTACGATTTATGACCATACTTGTATGGCTTTACCAAAATTCCTAAGTCTATGAAAAAATTGTTTATATGTCTATCACTCGGGCTACTCTTGGCTACAACTATACAAGCTCAAATAGAAAACCCTAAAAAATTTGTAGAAAATAAAATAATTTCGGCTACTACATCACCCAAAGACAGTAGCAAAAAAGACACTATCCGCACACGCCCTTTGCAATTTGATACACCAGAAATTTCTCAAAACCCTGCTCTGGAACAAATAGACACAGAAGGCGCATCAGACACAGGTTTCAAATTATACAAAAAACCTTTCATGATGGAGCGCGACACCCTTTTAAGAACATTGGGTAAAAAACAATTGGTGCGCATTTCAGAAGAATTATACATTGATAGCGTCTGGGTAAAATCAGCAGAATATTATAGAGTTTGGGATTCGAACAACATCAACCCCTATAAAAAAGATGCTTCTATATTCAAAGATACCATCAACCTACGCCTTTACAATGTTGCAGAAGGCGAGCATTGGGCAGCTCCATTGGACAAGACATTGCAGACATCAGGCTTCGGTGCGCGCTGGGGTTCTTTTCACCATGGTGTAGATTTAGACCTCAAAATGGGTACGCCCGTTTATACAACCTTCGATGGCATTGTTCGCATCTCTACTTTCGGGCAAGGCTTCGGCAATTATGTAGTTATCCGCCACCGCAATGGATTAGAAACGCTTTACGGGCATTTCTCCCAACGCGCTGTGGAAGTAGGGCAAGTTGTAAAAGCTGGGCAGCTAGTCGGTTTTGGTGGCTCTACAGGCTGGAGTACAGGTCCGCATTTGCACCTCGAAACACGCTACGAAGGCAATAGCATCAATCCTTTATTGATTTATGATTTTTCTAAACCGCAAATCATGATAAGTGAGTATTTCAAATTGATGCCGCAACACTTTGCGCATTTAGGCAATAAAGTACGTCAAACGCCTATTCACATCGTAACACTTGGTGAAACATTGACTATCATCAGCGCAAAATACGGCGTACCTATAGACACACTCCTCAAAATAAATAACCTCACTGCCTCAAGCGAATTGAAAGTTGGTCAAATCATTAAAATAAATTAACTCTCCCCTATTAGAACAATAAGGCGTATCACGAATGGAGTGGTGTGCCTTTTATGTTTCAAAATTGTCAAACCTTACAACATCAACAACTGAGAAAAGGCAAAGAAAAACAAAAATACCACTATCTTTGCACACAGATTTTGTAAACGTATGGTATATATCCATTTTGTATTGGGTGCTTTCTTTTCAGCATGTTTAGTCGTTATTTTGCGTCTTTTTTCGCGCTACCGCGTGCCTGCTTTTCCTGCCGTAGTTGGCAATTACCTTACCTGCGTGGTGATAGGCGTATGTTTTGACTTTCAGCACGCGCCTGTAGGCAGTCAAGCGCCTGCGTATCCGCTGTATGTGTATGCGTTGGCATTGGGGGCTTTGTTTATTGTTACTTTTTACATGATGGCACTTTCTACAGAGGCGGTAGGCGTTACGATAACTTCCGTTTTTGTCAAAATATCGATGGTCATTCCTATTTTGTTTAGCTTGTTTATCTTGCGCAATGCGACCAAAGTATTTGATGTTTGGAACTATATAGGCTTGCTACTCGCAGGCGTGGCTATCGTAGCAAGTTCGTGGAAGAACACGCCCAAACAACCCCTCAACGCTGCTATTCCTGAAACCGCCAAAAGTCTTAGCTTGTGGGCTATAATGTTGCCTTTGGGGGTGTTTGCTTTTAGTGGTATTATAGACACATCTTTGAATTTTTTGAACAGTGCCTATAGCCGCCCTGAAAGTCCTACCGCCTTGCCTATTCTTATCTTTGCTGCTGCAGGGAGTTGGGGCGTGTTGGTGCTTGTGTTACAGTTTTTGAAAAACAAAAGCATACCTCCTTTTCGCGCTTTAGTGGGAGGCGTTGCATTGGGCATACCCAATTTCTTTTCGCTCTATTTTATGGTAAAATCCTTGTCTGATTTTGGCAATAATGGCGCATTCTTTTTCCCTTTGTTCAATATTGCCATCATTCTTTTCTCAGCTTTGGGCGGGCTGTTTATCTTCAAAGAAAAGCTTTCTACATTAAACCGCATAGGCGTTTTATTAGCTCTCGTGGCTATTGGTTTGATAGCCTACCAAGAGATTTTGGGCAGGTAAGGCACATTCAAGCCCTTGCCTGCCCCACGACAAAAAAAGCACGAAACATAGTTTCGTGCTTTTTTGATATGTTTAGGAGTTAAACAAGGTTAGTAATCTGTATTTTGAGGGTCGAAGTTTGACCAACCCGCCATCCAATTGTTTGTGCCATCAAACGCGCCGATATAATTGGATTGTGTCAAGCCTGAAGGAACTGAGGCGGCATTCGCGGCAGTCAAAAGAGGCGAACCTGCTTGAGGTTGGAAGTTAGGGGCAGTAAGGTTGAACGAACTTGTATTGAGTTTCACATTGGCAAAATTTGCATTTGTGGTAATGCTATTTTTGTTATTCACATTGTTAAAAATGTTTTGAACATCTACCAATACTGCACCACCAGCTGTGCTGATAGCAGTAGGATTGTTCACAAAATAAAGACCACTCAACTTCATAGTACCACCATTGTAGTTGTCATAAGTAGAACCCGCACCACCATCTAAACGCAAGCCTTCAGGATGCCCTACAAACACACTGTTGTAGATAGAAATAGCTGTATTGCGACGTAAGTGCATAGCACGCCCATAAGGGCCTGAACCTGTTGAGGTAGGCAAGGTAGCTTGGTCAGTCAAAAAAACACTTACGTTCGCAAATATACATGCAGTAAGAGGCAAGCCGTTTTCTGAACCTGTAGCAGGCGTACCCGGGTCAAAGTTATCAGACTCAAAGCTGTTAGAGGTAGATGCATCAGCTTTCAAAGGGTCACGCAAAGAAACTGCGTATTGCACCTTGCCTGAAAAACCAAAGTCTGTATCAAAATCATCGTCCCAACCGCGATGTGCTATCAAATATTTGCCGTTTACAGAGCCACCAAACCATTCAAAAGAGTCATCACCTGAATAAGAAACCTGCACATACTCTATTGTAGTGCCACTTCCTACACCATACAGGGTAAGTCCATTGATTTCTGAATTGGTAGTAGTGCTAAGAGCAATACCTGCGAACTCTATGCGTACATATTTCAAAACGCCTGAGTTATCATTTGCATCAGTGCCGCCATAAGTACCATTGATACCACCTTCAGGAACACGATTAGCGGCAGGACGGTTTACAGGTGCTTTGCCCATAAGTACCACGCCACCCCAGTCGCCATAATTGCGTGAGCCTTTAACTTGAGAAGACGTAAAAACAATAGGAGCAGTAGCAGTACCTTCTGCTACCAACTTTCCGCCTTGTTGTACGACAAGCGTTCCTTTTGAATCCTTATCACCAAAAACAGTTGTACCTGCTTGTATGGTAAGGGTTACGCCACTTTTCACGTACACATAATTGCGAAGAATATACTTCTTATCGTTCGTAAGTGTGCGATCCTGCGCAATATCGCTGTTGATAATAATACGCCCCTTGTCATCTACAGGGTTGGTATTTATGTCTTCTACTTTGTCTTTACACCCAAACATAGCAAGACTGACAAAAGTAACAAGTGATAAAAAGCGAAGTACTTTCATAAAAAAATTAAAAAATTAAGGTTATTTGATTTTCTAAATTGTTTGTTGAGTTGTAAAACACATCTTAGTTGTGTTTACGCATTCCTTTTTGATTTTTATATGTAGCTAACAATAGTTTTATTACACGCTACCTTGCCTACCACACCCCAAAATACGTGAAGAATTTAAAACTTATAGTTCAAAGCAAGTGTAATGTATTGACCGCGTTTGTAGCTATAAATAGGGTTTCTACGCTCAAACTTTTGTATTTTTCCATTCAGTTCTGTATCTTCCAATATTTTGAAAGAAGGGTTAAGCAGTTCTTGCGCACCAACTTTAACCTCTATGCCATTTTTAAGCCTTTTGCTCACTGTTAAATCCAACGAATGACGCGGCATTTCGTATTGAGAAGGGTTTTCAAGATTGCCTACAGCAAAGATACGAGGCCCGCAAACATTGTAAAGTAAACTAAACTGCCATTTGCTTACTTCATCATTGTAATACAAACCTGCATTGATAAGGTAAGGCGATTGCCCATACATAGGGCGTGTTTTTTGAAGCGCATTGGCAGTCGATACATCTACGTCCCCTATTCTGATAGTTTCAGGATTGGTAACACGCGACACAATGTACGACGCATTCAAGACAACTGTTAGGTTTTGAAAGACTTTGCTACGTGCATTGGCGAACCCCTTGCGGATTTCCGTTTCTACGCCATAACTTGTCGCGCGGTCTGCTTGCAAAAACTTATACGTGTCAATACCCGAACTTGATAACAGTTGATTTTCAATAGGATTGCGGAAATATTTGTAAAAAGCCCCAAACGTAATCGTTTCAGTAGGTGTAGGATAATACTCATAACGCAAATCCACATTATCAATTCTTGCAATACCCATAAATTGGTTGCCTTGTTGCACCGCTTCCAAGTTTGGTTCATAATAAGCAAAAGGCGCAAGCTCTCTAAATTCAGGGCGATTGATGCTTGAGGAATATGCCAGACGGAACAGCGATTTGTTATTTACATTAAACGTAAAGTTTATAGAAGGCAATAAACTTGCGATAGCCTTCCCTCCTACTTGACTTTGTTTACCATCTTTAGTAGTGAATAATTTTTGGTCATTGTACTCTAATCTTGCACCAACAGAAAGGCTAAACCGTTCAGAAATTGACAGAAATTGACTGACGTAAGGCGCGAAAAGGAAATTACTTGCGTTGTAAGCGTTGTCGTTGCTTGTACCTTCAGAAAGTGTAAGGTTATTCGTACCATTTACATATTGTGGGCTGAATAGCTGTTCGGCAGGCAAGGTATTGATACCGCTCAAGCCTTGTCCTACAGGTGCATTGGGTACTTCTACATAAGAAAAGAAGCGTGAATCAAACTTACGTGTTTTGTAGTCTGTATAAATACCTGTTCTAAATTTCGAAGCATTTTCAGCCTCGCCTTTATCATCAAAGGGCAATTCAAAATTCACACTTCCTGTAACCGCATACTCATTTAGTTTAGAGAAAAAGCGCGAAGCCTCTTTATCATTTGGCGTGGAAGGCACACTGATGATATAAGGATTGTTATCTGTTATCCCTTGCAATGGTCTTTGTAATTTATAGCGGCGGAAGTCAGGTTCTTTTCTATTCGTATGCCCAAAACCTGCAAGCCATTTGATAGCCATTCCTTTATCATTCAAAGTATGTTTACCACTCAATTGAGTACTATAAATACTACGTTGCTCATAGCGAAGCGTTTTGTAAAGAATATCTGTAACATTCACAATATCGGTAGAAGTGCGGTCTATAGTTTCTGTATTTCCCATTTGATTAAAGAAATTGCGGAACTCTATTTTGTTATATCGGTTAAAAACAAACGACCAATTGCTGATAGCACTGAAGCGTACATTGCGTGAATAGGTCTGGTCTTTAAAATCAAAATCCAGCATAACCTTATCTGTCTGAGGAAAGTAAGTGCCTATTCTATTGCGTATAGCATCTTTGACATGTTGGTGTGTTTGGCTGTAGGCAAGGGAGGTAAGGTTGCCTACCTGCACACCACCTACGGTAAATCTACGCCCAAGCCCGAAGTTTAAGCGAAGGTCAGGCGAAACGTTGTCATTATTCAACGCCCAATTATTTTGAAATTTGTTGGCTACATTGGCACGTTCAACAGCACTCAACTTTTTAAAATCACTTGTGCTGGGCATATTGGCAGGCAAGGAGCGCAAGCCGTTATCAAAGCCTAAGAAATCTGTCCCACTTCCTTTATAAATAGGTGCTTTGTTGAAAGTGGTACCCATACGAACACCCGTACCAATACCTATGCTTGTAAAATTTTCAGTTGGCGCAAGTTTGGTATAAACTTTCACGATACCACCTGCGAACTCACCGGGCAACTCGCCTGCACCTGACTTATATATCAAAATGCGGTCTATCGCACTGCTTGGCAACATATCAAAAGAGAATGCGCGTATATCAACCTCCGAACTTGGCGCGATGGCATCATTCAACATCACAGTATTGTAACGCTGGCTCAAGCCGCGAATCATAATAAAGCGGTCATCAACAATAGAAACACCTGCTATACGCTTCACTACTTGTGCCGCGTCGCGGTCTTGCGTCTTTTGGATTTGCTCACTCGAAATACCGACAGCCACTTGCTCCGACATCTTAATTTCGCTGATAACAGCAAGCTCCGTAAGGGTTTCGCGTTGAGCCGTAACCACAATATCGCCTAACTGATTGTCTGTTGTTTCAAGGTTAGTTTGAATAATAGTCGCCTTGCCTGCCATTACTACTACGCCTGCTACGAGTTTCGTTTTGTATCCAAGCATCGAGATAACGACTGTATAAGTGCCGACCTGCACATTGGTTATTTGAAAGTTCCCTTCCACGTCAGTAGCTGCGCCTATGGTTGTATTTTCTATTTGTACAGTCGCGCCTATGATAGTTTCATTGGCTGTACTGTCTATGATTTGTCCTTTGATAGTACCTGTTTGTTGAGCGAAAGCATTTTGGCAAAAAAAGCCCAGCACAATGGCGCACAAAACAAAATAGTAAGTAATCTTTTTCATTTGAAAGATAAAAAATGTTTTAAGTTTAACTCCTGCAAAACAGTACTCCTGAATCGCGGTGCAAAGTTAGGGGATCGTTTTTGAACCACGTTCTTAAAGACTGTTATGGTTTGTTTATCGTTTCGTAAACAAACAAAAAAAGCTAACTTACTGTTTTACAGTAAGTTAGCAATATTACACCCGTACAAATTTATTTCAATTAACATAACATTCGCATAACACACAGCTCATTATTTTGACAAGGCAGGCGTAGGCAAGCTGTCTAATACGCTTGGTCTGCAAAAAACTTCTTATAAACCTCCTTGCCTACAGCTTGAAGTCGAGCTATATGCGTTTGATAGGGTGTCGTATCTTTGACATGTATCACTTCTTTATTTGCTATAACATTGATGCAACGCTCTTTTTCATAAAAAACATGGAGTTCTTTGTAAGCGCGTGCTGTATCGTTTTGGTTCTCAATACAATAGCCGAGATGCCCGTCTTGGTCATACATAAACTCCGTATGTGTTTTAATTTCCCCTTCTTTTTTTATCAATACAGCGAAGCGTAGCAAGGGCGTATCATCGCCCAAAAAGCTATAATAGAAGATATAAGTGCTATGTATGAGCAGTTTATCTCTCCATGTCAATGAATGTGTATTCACAATAAACTCATTCATATAAAACTGATTGCGCCTTACTTTCTCTTTCACATATAGGTACGTGTCTTTCAAATTGCGGGTAGTGCTTGGCTCGCGCACAGGTCTTGTAATTTGCGCCTGCCCTTTCAATACAAGCAGAGAGGAGCTAAAAAACAAATAAAATAATAATTTTGTGGTAACTAACTTTGTCATGACGTATGTTTATATATATTTGCACAATAAACGTGCTAAACATACCACAAATTTTATATTATAGAGTTATGAAATACTACCTTATAGCAGGTGAACGCTCAGGCGACATGCATGGCGCCAACCTTATGAAAGCCATCTTACAAAAAGATACACAAGCAACATTTAGATACTTTGGAGGCGATGCCATGCAAGCTGTAGGCGGCACATTGGTAAAACATTATCGCGAAATGGCGTTCATGGGCGTATGGGAAGTATTGCGCAACCTGCGCACTATCTCGCGCCTTTTGAAACAGTGCAAAGAAGACATAACGGCTTGGAAACCTGACGCGGTCGTATTGGTAGATTATGCAGGCTTCAATTTGCGTATAGCGCGTTATATAAAAACAAAAGGCTTGCCTATCAAAACCGTTTTTTATATATCGCCCAAAGTATGGGCGTGGAATACAGGCAGAGCATGGAAAATCAAAAAACTTATAGACAGGCTATTGGTGATATTTCCATTCGAAGTGGATTTTTATAAGAACTTTGATTACGAAGTTTTTTATGTAGGCAATCCTTTGCTTGATGCTATCGCACAATTCAAACCAAATGTAGATTTTAAAACGCAAAACGACTTAGGAAACGCGCCTATCATAGCCTTATTGCCAGGGAGTAGAAAACAAGAGTTGTTAAAAATATTGCCTACCATGCTCAAAACGGTAGCGCACTTTCCTGCCTATCAGTTTGTAGTGGCAGGTGTCCGCAACCTTGATGAAGACGTATATGCGCTTTGCAAAAAATACCCAACCGTAAAATTGGTGTGGGACAGCGCGTATGATTTGCTCACGGTAGCAGAAGCCGCCATCGTAACTTCGGGTACGGCTACACTTGAAACCGCACTTTTTCGAGTACCGCAAGTAGTAGTGTATCGTACAAGCAGACTTACCTACGCTATCGTAAAACGGATAATCAAAGTGCCATACCTTTCATTGGTCAATCTTATCGCACAAAAAGAAGTAGTACGCGAATTGATACAAAAGCAATGCAACGCAAACACAGTAGCCGAAGAATTAAAAGCAGTCTTATCAAATGGCACAAACCGCGCTCAAGTACTGGCTGATTATCAAGCCCTTGCCTCCCTGATGGGCGAAGCAGGTGCGTCTGAAAAAGCGGCTAAAGTGATACAAGATTTTGTGTGATAGTATATCTATCAAAAATATACTGAAAATGTATCCTCATGCGTTTTAAGATAGTAATTTTACAAATATAAACTTTTTTAACAATGAAAAACATCTTGCTTACTTTAACAGGCTTTGCCGTAGGTGCATCTCTGTTATTTTTCACATCTTTCAAAGCGCGTCCTACTCAAGCGACTGCTCAGTACGTCATCATCAATGCTTTAGAGTCTGTAGTTTCAGGTGGCACAGGGCGTTCAAAAGGTATTATCACATATCCTGATGGCAAACAAGAAGAGTTTGATTTGGAGAACCACTACAGTATGGTGGGTGTAAATTTTGGCAATATCAAAGACAATGACAAAAAAATAAATGACAAAATCAATGTTTTTGCAAAACAGGGCTACCGGGTGGTTGGTCAATCGGCTGGCGGGGCAGGTGTTTACTGCACGCGGATTGTGATGGTGAAGTCTGAATAAATTACAAACAAAAACGGCACTCTGACAAATTTTGTGTTGAACCACATAGAAACATAGAGAACATAGCCCGAAACGCTGTGTGCCATATCTTTCTATGTGGTTTATACATTGCCCCACTAAAATTGCCGGAGCACCATATGTTTTGATAATGCTCATTACTATGTACAACAAGTCAAAGCAAGACGACATTTCAAAAGAAGTACTACTTGAGGTCATAGCAGAGGTTGTAGAGGAAGAAAACGAAGAATAAAACTTAAAACCCACTACCCTCGATAACATAGTTATCAACCAAGATATTACCAAAGGATTGCTATAAAAACACAAACCTCCACTTGCACGGAGGTTTGTGCCATTTTTGGTGTTTAGAAAAGTACAGGCGAGATTGCATTTAACACGCATTTACTTACCTACTGCACTTTTGCGCGGAATTGTTGGTGTCGAAAAAATGGGTAGCACAGTGTGAATAAAGAACAAAGTTATACCCAACTTTTCTAAACATCAACAACGACGCAAGAAAGTTTATTCGTAAACGTATGTATAAACATACATCCTTTCTGGCGAAACATGACCGCAGAAATAATCTCTCCATGCATAAGATATTTCTATTTTTTTACCAAACTGTCTATGGTATTGTACGTATATATCGTCTCATCAACAAGTCGTAATTCTTTTTCTGGAAAATGTTGCACACGATATTTCAATTCTCTAATTTTTTTATTATTTTTAAAAATAATTACTTCTCTTAAATCATTCATAGAGCCAAACATATAAACGGTTTTGCTTGTATCAGTATAAACTAAATAATCACATCTTTGTTTATTTTTTTCATCTAAATCATACACTATTTCTTTTATCTGCCTGTCTTTTTTATCGTAAAAATAGTGTGTAATGCCCTTAAAATGAGTAAATTCTTTCAAAGTTGAAATAACTTTAGTTTTAATTATTTTCTTTTTTGCATCATAAAAATATTTTCTTATAATGGTATCAGTTGCTTTGTTGTAAGAATAGGTGTAATAATCTTTATCTAAAAGCCCCATACTGTCATACACATATCTAAAAACTTGCGTATCGGGTATTTTATTTTCACGAAATTCTGTTATCGTAAAAATAAATTTTCTACCCAAAGAGTCATAAGATGTTTTGATAATTGACCTAATTTGCCCCTTATTATTGTACGAAATAGTTTCAATAGGTTTACCCATCGAATCAAAATGCTCAACCGTTTCTAAAAAACGCTTGTCTTTGTTGTATTCAAGATAAATAGTTACCAATTTGTTTTTCTTTTCTTCTTGTTTTTCCTGTTTGCAACTTGGTATAAAAAAGCAGGCAAGGCAAAATAAAAGTATTTGTTTAATTTCTATGTTATTGAATTAAAAAAGCAATAAGATTTCATAAATCTTATTGCTTTTTTAGATTTAAATATTGTCTTTTCACTTCTTCTTAATCCTCACTCTTATCCCTTCTGAATGGCTCGCAAATTCGGGCGCGTACATACATTGGAGCGTGGTGATGCCGTTAGAGAAGTCGCCTTCGTGGGTGGCGCGCAAAGGATATTCGAATATATATGTACCTTTGTTCAGGTAGCCAATGAAGAAATTGGTGGCTACATCTCGCGTACTTTCATAATAACCTATGCCGTCTTGGTATTTGTAGCTGGAGAGTACACTGATAGGCTCGAAAGCAGAGGCGCGCATATCTTTCAAATGCACATACTCGAGGTTTCTATCCACACGTATTTCGATGCGCACTTTCACGAGGTCGCCCACTTGAATAGGCGTGCTTTCTGTGATAGGTGTAAGCACCTTGCCTGTGTCGCTGTCTTTTTCCAAGAAGAGCGTTTTCTTGATGCTTACAGGCGTTTGGGCAGGCGTTATTTTATCTAATTGTTCAAAATACTGCCAATAGATTGCGCCCCAAGCTACTCCTGCATCAGATTTTTTCACGGTGATATTGCCCATTTCAGGCTTCACATCTTTTGCTTTCCACGAGGTTTTGAAATAGCCTGTGCCTGCTTCTACCGTGCCTGCATTGGCTTCTGAGAAAGGATTTACCAACTCGCCTCCCACCGTAACTTCTACCAATTTCTCGTTTTCAAGCCAATTTTGCCCACGCAAAAGGAGTGCATAACAAGCCTCTGCAGTCGCTTTGGTTGTTTTCCAATCTTGCGTTTGCTTTTGTTTGAGTAGCCACGTTTTGAGGTCATCAACGATTTTTTGGTCGTCTGCCACTTCATCAAAAAGCTCAATCATCAAAGCGTGGGTTTCTGTGGAGGCTTCGTGCCAATAGTAGCCGTAGCTATCTTTCCACCACATGCCCATTTCTTCGCTTGTGAGGGCTTTTTCTTTCAAAGATTTGATGACTTTGGCAGGGGTGTCTTTGTCTTTCAGGCGGTTTAAGCCTAAGGCAAGCATACCTTGTCCGTAGCGATTGAATGAGAGCCAATATTTTTGCCCTTGTCCTTTGTAGTAATCAAACGCTTCTTGATGCTTTTTGTCTATAGGCAAGTCCAAGAAATAAGTACGCGCATACAGATATTGCACCTCAAAATAACCAATGTGCTGGTCTGAAAGTTTGAGTTTTCCTTGTTTGTCAAGGCGTTTCAATTCGTCATAATCGCGGTCAATTTGCCTGTCGAGGTAGGCAAGGGCTTTTTGAATCATAGCCCAAGAGCGTTTGTCGTCGCGGACTGATTTTACTTTCAATCTGTCCAAATGTCCCAAACCCGTAACGATATGTTGCGTGATATAGCGGTCTTCAGGCATACCCTCAAACCACGTCCAGGCACCCGAACTTACCTGCTTTTTCTCTAACTTTTCAAGCGCGGAGGCAAGTTCTTTGCTCATACGATTGAGGTCAAAAAGCACGGCAACTTGACGTTTGCGCTGTCCTTCATTATTGCCATTCAGCAACCAAGGCGTTTCTTCTAAGATGATGCTTTTCAATTCTTGATTTTTGTCAAGGGCAGAAAGGAAGGCTTCGGGAGTTTCCTTCGCCCAGCTATCAAACACTTGTTTGATGCGGGGCGCAGAGTTCACAATGTGCGTAGCCAAGCTATTAGCATAATAACGACTAAAAACTTGTTCGGCACATTCGTAGGGGTATTCCATCATATACGGCAATGCCTGAATAGCATACCAAGCAGGATTGGAGGTAAATTCGAGGGTTACTTTTTCGTGGCGCAAAGTGGTTGATTTGTTTGAAGCGATCAACTTTTCCATTTTGAACTCTTTGGTTTGGTTGCCACGAATAGGCAGGGGCATTGTTTCTGTAACAAGCATTGAGTTGGTTAGGCAAGGGAGAGTCATTTCTTCGCCATCGCTGAACGCGCCGCCTTTTGCTACCACGCGGTAGGTAATTGCCTGTGTTCCTGCAGGAATTTTCAAATTCCAAAATACGACTGTACTTTGTCCTGCAGGCACTTTGAAACTTTGTTGAGGCGTAACGTTGCCCAATTTTGCGTCTATTTTTTGCCCGTCAAGAGGGTTCGCAAGGGCAAGTTCGCAAGTGCCTGTCATTTCCTTATCGCTCAAATTTGTGATTTTTGAAGGAAAAACTATAGCGTCATTTTCACGGAAGAAGCGCGGGGCGTTGGGTATCACCATCAACTCTTTTTGTGTTACGAGGGTGTTGGTAACAATGCCCGACTGCAAGGTTTTGGTATGTGCCAGGCCGAGCATTTTCCAGCGCGTAAGCGACTCAGGCACAGTGAATTT
>Ga0163144_10014676_pt1 | contig 16244 bp, 16 predicted proteins | sample OliLak19BULKMAT1_FD_123175 | JGI IMG/M metagenome (GOLD analysis project Ga0163144, IMG submission 123175) | Freshwater microbial mat bacterial communities from Lake Vanda, McMurdo Dry Valleys, Antarctica - Oligotrophic Lake LV.19.BULKMAT1 | ecosystem: Environmental > Aquatic > Freshwater >... | reverse complement strand
ATTCTGACTGTTTGCTTCCTGTTTGCCCCATTCGCCAAAGCCAACTGCTCCCAAGTACCAATGGTGATTAAAGACTCTACCCCAACCGCCTTGCAACCCGCCATAAATATCAATAGCGCCCACATCCGATTCGCTTGTGGCTAAAAGACCTGCAGGCATGACTATATCAAAGTCTTGGACTCCTGGTGGGAGAAGAAGGGTATAGTCGCGATTGTGACTTCATTACTGGATAAAAAAGTAGTACTTTGATTACTGGTTAGATTATGAACGGAAACATTGCCGCCAATATAAAATCCGGAAAAATAGTCTGGTTGAATAATAATCACCGGGTCGGCAAATATAGTGGTGGAAGCAAGAAATGCCATGCTTGCGACTGTAAATATCAACTTCATCCCTGAAACTCCTGATTAATCTAAAAATTAGTCGTTATTGTAACAGATTATTGGCTTATGTATAGCAATGCCGCTGAGACTCAGCCATTGCTTTGTGAATCATATTCGCCAATGAGTGGGATTGTTTAACAATTTCCAGAATCGAAATCCCAAAATAATAGTTAAACTGGCAATGGCAAAAGTCAATCCATACCAAACGCCGATGGCGGCGAATGTTGTTTTAAACCCCATTAAATAAGCGCCGCCGGTTCCCAGGACTAAATAGCAAAAAAGAGTAAATATCATTGGAACAAAAGTATCTTTTAATCCTCTTAAAGCGCCATTGATAATAACTTGAAGCGCATCAAAGCTGAGTAAGAAAGAAGCGATGATTAAAGACGATTTTGCTAAATAATAAGTAGAGTCGGAAAATTTTTCTTTATTAATGAGAAATATTTTTAAAATGATTTCTGGAAAAAAAATAAATATTATCGAAAAAAATAGAGAAATGGTAAAGCCTGTGCTAAGAGCAAGAAAAGCAATATGCTTTACTTTATCTATTTGCCGCGCTGCGGCAGCGCGGCCAACTTCTAAAGAAGTGACTACAGAGACCGCTGAGGGTAAATTATAGGCGATAGAAACAGATTGCATCGCAATTTGATAAGAAGCTAAAGCAGGAATACCGAAATAACCCACCATTAAAGCAGCGGCAAAAAACATACCTGTGTCGAGCATAAGAATAATGCCGTTAGGAGCGCCTAGATAAAATAATTTCAGGCACTTATCCCAATCAAATTTTTGCAAACGAACCCATAAATATTTTTTTAAAATAGATTTATGTGTGCAATAAAATAATAAACAGGCAAATATAAACCAGATAACCGCCGCGCTAGCGTAACCAATCCCGGCAATGCCCAATTTTGGAAATCCTAGCTTGCCATAAATTAAAAGATAATTAAGCACAAAAGTTAAAGGAATCGAAAAAAGAGAAACAAACATAATAGCGTGTGCTAGCGCAAAGGATGAAATATATTCCCGTAAGATATAAAAAAATAAAAAGGGGGGAATTCCCCAGGTCAATCCATTCAGAAGTAATTGAGTGTTTTTAACCACTTCAGGGTTTTGGCCGATTAGTGTTAAAAAGAGAGGGACGCGCCATGATAGTATCATAAGTGGCGGAGAAATAAGGATTGCTAAATAAAATGCTTGCTGCAATATGTGAGTTATTTCATTTTCTTGAGAAGCTCCGCGGGCATGTACGATTAAAATGCCCACAGCGCTAAATATTCCACGGGCAAAAATGAGTAGGGTCATGAATACCGTAGTGCCTAAACCTCCTGCGGCTAAAGCCTCTGGCCCCAGCCACCCCATCATCAGGGTATCAATAAACTGCATGCCTTTTTGGGCCAGGAAGGCAGCCATTAAAGGGAGGCAAAGTTTGAGGAAATGGCTGGTTTTGATCACGTTTTGTCAGTAATTCCCGCTGAGTACAGTTTGAATTGCTTTCTGTTTAGATTTTCATATCTTATCTGAAGTATATCATTAAAATTTTGTGTTATACTATTGTCTATGCCAAAAACTGTGATCGCCATAGATATTGATGAAGTCTTATCGCCATTTTTAGAAGGTCTAATCCCATGGCATAACCGCCAGTATAATACAACTTATCAGCTTCATGATTTTTATACTTATGAGTATGAAAAGGTTTGGGGTGGTAATCGGGAGCAGGCTATTGATAAAAGTTCAGAGCATTTTGAAAATCGCGGCTCCATAGAACCGCTTTCAGGTGCAACACGGGTTATTGACCGTTTATCAAAAGATTATGATTTGATTGTAGTGACCTCTCGTATGTTGAAACATAAGCTACAAACTGAAGCCTGGATTCAAGATCACTTCCCCGGCGTTTTTAAAGAAATTCTGGTCTGCAATCACTGGACTAAAGATAATAAAGGGCCGGTAATTAAAAAGTCTGTGGCTTGCCTGCAGCATGAGGCTCATTACTTAATTGATGATTTGCCATTATACATAGAAGACGTAGTTAATGCGGGTCTTATTGGATTGTTATTTGGCAATTACCCGTGGAATCAAAAAATTACTGCGCATCAAGCCATTCGACGAATGCCTGATTGGCAGGCTGTTGAAGATTATTTTTATCAAAGCGACTCAATTCTTCCCCTTTAATTAAAAAAATTTTACGCAATAAATTTTTTGTCATATATAATCAAATAAGGGCTTGGGGAGTCTTTATGGAAGATATTTCAGGTAATCGCATATTAGTGAATACTTTAAAACGCTGGGGTATTACTTTATATGTTGGCGTTAATGGCGGTGGTATTATCCACGTGACCAAATATCTAGAACCTTTTACTGATTTAAGTCAATCAGGTGACGGCGTCCCCCGCATGCTGACATTAAGTGAGTATGTCGCTGGTTTTGTGCCCATTGGTTATTATCTGGCGTCGCAAAAGATAGCGGTTTGTATAGTGACCACTGGTGCTGCGATTAAACTGGCCTCCAGTGGCATGACCGATGCCAAATTAAGCAATATCCCAGCCATTTATTTAATGGCGCTTAACTCAACTTTTACGGAAGCTAAAGGTCCTTTGCAAGATGTTTCATTCTATGGAATGAATATTATTCCTCAACTGCAGGCTGAGTTAGATGAATCTTGTATTTTGCTTGACGATATCACGCAATTGGGCCATCAATTGCATCAAGTTAAACAATTACTTAATGACTCACATCCAGTCGCCCTGCCTTTTTATCCTGATATTTTATCTCATGATTTTAATATGGATATGCCGACAGAAGAAATTGATGAAAAAAGTTATGATAATGACATTAAAAATTTCATGGATATTTTTCCGGAACAAGCCAATGGTAAAAGAATTATTTTATACGTGTGCAGCGAAGCGGCCCGGTATCCCAATATAAAATTATTAACCACTCAATTTGCTGAAAAATTAAATGCTGCGACGGTTTGGTCGGTTAATGGGGCCAATGCGGTCTCTGAAAAGAACCTATTGGGTTATGGCTATATTATGTTCGGTGGCAATGACCACGCGGTTAATTTATGGCGAAGTATAAATGAACAGGATATAGTGATTATTTTGGGTTTTGATATGGGTGAATACGCCTTGAATTTAGAAAATATTCCTGCGGGAATTGTTTGGCATTTTACTCATTTGACTCATGCTTATGGCTACATAAATAGTGATATGAAGCATAGAGTCACTGGAAAATATTATAAGCTGGAAGGAAATATTGATATTTTACTCAGCAAAATTTTAGCGCAGATAAAAAACGAAAATATGACCATAAAATCTAAACATTTAGATAAAATAACAGACTTAAATTTTAGAATAAAATCAAGAACAGTAAAGTCAAATTGCGTTGATTTAATTAGTTTTTATCAACAGCTCAATCAATTATGGCGTCCTGCTAGTATCGGATTTGAAGATGTCTGTTTAGCGTATAAGGATCGCCAATATATTGCACAGCGCTCTCATCCTTTTATAGATTTTTATTCTTTACAGGATGGTTCGGCGATGGGCGGTGCGTTTGGATTAGGTGTCGGCGCAAAATTAGCTAATCCTGAATTAAATACATTTATATTCAGCGGAGACGGCTGCTGGCGATTATTCGCGGGTAATTTAGCCGATGTTAAACACTTCGATTTGCGTTTATTTATCTTTAATAATGAAAATTATGCTATTGTCCAGCAGGCTCTGGATATCATTATGCCTGCCGTCAATAAAAAATATTATCACAGTCAACTGCCCAATATTGATTTTGTCGCTGCAGCTGAGGCTCATGGTTGGCGGGGATATAAATTATCTCCAGATTTGAGTAATTTAGCCTCAATTATGGAAGCGTGTTATGAAACCCAAGGACAATCAATTTTAATAGAAGTGCCCGTTGACGGTGAGCAAAAAATTGGTTTAAATTCAAGGTTGGATAATCTTAAAATTGATACGTATCTGTAGAAGTTTCTGATTGAAACTTGACAATATTACTGAACAAGGAGGAATTAAAATGAGAAAGTTTTTATTATTTCTGGTCATGGCGTTTAGTTTAACCTCGCCAATATATGCTCTGGGAAATTCTTTAAATGTAGGTCATATCGATTTCCCTCCATTCTATATTAATTCTGGGCAAGAGCTTAAAGGCATGGATGCGGATATTGTTAGAAAAGCGGGAGAAAGAGCCGGTTACTCCCAGGTTTTATTCAAGAACTATAATTCTTTGCCTGAATTGATCGGCGCTTTAAATGATGGCTCTATTGATATCATTGTCAATGGTATAATTTCTACACCAGAGCGAAAACAAAAATATCTCTTATCCATTCCTTATTATTTAAATGGCGGATTAGGTATTTTATATAGTGATGAGAGCTCTGATTTTAAGTCTCCTCAAGATTTAAAAGACCATAAAGTAGGTGTTTTATTGGGCAGTTATCCTCAGACTGATTGGTTACAAGAACAGCAGGTCCCTAAAAATGACATAAAAAGCTATAATACTTTAGCGCAATTAATTGCTGCTTTAAATAACAAAGAAGTAGATGTTATAGTGACTAATTATACTGTCTGTCAATATGAAAAATATTTATCGAAAAATAAATTAAAAGCCCAATTGCTGGTCAGCTCTCCCATAGTTTTTTTAATGCCTAAAAATAAAATTGAGCTTCAGAAAAAATTAAACCACGCGTTAAAAACAATGTGGGATGATGGAAGCTTATATTCAATTAAAAAAAAATATTTACAGTCTATCCAGATTGAGTCCAGCCAGTCTATTAAAAGTGAAAACTTGCAATAGCTTCAGGAACATTTATACTTAAATAATTTTCAACTCAGGAGGATTTATGAAAATGATTTCTAGAAGTTTACTAGTTGGCGCAGTCTTATTTTCTGCATCGGCATTCGCTTTACCCGGTGATAACAATAATAATACAACGGTGACTGTAAGCGTTCCAGCGGATAATGCAGTCAAGCAAAAAATAGGCGAAGCTTTTGAAATTCTAATGACAGCTAATAAAAATGAAATTAGTGCTGCTCGAATAGCTTTAAATAGAGCGTCTCGTTTTAAGGTCAAAGAGTTTGCCAAATTAATGATACAGGATCATGTCCAGAATCTTGAAGATACTCGAAAAATTTCCGATGCTATTAATATTAGCCCTATGACTTCAGCTAAGTCTGCCATTTTGAAGAAAAAAGGCGAAAATTTATTGGACCAATTAAATACAGCGCCAACACGACGATTTGATAAAATTTATATGGAAGCAATGGTCAAAGATCATCAAGAAGTTTTGAATTTAATAGATAATGAGTTGCTGCCAAATGTTTCGAATCCCAGATTAACGGCCCATTTAAAAGCCACTAGAGAAAAAGTAGCTGATCATTTACGGATGGCTAAAGCGATTCTTAATAGCCTTTAAGACCTGGATTACAGCCCAGCTCGTCTTTTTTTATGATGAGCTGGCAATCCCGATAATTATTTGTAAGGTGAGAAGCTGACTTCATCTCGATCTAATTTAAGCAAAATCTTCAAATAAATTTCCTCACTGATCTCGCCTTGTTCACGCATTTTTAATAAAAGATCTCGCTCAAATTGCAACATTTTCATTAATAAAGATTCAGCGTATTTATGTTGGTGGGGGTGGTGCGCTGGAGAAAGCGTATGTCTTAAACGATTATTGTAATGCGTGGCTACAACTTCCTTCGCTCCTAAAGTTTCAGACTGAAGAGAATTCGCTTCTGTGCTGTTAATATGGTGCAATGCTTGTTTGGTTAGTTTTTGATAGATAGCGCGAATTTTTTTCAAATCATCTTCATGATTCTTGCTGACCGCCAGGAATTTAATCAGGGGCTGTAAGCTTAATCCCTGAACTAATAAAGTAAATAAAATAGTCATTATAGTTAAAAATATAATGAGATCTCTAACTGGTAATTGAGGGTTACTCGAGTGAAGAAATGGTAAAGCTATAGCCAGAGCTAGTGAAACTAAACCTCTCATGCCGGCCCAGGAAACAATGATGCTTTTTTTCCAGGAAATTAAAGGCGTGCCTTTTTTGCCGCTTCGAATTTGCCAGCGATATTGATCAAAAGCAATAGTTACTGCGACCCAAATAATTCTTAATAAGAGTAAGCTGATAATGGTTGCAACACAAAATAATAATAATCTACTGATCGGCAAATAACTGACGCTGTGCAAATAAGTGGGAAATTCCGTGCCTATGCTGATAAATATCAAGCCATTTAACAGGAAAATTAAAGTGTCCCATACTGTTTTTTCGGCTATGCGGGTACTGGCGCTGACTGAGCGTTCAGTCTGTTTATGATAAAGCCCGGCGGCGACCACAGCTAAAACCCCAGAGGCGCCTAGTTTTTCAGCAAACCAGTAAGCGACATAAGCTAAAATCAGGCTCATAATAATAGGTAAATGATTTTCAGAATGGCTGAGGAATTGCTTGATGATAATTCCTGTGATGTAAGCAAAAAATAAACCAATAGCAATTCCTCCTGCCCCGATAAATAAAACTTCATGGCTAATTTGCGGCAGACTCAGGCTGCGGCCAACCGCCAATAATAAAGCGGTTTTATATAAAACGATGCCGCAAGCGTCATTAAAAAGACTTTCAACTTTTATGGTTCGCGTCATATGTCTGGGGACATTCATTTTGGTGAGGATACTATTTGCCGCTATGACATCTGTGGGGGCTATGATCGCGCCTAAAATTAAGCCAGTAGCAAAATTAATATCTGGAATCAGCCATGATAAGACTAAAGCAATAGCAATGGCGGAAAATAAAACCAAAAATACTGAAAGAGATAAAATAATAGCGAGATGTTGTTTAACGTCCTGCCAGGAGACCAGGCGGGCTGCAGAAAATAAAATAGGGGGTAGAAACAATGCAAGAACAATATCATTGGCTGGACGCCAGTGGGGAATATCAGGAGTAAAGCCGAGAATTAAACCCGCGATTACCAATAATAAAGGGTAGGGGGCATTAATATTTTCGGCAATGGAGGTAACGACTACAACGATAAAAAGGATAAAAGGTAAGCTTGTTAAAGTTGATGTCATCCTTGCGCCTCTTGATCGCGTCGTTGCTGAGTATAGTAAAATATACTATCATACGGTCCTTCCGAATGCACGAACTTAGGAGAAATATATGACAATTGAATTAACCTTATCCATTATCAAGCCAGATGCTGTTGCTAAAAACGTCATCGGCCAAATTTACACTCGTTTTGAAAACGCCGGATTAAAAATTATCGCGGCTAAAATGCTGCATTTAACAAAGCAGGAAGCGGAAGATTTTTACGCGGTCCATAACAGCCGTCCTTTTTTCAAGGACTTAGTCAAGTTTATGACGCAAGGCCCGGTGATGATTCAGGTGTTAAGAGGTGAAAACGCTATCATTCAAAACCGCCAATTAATGGGCGATACTGATCCTAAGAAAGCCGCTCCGGGAACTATTCGCGCCGACTTCGCCGAATCTATAGATGCTAATGCTGTTCACGGTTCTGATAGCTCAGCCACTGCGGAACAGGAAATCAATTTCTTCTTTAAAGCTGAAGATTTGATTATCAACGATTAACGATAGGTGACTTCTGCTATTAATTTAATGAATTTTGATCGTCAGGGGTTGGCCGGTTTTCTGGCCTCCCTTGATGAGCCGCCGCAGCGGGCTAAAAACCTGATTCAAGGAATTCATCAGCACCGCTATTTGAATTATGATCAATTTCCTGGGCTCAGTTCGCGCTTGCGGAATAAATTGACCGAAAAAACTTCTTTGCAATTGCCTTCTTTAGTCCAGGAACAACATTCGAAAGATGGTGTTTATAAATGGTTGTTAAAACTTGCCGATGGCAACGCCATTGAAACTGTTTATATTCCTGATTTCGCGGGTAGTGCGGAGCGAGGCGCTTTATGTATTTCTTCCCAAGTTGGTTGTGGTTTAAATTGTCGTTTTTGTGCCACGGCTCAGGCTGGGTTTAACCGAAATCTGACCACGGCAGAGATTATTGGCCAATTGTGGTGGGCTTTATCAAGAGTTCCCAAAATTACCAATGTGGTCATGATGGGGATGGGTGAGCCTTTATTAAATTATGAGGCGGTGCGGGCTGCTCTGGATTTAATGTTAGATAATTGTGCCTATGGCTTATCTAAATATAAAGTGACCCTCAGCACGGCAGGTTTGGTTCCGGCCATGAAGCGTCTGCGAGAAGACAGCCCGGTTTCATTAGCGGTATCTCTGCATGCGCCCAATAATGCTTTGCGTTCTCGGCTGGTGCCTCTGCATAAAAAATATCCTTTGGAAGAATTAATCCCAGTCTGTCGTGACTATTATCCCGCGCATGCTAAACAAAACGTTTTGTTTGAATATGTGATGCTGGCAGAAATTAATGATCAATTAGCCCATGCCCGAGAGCTGGCGGTTTTATTAAGGGATATCCCATGCAAAGTCAATTTAATCCCATTTAATCCCTTTCCTGGCAGTACTTTAAGATGTTCAGATGCGGAAACGATTAATAAATTCCAGCTCTATTTAATAGAGTCCGGTATTCCCACCTGGGTTCGTCGTACCCGTGGTGATGATATTGACGGCGCCTGCGGCCAATTGGCCGGAAAGTTTATTGACCGCACTGGCCGAAAAAATAAAGTTTTCGATGCGCCAGCGTAGGCTTAAAGTCTATACCTCTCGGACTTGAAGGTGCGGATGCTGAAATATTGTGATAATTTTCTTGAAAAAAATATTATTTTCGTAGAAAATTCTCTGTGCCATGGGGGATTTTAAGGGGGAGCCGCGCGAAGCGCTTCCCCTTGATTCCGAGCATCGGCTTTGCCGATGCGTAGGATCAAAACAGGAAGCAATGACCGCTTTCAGCGGTAATTGCTGTGCTGACGATAAATATATTGTTTCGGTTATTTCGTTTATGCTATAATTACTTTAGAAGCAAGCTAATTTGGGTTCCTATATGTTACATAAAACCATTGAAACCGCCATTCCTTCTAAAAAGGATACCTCCTTAGCGGCCCAATCGAGCCGAATACTGGCTTCTCATGTGAAATCCACCCGAAATCCCAGTATTCAAATTCTAATAGACGGGCGATCAAAAGAATCGGTCACATTACCCGCCACGGCCCTCCGTTTGCTAGTAGATATTCTAGTACAAATGGCTGAAGGAAACGCCGTGAGTATCATCCCTATCCGCGCCGAACTAACCACTCAAGAGGCTGCAGAATTACTGAATGTTTCGCGCCCCTATATGGTTAGCTTGGTAGAGAGCGGTGAAATCCCGTATCGCAAAGTAGGCACTCATCGTCGTATACTGGCAAAAGACGCGCTGGCCTATAAAGCTAAAATTGATGAAGCGCGCTTAAAGATGCTAGCGGAATTATCAGAACAAGCGCAAAAACTAAAAATGGGTTATGAATAAACTTTATGGATCGACTGATCGTAGTCTATGACTCTTGCGTACTATATCCTGCTCCATTGCGTGACTTGCTCATGCATCTGGCATTGACGGACTTATATCAAGCCAAATGGACAGAGTCTCGGGATTGTATAGTCATAGGATACGAAGCATTAATCCCCACCTTATCTTTACCTGATCCTAATGACCATCATGTGTTGGCAGCAGCTAGCCTTATTTAGAGAGAATACAAATAAATCGTATGCCAGATGAAGGTAGGTCAGAGCACTACCATTTAATTGTGTTGATTCAATAGGTTTTTTAGGATCAATAACTGTGAATGTGGCTTTCTTTGCCCATTTAACAATAATGTGACATTCGTTCTCTGGTTTTTGAAGTTCATTTTCCATCCATTCATCGCGAGAGTGGTTTTCAGATGAGAGAACAAAAATTCTATTGGGGTATTCCAATCCTGATCTGGATTATCCGATACCACCAGTGAATTACCGACAAAAACCATTCTTTTCCCAGCTACTTACACTTAATTATTATTGCAGCTAATTTTTTATATCAAATTCTTGTAGGGAATTGATGACTTTATAATTTTTATGTTATGAAAATTCTCAAATTGATTTTTTTCTAATTGGTAGTTGATTAATATTTTCATCTTGTCCTGATCCTGCTGCGGGCCAATAAGTATTTTTTTTAAAGATTTTGGTAAAAAATGAATTTTTAATCTAGGAGCATTGTTAATAATTTCGATATCATAGGGACTTTTATTGTAATACCCGTTTGATTCTCTTTCTAAGCGATTTAAGCAAGCAAATCTTATTTCATTCTCTTCATGAAATGCATTATGTTTAAAAGACAATAGTGTAAATAAAACAGCTCTTACATTACGTTCTACAAGGATTTGCAATTCATGAGGATCGTATCTGGTGGGGCTAATACCATAGTTACCGGCAGCAATAAGATATTTTATTGAATTTTTTGAATAGCTATCAATATTTTCATATATTTCAGGATATTCTTCTTTAAAGGAATGAAAATCATGTTCATATTTAGCTTGTATAAAATAATTCGAAAAAAAATGGATCTTGCAATCTTCGCAATTGTAACCATAGTGTTCATTATGTTTCGTACATGTTTTGCTAAAATGGGCATAAGATTGGGTAATTTCTTTACTATCAAAAATAAGAGCAAAACCGCCATCCTTCCCATATCCTCTCCATTGACTTAATAATCCATCTACCGCTAAAGATTTGTTTTTAACACCTGAAAATGAAGTAATAAAAAACTCGGGATTATTTGATCTTGTGGCAATTGTTTGTTGCCACCATAACTCATCTAATTTACTAGGGTTCTCTAGTAAGCAAGGTTGACTATTAATATTTTGATATTTAGTAATGTTTTGTTGATGAATTTGATTAATATATTTTTTTCCGTGTTCCAATTCGTTAAAATCATTTAAAAAGCGATAATGTGTCGCCCATATAGTTTTTGTTGATAATATTCCACATAGTCCTTGAAGCGATGTGTAGTGTGCAATTTGTGGAGTTTGATTGATCCACGATAATTCTTTGAGAAGAGGGTTTTTATTCATAAATGATATCAACAATGATTTAGAGTATTTGAGCTATTGATACTAAGGGAATCCATTTCTAGTAACTACGCTTCAGGAACCCCATTATGTAATTTTCAATCAAAATTTGAACGCTATATGAGGTCAAAGCGCAATCTTGAAATTTAGCAAAAATTTACTTTATAGTTGTCCTGACAATAGAAAGTAAGAATTAGCTGGGACATGGGCTGAAAAGAGGCCGACTCGGCAATGATCAGTGTCGCCCCACATGATCATGATGGTGAATGCCGCGAGCCTTTTTACCATTCCATAACGGTTGAACCTCTATCTCTATTTTTTCCTTTTTCTGTTGGGCTACTGATAAATCATAATTCATCTGTTGAGTGAGCCAACTTTCTGGTGTGGTATTGAAAGCCTTGGCTAAGCGTAACGCCATCTCAGTACTGATACCGACTTTTCCGTTGAGTAATTCAGAAAGTGCTTTTCGGGTAACGCCTAACTGACGTGCGGCTTCCGTTACGGTTAGGTCGAGTGGCTTCAAGCAAATTTCTCGGATAAATTCGCCGGGGTGTGGTGTATTATTCATCATAGTGAGGCCTCAATTTAATGATAATCTATATAATCAACAGCGTAAGCGTCTGTCCCGTCAAATTTAAAAACGATTCGCCAATTTTTGTTAACACTTACCGCATAACAGCCCTTCATATCTCCACTTAATTTGTGGAAATCAAAACCGGGTAGATTCATGTCTTCCGGCTTATGAATAGCATCTAACCTCGCTAATATCAGTTGTAGTTTTCTTTGATGAACAACCTGTATTCCGGTTGTTTTTCCAGTTTCATAAAAGACTCTAAGCCCCTTATGCAAAAAATCCTTGATCAAAAGAGTGGTCCCATTCTGTTATGCTCATTATGATTGTAACCTATAACGTAACTCGTGTCAATAATCCAGTTCTGAGTGTAGCTGCGATGAGGGTGTCATCGCGATGCCTATGACGGCTATGATGCCGAGCGGCCGCCCGCACTTGATTAATTTCCGGCTCGGTGAGAAATTCGCGGGTGCGGTGTGCTGTGTTTTTGAGCTTTTTCGGCGGTAGATGGCTTGACTTTGCCGAGATTATATCTTATTCACCTGTCCAGTTTTTGGGATCCACTATACCCTGACAGTTACTGATGGCTTCATGTTAGAACGGCTCAGTGAGGATGACAAGAGCAGCAAATAGGTATTGATAATTAAATGCTCAAATTACGGCAAAAATTAAAGAGCCAATAAATCTTAAAAAAAGTGGAGGCTTGCAGCTGCAGACAGTTGATTATTAAAGATTATTTCTTAAGTAAGCGCTATTAAGGCCTGATCCCCTTTGTGCCCTTTGATAAGAATGGTTAATATGTTTCTAAACAAGCTTTTTCAAGTTGTTCAAGGAAAAGTAAGGTTTTGTCGTCCAATTGGGCGAGCATGGCTTCGCGTTGTTGAGGGGACTGAGGAACTTTTTTTTCCTGGAATAATGTTTGGCAAGCTGTTTCTAAAAATTTTTCTCGAAAAACAATAGGGCTAAACGGAATAGGAATCTCATCATCCCACCAAAAATTAACATTAATATTGAGTTCGTCTAAATGGTGAAAGCTATGATACCAGTACTGAGGAATATAGAGTAAATCTCCCGGCTCTAAAATAGCTTGGATGCAATGGGCTTCGAGGAAATCTCGCAGTTCATTGGATTCTGGATTATGGACATTCCATCTAGAAAAATTTCTGGGATAAGTGGAAGAAAAGATAATTTTCTAACTGAGGACAAGCGTGCGGTGGATAAAATTTAACAAGTTTTCGCTCAAGAACTTGTGCATTTAAATTGAAGTGATCGCGATCGTAGTGCTGGAACATCACTGTCAGAAATATCTGAATATCCTAAAAATCAAACAGTAACCCATTCTTGGAAGAAAATGGAGGCTGCGCAAACTCATCATAATTGAAAAATTTAATTATGACACGCATGCTTCCCGAAAGAACACCGTGGTTCTGCTAGTTTTCGATCCGCTATCTATTAGACGATAATTATCTTTGCAAGCACGCAATAATAGTTGACGTTCAACAATTTTTTATCCAAAAGGCGGCTTACCCATTACTGAATAAGGAGGTGTTATACTAACATCCGGTTGAGCGCTTACAGCACTAACCTCCCCTTTTGCAGGAAAAAGGACTGTACCTGGCACGCTTGATAGATGACTAGGACGTTGGGATGGAATATTCTTTAAAGCTTGGAATATAACTCCAAAACAAGGATCAGTATAATAAGAAGTAATCGTTGGCAGTAACTGAATTGCTTTTGAATAATCTTCTCTAGCAGTCAGATCATTTTTATTAAGTAAATACTTAGAAATAGCGCGGTTTATATAATAACACGCATTTTTATCATCATACGTTATAGCTTGGGTATAGTTAGCAATGGCCTCTAGCTGATTGCCTTCTTGAAATTTTATATTCCCTTGATGATTATACCATTTTGCAGTCATCATTGAAAAAAGATGTTGCTGAGCAAGATAATATTGACTATTGATATTTTGATTTAATCGCCAGGCAGTAAAATAATCTTCCACAGCAGTTAAGTCTTCAGGATTTAATGCATATTTTGATAAAGCACGGTTAGCGTAATAGATAGCATTTTTATGATATAAAATAGCCCAAGTATAATTAAAAATCGCTCCTTTATGATCGCCCTCTTGATACTTCAGATTTCCACGATCGTTATACCACACGGCGCGTTTTAAAGTCATATCAGAAAAATAGCTTCGTTGCATAGAATCGTAGTCATTACCAATCTGAGGATTAAGTCGTAAAGCAATGCGGCAATCCCTACCAGCAGTGATATCTTCTTTATTCAAGAGATATTTTGATAAAGCACGGTTAGCGTAACAGGTAGCATTTTTATGGTACAAAATAGCCCAAGTATAATTAAAAATCGCTCCTTTATGATCGCCCCCTTCATATTTCTGGTTTCCACGACCGCCATACCACAGGGCACATTTTAAAGTCATATCAGAAAAATAGCTTCGTTGCGTAGAGTCGTAGTCATTACCAATCTCAGGATTCAGTCGTAAAGCGGTGCGATAATCTTCTGCAGCAGTCAAGTCTTCTCGATTAAGAGCGTATTTTGCTAAAGCACGATTACTATAATCAACAGCGCTTGTATAATCATACTGGATGGCTTCAGAAAACGCAGTAATAGCTTCTGAGTAGCGACTTTGTCTAAAATCATTGATACCACGCTGATTCGCTTCAATAGCTTGTTGAGGTTGCCTTCGCAGCAAGGGAAATTCTTCGTCACTATCGGTGGCATCCTCAGCAGGTAATTGCTGAAATTTAGCGAGATTATATTCAAACCAAGACTCAGCCCCTGCTAAGGCTTTGCTCTCCCTTGCTGATCTCACATCCATCGTTGTAAATAAATTTGAATGCAATCGTCCATCTAATCCCAAGTAAACGATATACCCCCCACCCTGACTTGCTACCCATTGTTGTGCTCTATGATCCAGTTGCTTTGTGTAGTGAACAGCTAGTGTTTCTAATAATGTTTTTATCGTTTGGGCTTGGCCTTCCCGACCTCTACCGCAGATAGGCTTCTTATTTGCATTAAAGCTTCTTTTAGATTCAATGCCATATTTATGGGGATGGTAAGCCTCACGAAATTCAATATTAAACGAAGGAAAACGCATTTGCTGAGTATGGATAACGTGCTTGGCCGTAATCCATCCCTTAAAGGTGGTTTCGCGTTCATATAATTCCCTACCAATATCAATTTTCCCTTCCGCTACTAATACTGACAAAGGTATTGGTTGCTGGCGTGCTATATCTTGTAACCTGTGAGCTATGATTTGTACGTCTCCTATTTTGGGATGTTTGGGACGCCCACTGGGAGTATAGCGTGGCCGTAAAGAACCATGTAATTCTGATTTTAATCCCAGCGCATAAAGCACCGCATGCCTTGCCTCGTCAGCAGTAGACACATAAGGGTTTTTGCTGCTTGGCATAACTTGATAACAGGCATATTTTTTCTCTTTGCTTTCTCCGCAAAAATCGCTATAGGTATTCACAAATCGCTGATAATGTTGATGTAACAATTTTTCATGAGATTTTTTTTTGCCCCACCACGCCTTTTGGTCGGCAGGGCTGCTAACCAAACTGGCGAAGCCTCCTCGCAATGTGGCCTGTGCCTGACGAATACGTTGTTTTTTCCCAAGGCTATCTATTGGCGCTCCCAGTGGCAGCCCTGCTAACTCATATAGGGCAGGGCTGTAAATGGATTCACGAAATTGACCTTGCCTTATCCGATGACGACGAGCTCTTCTTGATTCCGCCTCGGGAAAAAACGATTGAAAATAGTGCACTCCTCGATAGTGAATAATATATAGAGGCGGATATTGGGTTAAATCAATAGGTCGATCTTCTCTCAATCTTTGATTGATGTCATCAATAAATGGTTGAACATTGCGTTCCGCAATAGATGCTAATTGTGGAAATTCTTGCCCTTCTTGGTCAGAATCGCTACTGTAATCACTTCCTGCTTCATCACCTATGAGATCTACAATTTTCATCAAAATACTCCTTATATTATTGGCCTTTTCAAGGTTCTTAAAATATTAGCCCTATTTTTGCAAAGGGTCTACTCAAAATAAATAGGTTAAGTAACTTGTCATTACTGTGAGAGAAACCTAGCAAAATCTACCTATCCAATAATAATTTTATTTTCATAGGTTAGGAACGTGCACGAAATAACTTCCGCAACTTATAATTTTACATATCACTAATCTCCATTGGGGATATCGTGTAATTTAATTTTGGCAAAGAATCACCGAATTTGATTTTTAAATTATTCAT
>Ga0163144_10014670_pt1 | contig 16248 bp, 7 predicted proteins | sample OliLak19BULKMAT1_FD_123175 | JGI IMG/M metagenome (GOLD analysis project Ga0163144, IMG submission 123175) | Freshwater microbial mat bacterial communities from Lake Vanda, McMurdo Dry Valleys, Antarctica - Oligotrophic Lake LV.19.BULKMAT1 | ecosystem: Environmental > Aquatic > Freshwater > Lake... | reverse complement strand
CAACGCGCCTTACTACAAAGACCCGTCGCGCCCGCGCGATCGTCACAACATTCACTTCGTTGTCAACGCGTTCCCGTTCATCATGGTCCCCGATGGCATGGGTGGCATGTCGCCCCAGGTAGACCTCCGCGCACGCGGGGATTTCCGTTACAGTCGCGGCCCCACCAAGCTCACCCGCCTCTCGTTCCCCGAGCAGACACTCTACCTTACCGAACTCGCCGAAGACGAGGACGAGGCCTTGGCGAACTGGAACGAGGGTTTCCCGCCGACGGACATTCATCGCTCGCAACTCTACGACGTCTGGGATCCGCTCCACATCACCGAGGGCTCTGCGTTGCTGCGCATCGCGCCGCGCCGCCACGGCTCGTCCGGGAACGCCGCGTTCATGGACGGCCACGCCACCACCATCCGCGCATCGGACCTGACCAAACTTCCCCCGGAGAGTAATATCTGGGACGATCGCGACTATGGTCGCGGCCCGAACTGACCCGCCGCTGCTCCAGGCCCGTTCCGGTACAACAATCTGTCCTGCTCGGGCCGACGCCGGGTCGTCGGCCTTTTCTTAGCGCACCCGAGTCCGGAGATCCCTCCATGCTTGTCGTTCAAGCCATGCACTTGCTGGCCCTCGCGTTCGTCGTGCTCGCCTCGGCCCCTCCCGTCCCGGCTGTTGCACCAACAACGCCCCTCCCCCCCGCACCCGCCGCGGCAACTCCCGCACCTACCCCCGCCCGGCAGCAGCCCGAGACAACGCCCGATGGCAAGACGGTGTACCCCGGCCCCAAGGGAAAGAAGATCGCCTTCCCGCTGGAACTCTACGATGAGAGTGCCGATGGCGCAATGCAGGTGCAGGCCGCGCTCGCCCGCGCAATGGCCGACAACCGGCGGGTGCTGGTGATGTGGGGCGAGAACTACTGCGGCTTCTGCTCCGAACTCCACGACCTGCTCGAATGGGAAGTCCCGCGCCTTCGCGCGCTGGTTGAGTCGGAGTATGAGTTCGTCAAGATCGACCTGGGCAAGCAGTTCTCAAACCAGAAGCACCTCGACCTGGCCAAGTCGCTCGGCACCGACATCCGCGCGCCCGGCGGCGGCGCGCCGGCCCTGACGATCATCGATCCACTCACCTCCAAGGGCGCTGCTTCGCTCGCTGGCAGCGGCATGCTCGCCAAGCCCATGACGATGCAGCGCGTGTACGACGAGCAGATGGTCTTCGGCTTTCTGTCCGACAATCGCGCGATCCCCAAGGTCGCGATGTCGGTGGTGAGCGAGCAACTGGTCTTCGCGGGGCGCGCGGGCAAGAAACTGCTGGTCTGGTTCGGCGAGCCCGAGTCGGCCGCGTCCGCCGAGTTGCACAGGTGGTTCAACGACCCGGCTGTCGCCGAGACCCTCGGCGCGGGCTACTTGATTCTCAAGGTCGATCCGCAGCGCATGACGACCGGCAGACTGGTCATGGACCGCATCACCGAGAAGCCCGGCGCACCCTGCCCGTTCATCGCGATACTCGACAGCATGGGCAGGCCCGTTGATGCCGGTGCGCTGCTCGCAGGCTACCCGTCGACTCCCTCCCAGCGCAGTGCGCTTCGCGCCGCATTTGTCGCGCACGGGCCGGCTATCAACCCATCCAAACTAGATGCCGCACTGGCCAAACTGCCCGAGACACCCGCCGAGCCCAAGCCGCGCGGTCCGGCGCAGCCTTAGTCTCGTTCGCCCGCCGCGGCGAGCGCCACTGCGCAGTTGATCAGCCCGAGGTGGGAGTATGCCTGCGGGAAGTTGCCCAGCGCGAGTTTCAGGTCCGGGTCGTACTCCTCGGCGAGGAGCCCGGTAGGTCCGGCCAGGGCGGCGTAGCCGTCGAAGAGCGCCCGCGCCTCGCCCACGCGTCCGATGAGGACCATCGCCTCGATCAGCCACGATGTGCAGAGCAGGAACGTGCCCTCCTGACCGGGCAGGCCGTCGTCGAGCCGGTACCGGTACACCCCGCCGCCGTGAAGCAGTTGCTCCCGCACGCGCTCGATCGTGGCGATGAGGCGCGGATCGCCGGGTGGCAGGAGCCCCGTAAGGCCGATGGCCAGGGCCGCGGCGTCGAGTTGCGGGTCGCCGTAGGCGATGGTGAACGCCCCCGCCTCGGCGTTCCAGCCGTGCGAGAGAACGTCGCTCGCGATCTCGTCGCGCAGGCGCTCCCAGCCCGCGGTCCGCCGCCCGGTGAACAACTCCTCCACCACCAGCGCGCGGTTGACGGCGTGCCAGCACATGACCCGCGAATGCACATGCGCCCGCTTGGGGCCGCGCATCTCCCAGATGCCGTGGTCGAGCTCCTGCCACCTGGCCTCAACTGCCTGCACCATCGCCCGCACAAGCCGCCAGTGGTCCGGAGAGATCGGCGCGCCAGTCTCCGCGAGCATGGCGACAAGATGCACTATCGGCGCGAACACGTCGAGTTGGACCTGGTGGGCAGCGGCGTTTCCGATCCGTACGGGCCGGCTTCCGCGGTGCCCGGCAAGGTTCCCGACCTCCCCCTCGGTCCCGAGTTTGTTGCCCGTCACGGTGTAGATGGGCCGTAAGCGGTCGGGCGACTCGCTTCGGTCGACGACATTCAGCAGCCAGTCGAGCAACTTGAGGGCGTGCCCCGTGTTGCCGAGGCGCACGAGGGCCGCGGCCGCCATCGCGGCATCGCGCGGCCAGCAGTAGCGGTAGTCCCAGTTGCGCGACCCGCCGAGGTGCTCTGGCAGACTGGTGGTCGCCGCCGCGGCGATCGCGCCCGTCGGGCCGTGCGACAAGGCCTTGATCACCAGCGCCGATCGGCGCACAAGGTCCGCTCTGAGCGGCGGCAGACGGAGCGCGCCCGCCCAGCCCGCCCAGAAGTGGCGCGTCTGCGCGCGGCGCTCGCCCTCGGGCACGACCGCGGGGCGGAGGCTCCAGGTGCCCGAGCGCAGTTCGAGCACACGGTCCTCGCCATCGAGCGCGAGGACCGCTTGGGCGGTCTCATGCCCGTTGTCGTTCCGCACCGTCCATTCGACACCCGGGGAGTAGAGCACAATCGGATCGGACTGCCCCTCCACCCCCAGGCCGTTCGGATGAATCACAAGACTGGTGCCGACGCGTCCGAAATCCAGACGGGGCGAAAACGTCACGCGAACGCGTCCGCTGCCCTCGATCACTCGCACGAGGTCGCACCGGCCGGCGCGCTGCCACGCACGCCCGGCCGAGCAGTCCATGTAGTCCGTCACCGTGAACGTGGGCCACATGGTGCGCAGCACGAAGGAGTCGCCGTCGTAGGAATGGGACAGCGCAGGCGATCCCCCCTCGTCTTCGATCGCGAAGTACCCGCCCGCGTTCCCGCCGGAATCGACAATCTCCGCGAAGATCGCGCTCGAATCGATCCGCGGGAGGCACAACCAGGTGATCCGCGCATCGGGCGCGATAAGGGCGACGGTCCGTTGATCCGACAGCAGGGCGTGCCGCTGGATGTCTATGCCCGCACTCGCCGTGATGTGCGCCTCGCGCTGGGCGGCGATCGCTCCGAGCAGTTCGACGACCTGCGCCGGCGAGTCCACGCGGAGGGAGGCCATTGAAGCGGACTCGCCAACCTTGACGCCGACATCCAAAGGTCCAAGAACGCTGAAGGCGTCCTCATCGGTCGCATCGTCGCCGAAGAAGATTACCGCCGTCGCGCCGATCCGATGAGCGAGCCGCTTGAGGGCCGAGCCCTTGTCGGCGTCCACCACCATCAACTCGATAACTTTGCTCCCGGTCCTGAGCCGCAGCCCCGGCTCGTTTCCCGCCAGGCGCGAAGCGAACGCCAGCGATGCGGCCGCTCCGGCGGCATCCGAGAGCCGGTAGTGCAGAGCGGCCCCGAGCGGCTTCCGCTCGACCACGGTTCCCGGTACGCCGGGCGCGAACTTCTCGAACTCAACGGTCGTCCGTGCGAGCAGTTCTTTCGCCGCGGGGCTCAAAGGCGGGCGGTACGAATGGGCGTCCTCAGCGCCATGGCTTCCGATGAGCCGGACCCGGGCGGAGCCAAGTGCCAGGCGGCCCCGCAGGTCTTTGAGGCCGCGGCCCGAGATCACCGCGCTGTGCGTGTGCGGGACCTTGCTCAGCGCGACCAGGGCGTCCGTTGCCCCAGACAGGGGCGCTGCCGCGCCGGGGTCGGCGACGATCGGCGCGAGGGTCCCGTCGAAGTCCGCCGCGATGAGCAGCACCGGGACACGGATCGCCTGTGCCAGCGCTGGAGGGAGCGTGGTCATCCCCTGAGTTCCTCGAGAAAGCCATCCGCCCAGGCCGCGACATCCTGCCGCCGGACCACCGCCCGCAGCATGTGCATGTTCTGGTGCTCGCGGTCTCGCGGCATCCGCAAGGCGTGCAGCAGCGCTGCGCCCATGCCGTTCATGTCCCTCGGGTTCACCAGCAGCGCCCGGCGCAGTTCGCGTGCAGCGCCGGCGAACTCGCTCAGCACCAGCACGCCCGTGTCGTCCGTGCGGCAGGCGACATACTCCTTGGCGACAAGGTTCATCCCATCGCGGAGCGGCGTGACCAGCATCACGTCCGCCGCGAGATACCACGCGATCAGGTCCTCTCGCGAGAGCGACCTGCGGAAGTAATGCACCGCCACCCGGCCGGGTATCGCGTGCTCGCCGTTGATCCGGCCCACGGTTCGCTCGACGATCTCGCGGATCTCCAGGTAGTCCGGCACCGGCTCGCGAGAGGGCACCGCGATCTGCACCAGCACCGTCTTCTCGACCGAGACCCGCCCGCGTCGAAGGAGGTCCGCGTACGAGTGCAGGCGGTAATCGATCCCCTTGGTATAATCCAGGCGGTCCACGCTGAGGATGATCCGCCGGTCCCGCCCGACCTGCTCGCGGATCTTTTCAGCGGCGTCGATGATGGCCGGGTCTCTCGCCAGACTGTCGAACGCCTCGTAGTCGATCGATATAGGGAACGAATCGCACCGGACTCCGCGACCCTCGAACTCGAGGGCCGAGTCCGTTCCCACCGCCGTGGTGTACCGTCGCGCCAGGCGCGCAAAGTTGGCCGCGGCCTCGGGTGTCTGGAACCCCACCAGGTCCGCGCCCAGCAGCCCCCGCAGCACCTCCGCCCGCCATGGCAGCCACGCGAAGAGTTCCTCGGGTGGGAACGGGATGTGCAGGAAGAATCCGATGCGGACGCCCGGCCTGAGTTGCCGGATCATCTCGGGCACCAACTGCAGTTGATAGTCGTGGACCCAGACCATGTCCCCACGCACCGCCTGGCGGGCAGCCGCCCGCGCAAAGCGCCGGTTGATCTCGAGATAGGCCTGCCACCAACCCCGGTGGAAGGCGGGCGTCCGGATCGCGTCGTGATAGAGCGGCCAGAATGTCCGGTTGCTCATGCCGTGGTAGTAGTCGGTTTCCTCGCTCTCGCTCAGCGCGACAGGCAGGAGTTTCAGGTTCCCGTTTCGGAACGGGCGGGGCGCACGCCCCGGGGCTCCTGTCCAGCCGACCCACGCGCCGCCCCGACCGGCAAGCACGGGGTCAAGGGCCGAGACCAGCCCTCCGGGTGAGCGCTCCCATCTGGCGGCCGCACCCGTGCCGATGCGGCTCACGGGCAGCCTGTTGGCAACCACAATTAACTTCGATCTCTTGGCCATGGCGAACGTGGAGCCCCCTCGGTTCGCCTCGGGCTTGGAACGTGATACACGTTCCCATGCACCCGGCGATCCCGCGCAAACCAATCAACGTGTCCCGTCCCGGCGCGATGGCTCCATCGTCGCGCGCGGCGCGGGGTGGCGGCTAGGCGCCGCCGACTGTCAGACCTACCGGCTGCGGCCGCACCCTGTGTGTCGGTTCAAGAACCATTCCTAATGGCACTCGCCTCACACCCGGCGTGGACGGCGGGATGCCCATCTGGTCGATGTGACGCTGGATCGCCATGATCCCCTCGAGCAACTGCTCGGGGCGCGGCGGGCATCCGGGGATGTACACATCGACCGGGATAAACTGGTCGCACCCCTGCACCACCGCGTAGGTATCGAACACGCCCCCGGTGCTTGCGCAGGCGCCCATCGAGATCACCCACTTGGGCTCGGTCATCTGCTCGTAGATGCGCTGGAGCACGGGCATCGTCTTGATCGCGATCCGGCCGGCCACGATCAGCAGGTCCGCCTGACGGGGCGAGAAACTCATGCGCTCCATGCCGAAGCGTGCGACGTCGTAGCGGCTGGAGGCCGCGGCCATCAACTCGATCCCGCAGCACGCGGTCGCGAAGGGCATGGGCCAGAGCGAACTCCGGCGGGCCCAGTTGATCACCCGCTGCAACTGCGTGGTCAGGAACCCGTCAACGGGGATGGCGGCCTCGATGCCCATGAAGTGCTTTCCCGATAATGATCAGTTGCGCGGCGGGGTGGGAGGGATGCGCGTGCCGCTCTGCTTGGCGGGCTGCTGCTTGCCGAAGATCCAGTCGTCCACCTTGCCGTTGCGCTGGTAGGGCTCGGAAACCGAGTACTGGTCAGCACCAAAGCCGCTGGCCCGCGTCACGCGGCTGTAGCAGGCGGGTAGAAAAATGAGGGTGGCACCGAGCAGCGCGACCGCCGCAGCCCCGCTCCCTCCGACGCTCAACTGCGGGCGATGCGTGCTTCTGCTGCGGGCCATGAACATCTCCTCAGTCCTGCTCTGAAAGGGTAGCAGGCGCGCCCAGCGAACGCGCGAGCACGGGGGGTTCGGACGGCTCGACCGCGCGCGCCGAGCCGTTTTCCGGGCGCTGTGCCCGAGCGTCGGAAACCTCGGGTTTGGCGGGTTCGGTTCCACTCGCGAGCGTCGCAAGCGTCTGCCCCGCGACAGACTCGATCTGTGCCCGGTGCAGCCTCTCCACCGCGCCGTCGGCGCCCGTCGGGCCGGCCAGTTCGTATCCCATTTCGAGGATCTCGCTCACCAGGATGCCCGCGGGGGGGCGCGCAAGCGCGAACTTCGGCTCGGCCTCATCGGACCCGTTCTTGATCCGATGCAGGAGGGCGCGCTCGGCGAGTTTGGCCAGCACCAACCGCACGACCCCCTCGGGCAGTTTTGTCGATGCTGTCACTTCGGGCGCATCGAGCGTCTTGCCCGCGTCAAAGCCGCGCGCGATCGCCGCGAGCACCACCAGCGCGGCCGCGGGGTCCACCAGCGTCGGACCGAGTTCCGCGATTGGCTGGGCACGGGTCTTGGCCCGTCCATGCTGGAGTTCGTACGCGATCTGGAGTCCAAAGAGCACGATCAGCCAGGTGAAGTACACCCACAGGAGGAACAGCGGGATGAGCGCCAGCGCGCCATAGAGCATCGCCGTGCCGGTGGAATAGGCGAGGTAACGCGTGAATCCCCACTTTCCAGCCTCCCACATCAGCGCTGCCGCAAACGCTCCCACCAGAGCAGGCCAGATCTTGACCTTGGTGTTGGGGACACAGATGTAGGCCACGAGGAAGAACGCTGTGCTGATGAGCACCGTCGTCGCATAGCCGATCGCGGTCACGGTGATCGTGCTCGAATCAAGTTCCACGCCGTTCGACGCCGCGAGGCGTTGCGCGCGGTCGACAAACTGCTGACCGACATAGAACGTCATGATCAACGCGAGCGGCCCGAGCGTCAGCAGCGTCCAGTACTGCATGATCCGCCTGATCCAACTCCGGCCGCGCGGCACACCATAGATCTGGTTGAACGCCCGCTCGATCTCCACGAGCATCGCCAGGGCCGCGTATACCAGCATCGCGCCGCCCGCGAACCCGATCGCCTTCAGCGACACGCTGTTCACACGCTCGATGAGGTCAGTGATCCATCGGTCCACCGCCGGTGGCGGCTTTTCCGAGATCGCGACAGGCTCGCCCGATGGCACATCGCCCAAAGCACCTTCGCTCCCCGCGACATCGGAAGGGCGGGGCGAAGGCCCGTCCACTGCGGCCATCTCCGCCCCGGGGGGCGGGGGTCCAACGGCTTTCGGGTCCCACGGTGGCACCTCAAAATCGGTCGGCACGGCGATCGCGGAAAGTCCGCTGTAGTGCAGCGTGGTCTCGACGGCAGAGCGAACGTTCTCCTCGCTCGCGAAGTACTTCACTCCCACAAGCGCGACGATGATCACGGGCAGCAACCCGAAGATTGTCCGGTATGACAGGGCCGCGGCCATCTGCGTCAACTGGGACTTCTGAGCCTCGGTCGCGGCGGAAACCACCGTCGAAAACGCCGGCTCCGCGGGCTTGCGGGCCGCGAAAAAAACTGCCTTTGCGCGCGCAACCGTCGTGCCGAGCACTCGCGTGCTCCAGCCGCCCTTCGCCCCATCATGGGGAACGTCAACTCGCCCGGCGGCGGAGCGATCGGAATGGCTGTGCGGCTTGCCCATCATGTGGCCGCCCCCCCACGTCGATCCGCCGACCGACCGGGCAGGATTCGCCGAGGCCGCTTTGTGGCGAACTCGGAGGATTCGCTTTGCGCTCTCGGCCCGCGCGCGGGGGCGCGAGATGGCCTCTTCTCCGCCCGTTGTGCGTCCGCCGACGATCGCTCGGGGCGTCCGGTTGCCGGCTTGGGCCCGCGCGCCCGCTCCGCCCCGCGGGCCTGCAGCACGCCGCGCGCGACCTTGCCCGGCGCGTTGCGTCGGGGCCTTGCAGCCTCGGGCCGCTCGGCTGGCTTCCGCCCGCGGGGGGCAGCGCCCACCAGGCCGGCGGCGGCCTGGAGTTCCTCCAGTTCGTTGCGGTCAAGGAACTTCCAGTCGCCGCTCGCGATGCCGCGGATCGATACGGGGCCGATGGCCGTCCGCACAAGGCGCTTGACCTTGAGGCCGGCTTCAAAGACCAGCGCATCGATGCGGAGTTTGGGAGACTCGCGAAGGGTGACCTCGATCTCCGTCTCATCGCGCTGGGTGCCAAGCGTGCGGATCGGGGCCGTGCTGAGCGGGTGGTCCGGCCCCAGCGAGAGCGCGAGCCGCCGGCTCATCCGGGCCATCGTCTCCTCGGGCACGCGCCCGCGCACCACCAGCACATAGGTCCGCGGCACACCGTATCGCGCGTGCGTCAGTCGATTGGCCAGTTCGCCATCGTTGGTCAGGATGACCAGCCCCGTGTCGTGGAAGCCGAGCCGCCCCACAGGGAACAGTCGCGGCATTCCCTTGGCCGTCACGAGGTCCATGACCGTCCGGCGTGCCCCGCGAGTCGCGTCCGGCTCGCCCGTTCCGTAGGGATCATCGCGCGTGACGGCGAGTGTCCGGTCGGGCTTGTTGACGGCGATGTACACCCGCTTGAGTTCGACCCGGCCCCGGCCGCGAGAGCCGCCGCCCGCGCCATCAAGTTCAATGGGGCGTCCGTTCACGGCGACCTTGTCGGCGCGCACGTTCACGAACACGGGCAACTCGGTGACCACCTTGCCGTTGAGCCGGACCTCGCCCCGGGCGATCATCGCCTCGCACTCGCGGCGCGACGCCACACCGGCATCGGCGAGCGCCCGCTGCAATCGAACACCCGGAGATTGGCGAGTTGGTAGCACGGGGGAATCGTACGCGGGTCTGTTCGTGGTCGGGATTGCGCATTCCGCGCGAGAAAAGACCCCCGCTTGCGGCGAGGGTCTTTGGGGTTCGAGTCGCGTGGCGTGCTTAGAACCGCGGGGCGATGTAGGTCTGGGCGAGCGTCAGGCCGTTCTGCGAGCCCAGGTAGAAGTTGGTGTCCGTGATGATGTCCGCATTGCCCGACAGAGGCCGGAGAGCGTTGACAAAGCGAACGGTCGTCGCGCCCGTCACCGAGTCGGAGGCCATCACCGGCGTGGGCACGGCGAAGCCCGCCCCGGTCTCGATTCGGAGCCCGACCATCTCGCCGATCCGGCGCCCCACCGCCGCGGTGAGTTGCGATACGAGCGTGTCCACTCCCAACTGGCTGGGATCGTTCCCAAGCACGCCAAAGGAAGCGAGGAAAACCACCGCCTGGTCCTCGAGGTTGACGTTGAAGGCATCGGATCGCTCTGAAGCGCCGAAGGTTCCGTTGTTGAAGAACTGGCTTGGCTCGGTGTTGCCAGCCAGGAAAACGGTGGAGAACGGCTGGCCCTCGAACGCGGCGGGCGTGGTCGAGATGAGGATATTCAGGTTCGCCGCAGCCAACGCCGCATTCAGGTTCGCGACGAGGTTGTTGAGCACATAGGCGTCCGCCGAGAGACCATCGAACTGCCCGGAGAAGCCCAGCACGCCGGTGGAGAAGGGCTCGATGCGGGTGGAGAGGCTCTCGCCTGCTTCCAGCCAGTCGATCACTCCGCCAAGGGTTTCAAGCAGCACATTCTGCGTGACCTTGACATTCGTGCCCTGGCCGCGGGTGATGACTTCGAGCGTGTAGTCCGAGCGGATCGCGCCCTGCAGGTAGATGGCATAGGGCGCGGGAACGAGGCCGTTGATTCCCTGCGCGCCGGGCACGACGAACTCGATGAACGCGTCGCCCTGGGCGTCGTAGCCGTACTTGTTGCGGGGGTTGCCGAGCGTCTCGGGGGTCTGACCGCCGATGGGGAGGAAGTCCGAGGGAGCTGCGAGCAACTTGGCATCGCTCAGGCCCGTGCCCGCCGGCACCTCGAACACCGCGAAGATCGAGTCGCCGATCAGGTCCTGGCTGGAGAAGACGAGGCCGGTCCGCTCGCGTCCTTGCAGGATGGACGAAAGACCGATGTTCGAGCCCGTCTCGGTCAACCGGAACGTGGCGCGGATGCGGGTCCCCGGCGCGATCGGCTGGCCGTTGTTGAGATGATAAACATCGATATCGGGGCTGATGGTGGTGGGGTTGCCTGCCGCGCCGGGCGTGCCGATGGCGGATGCAACGACCTGCTGGACAACGTCGTCGCGGGTGTTGAACCGGCCGTCGCGCCCCGAGCGGCGCGTCGAGACCACGCCGTCGGAACTCGTCCCCGTCACCACATCGTCGCGGGTGTTGGGCAGCCCGTCGTTGCCGCGGCTGTGCGTGAAGGTGTACCGACCGTTGGTAATGGAAACAAGATCGTCTCCCGTGCCGAAGCCGCCATCAGAACCGGCGAAACTGATGGGGAGCGGCGCGTTCAGGAGTGCTGTGCCGTTGCCCGAGTCCGTGTCGCCCAGGAAGCCCGTGTTGCCGTCGTCGAAGACTTCCATCGTGAAGCGATAGGAGCCGACAGCGCCGGGGACCGGCTCGGCGTTGTTGATGGCGTTGGGGTCCGTCAGGTTGACGCCCGCAAGGTTGCCGGCCACGACGAGGTAGTAGGTGCCCGTCACGGTCACAAGGTACTGATCCTCGTTGGACAACTCACCCTCGTCGAGCGGGGCATTGGGCAGGCGGCGGATCGGGCCGGTGATGCCTCCGGTCTGGTTGCCGAAGAGCCCGCCGAAAGGGTCGTTCGGATCGAAAGCCCCGAGGCCGTTGTTGGCCGCGAGTTGCACGCCCGCGGCGTCGTAGATGCCGCGTCCGGCCCGCTGGGCCACGCCCTGCGTCCCGCCCAAGCGGAGAATCTGGCCGGCCCGGAGCGAGATCATGTAAACGTCGGCATCGCCGCCGGAGCGGAAGGTCGTCGCGTTGGCGTCGGGGTGGTCGCCGATGGTGCCGCGGATCGTGAACAAACGGTTCACATCCGCCAAGCCGTCGGGGCTGGAGTTGTCGTCAAAGACTGTGTTGAGATCGATCGCGCCGTAGAAGTCGATGGTCGGCTGTCCGGCGGGATTGCCGGGGAGAATCTTGTCGCCGGCATCTCCGACGATGTTGTCCTCGGAGAAGTCGTCGCCGATCTGCCCGTCGCCGTTGCCGTCGAGTTGCGAGGATTGCGATGCGCCGCGGAGGAGGTCCGCGTCGAGCACGAACCGGTACACGCCCGGCCCCGGAACGCCCTGGAGGCTGGGCAGGTCGCGGTTGGTGATGGTCGTGGAGAAGGTGATGGAGGCCGTGAGCGTCGCGGCGCTGTAGGTCAGCGTGTAGTCCACTCCCTGCGCGAGGCCGATCGTCAGACCGCCCGCACGGACCTCGAAGATGCTCAGCGCATCACCGAGCGTGCTGGCGTCGATCGCCTGGTTGAAGGTGATGAGGCCGACATAGACACGCCCGTCCTCGATCACGGCGAGGTCCTGCACCTGCACCGGCACGGGGTTGGCGTCCAAGCGGTTGATCCGGAAGTTGCCCGCGGCGTTGAAGTTGGCTCCGTTGACGGTCACGGGGCCGATCGAGCCTGTCGATGCGACGCGGTACTGCTGGGAGTTGAACTGTGAGCCGATTTGCGTGCCGCCGATGCTCACGCTGCCGATCGAGGAGCGGCCGTCATCGGCCCGATCGTCCGAGGTGCCCAGGAAGCCGTCGGGTCCGCGAAGGATGCCCGCCGCGACATCCGAGCGAGTGAAGTTGCCGCCGATGATGACCTGCCCGATCGAGCCGTCGGTGACGGCATCGGCCGCATCGCCCGATCCGCCGAAGGACGCGTCGGTCCCAAGGTCCACGCCCGCGAGGAAAGCGGTCGTATCGACGTTGCCGGCGACATTGATGGTGGTGATGGCATCGCGAGCCGAGACTCGCGACTCAACAGCCGATCCGGCGTTGAACGAACGGATGATCCGCCCGGCACGAAGGCCGGCGCGGTTCAGGGAACCTGCGGCGAACGAATCGACCTCGCGGTCGGAACTGAAGTTGCCAGCGAACACGCCGCCAACGATGACCGAGCCTGCGTCAAGGGCCCCGACGGTCAGTTCGGTGTCGGAGGCGGTCCCGCCCAGGTTGCCCGTCACGCTGAGCGAACGCAGGTCGCGTGCCCGGAGATGGCCCGCGACAAACGAAGCGGCGGTGAAGGACTGGACATCCCCGCCCGAGCCGAAGGTGCCTGTCGAGTTGATGGTCCCGAAGGCCGCAGTGGTGAGCGCCCCGTCCAGGTACACGGACGATGCGCCCTGCAGGGTGCCCTCGACGATCGCGGAGCCGAGCGCGGCGTTGTTACCGCCCAAGACTCGAAGGTTGGTGAGCGTTGTGTCGAGAGCGCTAATCCGGAGCGTGGTCGCGGTCGTGGTGTTGCGAAGGGTGATGAGACCATTGGGACGGTCCCAGAAGGCCTGGCCCGCGCCCGAGAAGAGAACGGTCGCGCGCTCGCCGCTGAGGAGCGTGATGTTGAACGCCGCGCCGTTCGGGATGGCCACGGCCGAGACGCTCGGATTCGAGACCAGCGACGGATCGATGGCGGCGAGGTTGCCTCCGGTGTTGCGTTGAACATTGCCGCTGGTGGGTCCGACGGCACCGTCGGCATACGCCCGCACCTGCACCGACCCCGGACCCACGGAGACCGAGCCGATGCTCGATACGCCCGGACCCGTTCTGTTCAACGCGTTTCCATACCTTCCGCCGTTGGCCGCGGTGATCCCCGCGATGATGCGGATGTTCGCGGCCTTGCCCGCGATGACTACGTCGCCCACATTGCCGGAGTGAACGGTGTCGAGGTCGCCCCCGCCGCCGCCCGCCCGCCCGTCGGGGCCGAGGTCGGCCGCGCCCGCGAGGATGATGAGTCCCGCGGCGATGTTTGCTTCGACGCGGGAGATGAGATCACCCGCCGCGATGTAGGTGCCATAGCCGCGCGACAGGTTGTCGTTCCCGATGCGGTTGGCGCGCACCAGGCCGATGGACTCACCGGCGAAGATGCCCGTCTCAAAGATGCTGCCGGTCTGCACCGTGATCGAGCCGATCGTGGTGCCCGCGCGGATCGTGGGCCCGTCGAAGGCCGTGGTCTTGAACGTCCCGGGGGGCAACTGGTTCCGCTGCCCGCCGGAGGGCGGGAAGGGGTTGCTGGGGCGCAGCGCGCTCGCGATGCCGATGTGCCCGACAAACCCGTCCGCGCCGACCAGCAGCGAGATCGTGCCGATGGAGCCGTGCGTCTCGACATCACCCAGGAGGTGGCCTCCCTGGATGGTGATCGAGTCGATGTTGCCGTCGCCGGCGAAGATGCGGAAGCCGCGACGGAAGGAGCCGTTGGTGATGAGGATCGAGCCGATGCCGCCGGAGTGGGAGATGATGTCCCCCGCGACATCGCCGTCGATCACGATGGCGTTGATCCGGCCGAAGGCGATGATGCGCCCGCGCGAGACCTGGTCGTTCACAGGGATCGCAGAGACCCGCGCGGCCCGGACGGTGCCGGTGATGTTCTGACCGACGAGGAGGTCGTTGTAGATCTGCCCGCTGCTGGCCGTGATCGAGCCGAGGTTGCCGCGGATGTCCAGCGCTCGGTCCCGCCCGTCGGTCGGACGGCCGATGTTGCGGCCCGCCACGATGGTGTCGGCATTGCCGAGGATCATCAGATCAACAAGCAGGTCGCGTCCGGCGGACAGTCGCGTGAGCCGGCCGTCGGAGGGATCGGTCGAGGAGATCGACATGTCCACATCGTTGGTGAGGGACTCGATCGTCCCGATCGGCCCGGAGGAAGACAGCACCCCCTGCATGCGGCCCGTGGATCGGACAAGGTCGATCCGGCCGTCCGGGCCGTTCGAGAGGAACTCGGTCAGCGTGATCTCGCCGGACGCGATGACCTGGATGATCGGACCCGCGACATTGATGGAACTGGAGCGGATGTCCCCGCCGGCGGTCATGTTCCGCAAGTTGCCAGAGGTCACGGTCGTCGAGCGGATGTCATTCACCGCGATGATATTGAAGATCTGGTTGTTCACGAGCACGGTGACCCGCGACAAGTTTCGCGCGCTCACCGAGCCGAACAGCGAGCCGCCCGCGTCGATCTCCAGGTCCGACATGTCCCCGGCAAGCCCGTTGGTGACGACGCTCTGGATGTTCAGCGAAGCCTGGATGCGCGACGGCCGAATCTCGGTGGGGATGCCGAGGCGTGTCGAGTTGCGGAACTCATCGGCGCTGACGGTGCCGATGTTATTGGCGGCCTGCAGGAACGTGCCGTCGTAGGCGCCGCCCGTGATGTTGACCTCGACGATCGACAGAGCCGAGACAAACGAGCCGAACAGGTCGCTGTTGACGGCGCGGATCAGCCGCACCGTCCCCGCGTAATAGTTGAGGTCCTGCACGCGCAGAGACTGCCAGAAGTCATCCAGCGGCACCGACGCGATGTACGCCTGGTCAAAGCGACCATTCGTGATGGTAATGTTGTCGAGGCCGAACACCGCGTTGGGCAGGCCGATCGGATTTTCCGTTCCGATCGTCGTGCGGGCGGCCAGCCCGATGTTCGCGGCGATGATCGTGCCCGCAAACACGGCGCCCGTTCCCGTCACCAGGATGATGTCGTCGTCCGCGAAGATGCCCGCGGCTGCGAAGGGCGAGGCTCCCGTGCCCAGCAGGCCCTGCCCCACGTTAACCACGTTGATGGCGACCGCGTAGACGTTGCCGAAGATGCCCTCAAAGACGTTGGTGGGTGCCACGCCGTCGGAGTTCGCCACCAGGCGAAGGAGGTGGCCGTTCTCAACGATCACGTCGCCCACCGCGCCGCCGACGTCCACGTTGGTCAGGTCGCCGCCGCGAACGACGATACCGTCGAGGTAGCCGTCGATCGGCGATCCCAGGTCCTCCAGTGGGGACGGGGGCATGAAGTCGGGGTTGGTGATCGGAACTTGAATAGTGCCGTCCCAGTCGGCACCCTGCGTCGCGACACCGTCGATCGCATCCCCGCTTACGCCCAGCGGCCCGCCCACATCGCCCTGGCGACCCTGGGCCAGTCCCATGAACGGCCCGAGCCGAGTCGGGCCTGCGCCCGAGGTCTGCGTCCGTCCGAGGTTGCCCGTCCCGATCCGCAACTCGCGCAGCGCGAGCGCATCGATCGCGACAATGTCGCCGTTAGTGGTCTCGTTACGGATGACGTTCAGCGGCCCCCCGCTTGAGTCGATCCGCCAGACGTCGATCTCGGATACGCCGTTGAAGATCACGCTCGGCCTGTTGGCCCCCGCGGTGATGTTCAGCCGACCAAGGCTGACGACGCCGGGTGTCAGGCCCGTGAAGACCAGTTCCGCGGCGTCCTCCAGGTTGATATTGATCCGCGCGAACGCGATGCCCTGCGACCCGTCGACCGGGATGATTCGAATCTCCCCGGCGGACGTAAACCCAAGCGGCCCACCGCCGCGGATCAGGACGCTGAACGCCGCGCCGCCGTCATCGACAAAGGTGATTTGGGTGTTGTAGAACAGCGGCGTCACGATGTCCGCGTTGCCACCGTTCTGGATGAGGTTGAAATCCGCGAAGCGCAGGTCCGAGTTCACGCCCATCCGGAAGACCGGCGTGCCGTCGATGATCTGTCCGCCGGGGAACTGCGATCCATCGCCGTTGTTGTTCACGCCCACACGGAACTGATCGAT
>Ga0163144_10014669_pt1 | contig 16248 bp, 13 predicted proteins | sample OliLak19BULKMAT1_FD_123175 | JGI IMG/M metagenome (GOLD analysis project Ga0163144, IMG submission 123175) | Freshwater microbial mat bacterial communities from Lake Vanda, McMurdo Dry Valleys, Antarctica - Oligotrophic Lake LV.19.BULKMAT1 | ecosystem: Environmental > Aquatic > Freshwater >... | reverse complement strand
GCGGGATCGCGCCGCCCCGCGGGGTCGCGCCGCCCCGCGGGGTCGACCGGCCAGTGCGCGGGACGAGCCGCCCGGGGGCCGGGAACGTCTCCCGCCCGGTCGGAGCCGGGCGCGGGATCGAGGGAGGCGCTCAAGGGTGGACCCGCAACGGGGACGTGGTGGCGCGTGGACCGGGCATGGGAGCGGGCGCGTCGCCCCATGGCGACCCGCCCGCTGCGGATCCGGTGCGCGCGCGCGCGGATCCCAAAACCGGCGAGCGGTGGCTCGCGCTCCTAGCGCGGTGAGATCAAAGCACGAAGTACTCGCGGATGCGCTGGATCGGGATGATCTGCACTCCGTTGGCTTGCGCTTCCTTATACAGCGGCAGGTCGCTGGGGCTCAGGGGCGTTTCCAGCGGCTCGCCGAACTCGTCGACGAAGATTTCCGATCCGACGATCAGGAAGTCGGTGGTGAGGTCGAGCGCCGACTGCACATTGATGCCCATGCGGGCGAGCAGGTCGCGGAGCTCCTTCTCGTCGTACTGGCCCGAGAATCGGCCGGCGAGGACCGCGTTGCGCTCTCCACGCGGGTCGTAAACCGGGTTGATCAGCACGTCGCCCGGGCTGATCGGGTCGAAGGGGTCGACGACGTCGTACAGGGCAATCTTGGCGCGGTTCGATTGGACCTCGATCACTTCGCCGTAACCCTTAACGCGGCGGTTCGCGGCGGTGCCACCTTCGATGCGGAAGCGGATGCCGCGGGCCGCGCGCTGTTCGGCGCCGACGTCGATCCACGCGCTGTTCGTGATGGAGCTCACCGCGAGCACCGCAGCGTCGGGCAGTTCGCGGGCGTCGGGGGTGGTGAAAGTGAGCTTGCGGCCCTGCTCGTCGATGCGCGCACCCAGGCGCGCGACTTCCTGGGATTGGGAGCGCTGCAGCGTCTCCATTTCCGTGCGCAGGTTGCGCATTTCGGTGTCGAGGGCGGTCACACGCGCGCGCTCGGTGCCGAGGTTGCGCTGGAGTTCGCTCTCGCGGTCCGCGGCGTTGCTGCGTGCATCCGCGAGTTCCCCGCGCAGGGTTGCGTTGAGAGTGTCCTTCGCCCGGACGTCCGCGGCGCGGCCCTGGCGCTCGGTCGCAAGCTCGCTCTCAAGGCGGCTGACGTCGCTTTCGAGTTGCGCGATGCGGCTGCGGCGGGCTTCCGACTCGGCCCGCAGGGGCGCGATCGCGAGTTCGAAGTCCGTGACACTCGCATCGAGGTTGGGGAAGCTGGCGCGCAGCTCCTCGAACCCGGCGGCCACGGTCTCCACGTTGGTGCGCGGGCTGGCCGCGGTCCGGTCGTAGAAACCGAGCACTTGGCTGAGCTCGCGGGCGTATTGGGCTTCGGATTCGAAGCGTTGCGTAGCCACGGTCTCCTTGGCCGTGGCGGATTCGGCTTCGAGGCGGACCTGGGTGAGGTCGCTCCGGGAAATGACGGCAAAGGCGACCGCCACGAGAGCCGCGACGATCGTCGCGATGATCCAGACCACGCTGACGCGGGCGGCGCCGCTGTTCGAACGCATCATGGAGGAGGGACCTCGGAGAAGGGGCACCCAAGAGCGGGCGCGGGGTGGAGCGGGGGGGGAAACGCCGTGGGGGCGGGGGATCGAAGCGGCCGCGTTGGGGCGCTCCGGGAGGACGCGATTCCAGCCGCCGGGAGCGGGAGGATCGCCGCCTCCGCGGCGGAGCGACGTTGATACCCGAGGCCTGGGGCCCGGGCAAGGGTTTTTGGCGCCGCTTGACGCCGCGTTCCTGGCTTCTAGCGTGGAAGCGCGCCAAAGTGACGCTTCACCCCGCCGCGGGCCGAAATTAGACGTCCCCCTTGCCCCCCCACGTTGGACCCGCATCCTGCGACCCCCCGCGCGAATCCGCAGCCCGCGATCCCGCCGGCTGGGCCGCGCACTCGAACCCTCGGTGTCCTGGGGGGCATCGCATCGGGCAAGTCCCACGTGGCTCGAACGCTGGCGGGAGCGGACGGCGTGCTGATCGACGCGGACGCACTCGCCCAAGCCGCGCTGCTTCATCCGCAGGTTGTGGAGCACATCGCCGCCGCGTTCGGACCCGGTGTTTTCAACTCCGACGGCCAACCGGACCGGCGCAAGCTCGCCGACGTGGTTTTTTCCGACCCGACCAAACGCCGCCAGCTCGAGGGCTGGATCCACCCGCGGGTTCGTGCGACCATTGCGCAGCGCTTGCACGCGGCGCGCGAGCTCGGCGTCCCCCTGGCCGTCCTCGACGTGCCGCTGCTGCTCGAGAACGACGCGCAACACGGTTTGGTCGCCGAGTGCGACGCCCTGGTGTTCGTCGACGCGCAGCCCCAGGAGCGCGAGCGCCGAGCGGTCGGGACGCGTTCCTGGCCCCCCGGTGACGTGGAACGCCGCGAAGCCCTCCAGTTGCCCCTGGATCAAAAACGGAGCCGCGCAACTCACGTGCTGCACAACACGGGCTCGCTGGCGGAGTTGACCGCCGCCGCCCAAGCCCTGCGCGCAACCTTGCTGCGCGGGCCCGACGGACGCCCCTGAGCCTTTTCGCGCCGCGCCCTGCTGCTTCAATTCCGAGCCCGCGCCGCCGTTTCACCCCCCATTTCCGACTCGACGTCCCGACCCGCGAATCCATGGCCCACAAGAAGCGCCAACGCCCGTTCAAACCCTTCAAGTCCCACGCCTTCCAAGGGGGGCCGCCGCCGCTTTCCAAGCCGCGTGAGACTCCGACCCGGGTCTACGAGGAGATGCGCATCGAGTGGGATGCGGTTCCCGCCGACCTGGACGAAGAGGCGCTGGCGGAGCTCGACGAGACAATTCCCAGCCTGGGTCGGAAGAAAAAACCCGAGGCGGTCGAGTACGCGGCCCTCCAGGGGCTGGCCCTCGCCGAGCTGCACGCCATCGCGGAAGCCGAGGGTCATTCCGACCTGCGCGGCAAGAAGCGCCGCGAGGTCGTGTTCGAAATTGCGCGCGCGCGGCTCGAAAAACGCGTTCCGCTGATTGCGCAAGGGGTCATCGAGATCGTCGGCGAGGACAAAGGTTTCCTGCGCACGCACCACGCCTCCTACCTCGGCACCCACGAGGACGTGTTCGTTCCGCCGAGCCTCGTGCGGGCTTTCGGTCTGCGCACGGGCATGACGGTGCGCGGGCCGCTGCGGCCGGTCCGCGAGGACGAGCGCTACTTCTGCGTCCGCTCGATCGAAAGCATCGATTTCCACGATCCCGAGTTCGCCGCGACGCGCACTCCCTTCAAGGAACTCGTGCCGCTCTACCCCGAGCGCCGCATCGTGCTCGAGGGCGCCGGGGACAACCCCCTCGAGATGCGCATCGTCGACCTCGTGACGCCGATCGGCCGCGGCCAACGCGGTCTGATCGTCGCACCGCCGCGCACGGGCAAAACCGTGCTGCTGCAGCAGATCGCGAACTCGATCATGTCCAACGCGCCCGACGCGCACCTCGTGATCCTCCTCTTGGACGAGCGCCCCGAAGAGGTCACGGACTTCCAGCGGCGCATCAGCGGCGACCGGCGCGAAGTTGTCAGTTCGACGTTCGACGAGCCCGCGGCGCGGCACCTCAAAGTCGCCGAGATGGTGATGTACAAAGCCCGCTGCCTCGTCGAAGCCGGTGAGGACGTCGTGATCCTGCTCGATTCGATCACCCGCCTGGCGCGCGCGGCCAACACCGAAGCGCCGAGCAACGGCAAGCTGCTTTCGGGGGGTATCGAGGCGACGGCGATGCAGATGCCGAAGCAGTTTTTTGGCTCCGCGCGCAACATCGAAGGTGGCGGTTCGCTGACGATCCTCGGCACGGCGTTGATCGAAACCGGATCGAAGATGGACGAGGTCATCTTCGAGGAGTTCAAGGGCACCGGCAACATGGAGCTCGTGCTCGAACGGCGCCTTTCGGACCGACGGATCTTCCCCGCAATCGACATCAACCGCTCGGGAACGCGCAAGGAAGAGCTGCTCTTCACCGCGCAGGAACTCGAGCGCATCTGGGTGCTGCGCAAGGTCCTGAACGAGCTCGATCCGGTTGAAGCGATGGAGATGCTGACGCAAAAAATGCGCCGCACGAAGGTCAACGGCGAGTTCCTGATGACGATCGGCGGCTGACGGAGGCGTCGTTTCGGCCGATTGCCAAGCCGCTGCGTTCGTGCCACAGCGCAAGGCCGTTGCACTTCTCAGGACTCCGCAGGTCGGGAGCGCGGGCCTTCAGGCCCGCCTTGGGAGAACACGCCGTCATGGCGACGTCGCGCGTCGCTCCAGGGCGGGCCTGGAGGCCCGCCCTCCCAGCCAGCGGCTCGGGCCGGTTTCAGCCGCCGCCCGAATGCGGCGCGGATGCCTTCAGAACCTCGTCGAAGGACCGCGCCGCGGGGCCCAGACGGGCGCGCGACGAACGCAACGCTTCCAGTTGTTCGAGCGCGAGCCCGAGCCACACGAGCTCGTCGCGGTCCTCGCGCAGGTACGCATCGAGGGCGGCGCGGTAGAGCGCGGCCAGATGCCGCGTCAGGCGCTCTTCGCCGTCGAGGAAACGCCACTGGAAGAGGTAGCGGTTGCGCTCGATGACCGCCCGCACCAGCTTTTCGTCCACCCGGCGCCGGATGGTGCCGCGGTGGTGGTGCTCGGCGACGGAATCCGCGCAGTACAGCACCGACCGCCCCGCCCGCCAGGCCGCAAAGCCAAGGTCGAGGTCCTCGTAATAAAAGGGCTCGTAGAGCGGGTCGAAGCCGCCGATCGCGAGGAACTCGGAGCGCCGCAGGAGTGCGGCTCCCCCCACGGCGTAGGTGACGGGCAAGACTCCGTGTTCGTAGGCCTCGGCGCGCCCCGCGAGCCCGGGCTGATCCACCTCGGCAACATCATGGCGCAAACGCACTCCGGTGACCGATTCGATGCGTTTGGCGGCTCCAAACAGCAGCAAACGGGGCACGGCGGAATGCACGAGCGGGTCGGCGAGCGCCGCGATCAGGGGTTCGAGGAATCCCGCGTGCACACGCACATCGGGGTTCATCAGGAACACGAGTTCGTGGCGCGCGGCTTCGACGCCGGTCAGCATCGCACGCGCAAAACCGCCGTTGGCGTCGCGCGCGATCGGTCGGACGGTGATTGAAGGGGAAACGCTGTCGGCCGCGGACGCAGACGTTGGGTACTGCTCGGCGAGCCACGCCGCGAGTTCACCCCTGCCCGTGTCGTCGACGACGATGACCTCGTCACCCACGTTGCGGCGCACCAGGTCGGCCAGAAGCGGCGGCAGATGGCGGCGCAACAGGTCGCGGTCGTCGAGGCTCGCGATGACGACCGAAACCGGCGAAACAACGGCATCCACGCGGGATTCGGGCGCGTTTTCCGCGCTCGGGCCCTGTGCATCGCGGTGGGCGCTCACGGTTTGGACTCCTTGGTTTCACCGTCGCGGTCGCGCCAGTTGCCCGCGCGGCGGCCAAGGCGTGTGCGCAACAGCAGCGAGCGTGCGCGCGTGGCGCCGAGTTCCTGCTCCGCCGCGCGCATTTCGCGCCGGCGCCACTGAAGTTCGCGCAGCAGCGCTTCAAGGAGTTCCGACGCAGCCACGCCGTCGTTTTCTCCGCGCTCGCGCGGGCGCTCGCCCTGGCCCTCTTCAAGGCGCCGCAGAAGGCGCTCCGCGTGCGATTCAAAGTGCGCGGCGCGTTCGGTGACGGCGGCGAGTTCGCGTTCGAGGTGCCCGATCCGTTCGCGCTGGAGTCGATCGAGGTCGGCAAGCCGTGCTTCGGCCTCGACGAGGCCCCCCTCGCGCTCGATCACCAGCGCCTTCAGCCGCTCGAGTTCGCGCTCCGCGCGGGTCAGTTCCGCCTGCGCCGCGACCTCGGCCGACTCAAGCCGTTCCTGGTTCTCCCGACGCCACGCGTTCTCGCGCCCCAGGCCCTCCAACTGTTCGCGCAGCCAATCGCGCTCCCGCGCGACCTGCACTTGCTCGTCCCGCAGCCAATCGCGCTCTTGGGCGAGCACAAGCTGCTCGCCGCGCAGCCAGTCGCGCTCGCGCACCAGCCCGGCTTGTTCCGAATGCAGCCAATCGCGCTCTTTGGCGAGCACGAGTTGTTCACCGCGCAGCCAATCGCGCTCGCGCACCAGCCCGGCTTGTTCCGAATGCAGCCAATCGCGCTCTTTGGCGAGCACGAGTTGTTCACCGCGCAGACCGTCGCACTCGCGCACGAGCCCGGCCTTCTCCGCGCGCAGCCAATCGCGTTCACGGCCCGTCCCCGCACTCACTTCGCGCAATGAATCGCGTTCGGCCTCGAGCGCAGCGCGTGTTTCGCGCAGCCATTCCGCCTCGCGTGTGAGCTGGTCCACCTGATCCGCGAGCCAGGCGCTCTTCTCGCGGTCCGCCGTCTGCTGCTCGACGAGCCAACGATTTTCCTTTTGCGCCGCTTCGATGCGCTCCTCGAGCCACGCGCGCTCGCGGACTTTTTCCGCGGCCAGCTTGGCCTGTTCCTCACCCACGCTGCGCACCTCGGCGCGCGCTTCGGCGACCTGCCTTGCGCGCCACGCGGCCTCCTCTGCACGCGCCGCAAGGCCCTTCTCCGCGCCGGCCAACCGCTCACGCAGCCACTCGAGCTCGCGCGCCTTTTCGGCGAGCTGCTGGGCGCGCCAACTCGCTTCTTTCGTTTTGGCTGCGCTGGCCCGCTGCAAGCCGACCGATTGCTCGCGCAGCCAGTCGCGTTCCGTGTCCATGTCACGCAGCGTTTCGCGCGTTTTCGAAGCGCCGCCAAACGCGCGCTGGAACAGCTCCGCGCTCGAGATTTGCGTCGCGCCGAGCAGCGGACCGAGGCGCTCGAGCCCCGTCAGCACGCGCCCAAATAGCGCGGACAGGGGCATGTCAACGAGTTCCTGGTGCGCGCGTGTGACCTCGACGAGGTGCGCGAGGGGCGTGGTCGCGGGGCGCCGGCGACCGGCGGCGCGCTCACGCGCCTGTGTGTAGAGCTGCTCCAGTTCGACAACCTGCGCACTCGCGTCCTTCACCTCGGGCAACCCCGCGCGCAGGGTTTGATAAAGGTCAGACTCGTCGAGCAAGCGTCGCAGGCACGCGCGGAGGTCAGCGCTGTCGCCGGGCTCAAACAGCAGCCCGTCCACACCCGCGCGAACACTTTCGGGAAGCGCCCCGACCCGCGACGCGACCACCGGCACACCCGCGGCAAACGCCTCGCGGATGGCAAGTGGTTGGTTCTCGACCCAGATCGAAGGCACCACAAGCACATCCACGCGCTCGAGCACACCCGCGAGTTCGCGCGCATCGAACGCACCGTGCCATTTGCCGCCGAGGGCGAGCGTGCGCGCACGCATGGCGTCGGCGAACACACGATCCGTGGAGTCGCCGAACACCAGCAACTCGGCGGGACGCTCGAGCCCCGCGAACGCCTCGAGGAGGACGTGCACACCCTTGTGCTTCGTCATGCTGCCCACGTAACCGATGCGCAGGGGCGTCCGGGGCCGTTCGACCGCCCGCGCGCGCGCGAGGTGGCCCGTGTGAATGCCGTAGGGCAAAACGACGATGCGGTCCTTGCGCAGGCCGCCCGCACGCAGGCGCTCGGCGAGGAACTCCGTGGGCGCGAGGATGAGGTCCAACCCGCCGTACACCGCGGCGCGGCGGCGGTCGAGTTTGGCCCGGCGCAGGGCCGCTTCGCGCCATTCGTTCGGGTGCAGCCCGGAGCGCTCTACGTCCCCGGCGAGCACCGCGGTCAGAGCGCTGCGCTTGGCCGCGGGCAAGGATTTCGCGAAGGCCCCCTGGTGGTAGTCGCCGAGCGCGGGGATCGTGTTGAGCACCGCGAGCGCCAGGTCGCAGCGGGCGCACACCGCCGGGTCGCCCAGTGTTTCGCAGCGCGCGAGATCCGGGCGCAGGAGCGTGAAGCGGTGGCAGATCGGATAGTAGTCGTGGGCCGTGTAAACGACGGGCAGTCCCCGTTCGGCGGCGCGCTCGGCAAAACCCAATCCGAGCTTCACCATGTGCTGCAGGTGGACGAGTTCGGGCCGCTCCACATCGAGCCACGCGGCAAAGCGGTCGGCAAGTCCGGGCGGGTCGAGCGCCTCCGCGGGATCCGCCGGTGTGCGCAGGACGTTGAGCCACGTGATCTCGTAACCGTCGCGCTCCTCCCGCCGCAGCGACAGGTCGGGCAGCTCGGCCACGGAATAGGGCGCGAACACGAGCACGCGGTGCCCGCGCGCCGCGAATGCCGCCGCGAGGGCCGCGGTGTAGTTCTCGACGCCGGCGCGTTCGTGGGGCGGGAAGGCGTGGGCCACTAGGCACAGGCGCATGGTCCGTCAGGATAGCCGGACGGAGCATCGCAAGTGTCGGCCTTTGCGAACCCACCCCACCGGATCCAAGACGCAGCGCGGGGACCGGCTCCGTTCGAGGGGCAGCGCCGGGCCAGGGAGCCGAATGGGAGCGCGCCGCGACCGCGGCTTTGGATACAACGCCCGCGGCAGGGCCCGACCGGCGTGTGCCTCGACCATGGAACCACCCCCCCACCCCACGCGGGTGCTGATCCTCCACGGCCCGTCCGCGCGGACACGCGCGGAAACCTTAGCGGGTGCGCTCGTCGCTCAAGGACTGTTGACCGTGGTCGAACCGATGTGTTCCGGCGCGCGCGCACAACACGCCCTTCGCACGCGCGCCTCAAAATGCGATGCACTCGTGGCGGTGGGACTCGGGGACCTCGCGCTCCCCGCCATCGCCCGACTGCGCGCGCTAGCGGGGCCAGCGGTTGGAGCGCGGATCTGGCTCGACGGGACGGACCGCACGCGCGTCGAACCCACGGATAGCGCGCGCGCACGTGAGCCGCACCCGGCCCTCGCGCGCATCCTCGCGCAACGCGCATTCGATCCCTGCGAGGTCCTCGACGCGGACTCCACCCCGGAGGCGTGGAGCGCCCGGATTGCGGCCCGCACCGCGGCCGCGGACGCCCCCATCGGCGCTGTGCCGACACACGCGGTCGACGACGACCTGCTCGCGGCCGCGGTGTACCTCATCGAGCAAGAGCGGCGCCTCGCGAGCTGGGGCCGCGACCTCGAGGAACACCGCGCCGACCTCGAGGCCGGCGGCCGAGTACTCCCCCGACTGCGCGCCGTGCGCCGCCGGGTGCGCCGTTTCTTGCGCAAGCGCGGCCTTGCCTGAAAGCCCCTGGCCGATGGCCGACTGTTAGACTTTGTGCCCTATGCGCATCCTGCACGTGAACTCCCTGGCGGGCGCCGCCGGGGGAACCGAGTGGTACTGCCAATCGCTGATTGAAGCTCAGCGCGAGCGCGGCCACACCGCAGCCTTCCTCGGCGGGGATGCGCAGACCGCGGAGCACACCGAACTGCGCCGCGTCGTGCACCGTCCCGACTTCACGGCCGCGAACCTCGTGCACGACGACGAGCTCGAATCCGCATTTCGCGCGTTTGCCGCGCAGTTTCGGCCCGACCTGATTCACCTGCACAACACACACCAGCTCTCGGTGGGTTTGTATCCACAGGTGGCACGCGTGGGTGTCGCGGTGGTGCAGACCGTCCACGACTTCGGATACCTGTGCCCAAACTCCTGGTGTGTGTGGCCCGACGGCACCGTGTGCGCGGGTGGTCCCGGACGCAAGTGTTTTGAGCACGGCTGCGAGAAGAACTACCCCTACGACGCGCGCATCGTGCTGGCCTGGAAACTGCGCTACGAGGCGATGCAACGCTGCGTGCAAGCGTTCCCGTGCCCGAGCCAGTTCCTCGCGGACAAACTCGCGGGCCACGGTTTCCCGCGCGCCGTGGGATTGCCGCTGTGGGTCGAGGATGCGCACAACACACCGACGTCGGTGGATGCACTGCCGCCCCGGGACGCCGCGCGGGTCCTCTTCCTTGGCCGTTTGGTGCCCGAAAAGGGCGTCGAAGTGTTGGTGCGTGCGTGGCCCAAGGTGCTCGCCAAAGTGCCGGATGCGGTGCTGAGCATCGTCGGTGGTGGGCCCGAGGCCGAACCGCTTGCACGGCTCGCGCGGGACGTTGGACTGGACCCTGCGGCGATCTTCGTCGGCAAGGTCCCCCACCACGAGGTCGCGGCGCACCTTGAGCGCGCGACGTTGCAAGTGTTGCCGTCGGTGTGGTGCGAAAACTCACCGGTGACGACGTACGAAAGTTACCGGCGCGGACTGCCGATGGTCGCGAGCGACATCGCGGGATTGCCGGCCATGGTGCGGCCCGGTGAGACGGGACTTTTGGCGCGGCCGCGCGACGCCAGTGACCTCGCAGAGAAGATCGTCACGCTGCTCCTCGATCGCGCACTGCAGCGGCGGTTGTCGCAGGGCAACCTCGATTCCGCGCGGCGTTTCACGAAAGAAGTGCACCTAAAGAAGCTGTTTGCGCTGTACGACGTGGCACTGGCGGACGGCCACCCAACCGGGGACGCCGATACCGACCTCTTGGCCGCCACCGACGCGTTTTTTCGCCGCTTCGGTGAAGTCGAAGACTGGGCGCTGGGGATGCAAAAACACATCCAGTGGCTCGAAAGCCAACGCTAGGCCCGGGTTATTCATCAGGTTTTCTAGCAGACGGGCCCAAGTCGTCGTCTGGTGGTGCTTTGCGGCCGCGGGCGTCCGCGTTGACCTGTTCAAGGTCGACTGTGGATCCCGTGGTCGCAAAGTGCCGCCCGAGGGCGAAAGGCGGCCGTCGGCCGCCGGTTGGGCCGTCCGATCGGAAAGCTGGGGAATAACTCGGGCTAGCTAGAGCGCTGGCAGACATGTCCAGTGCGCTTTTCAACCCAAGGCGGGCCAGATGCCCGCGCTCCCCGCCGCACCCAACTCACAACATGAACGCGCCGCCGTTTTGGTCGATGGCTTGGCCGGTGACTCCGCGCGAGTCGGGCGAAAGGAGCCACGCCACCGTCCCCGCGATCTCCGCGGGTTGCGACATGCGCCCGGCGGGCACTTCCTGCATTGCGATGCGGTGCGCCTCTGCGGGGGTCACGCGCATGGCGCGCGCCATGCCCTCGAGCCCCTCGCGCGCCATCTCGGTGTCGACCCACCCCGGGCACAACGCGTTGACTTCGATCCCCTGTGGCGCAAGCTCGCGCGCGAGCGCGCGCACGAGCCCGAGGATGCCCGCCTTGCTCGCGCAGTACCCGGTGTAACCGCCGACGCCGATGCGCGCGAGGATCGACGCGATGAACACCAATCGGCGTGGCTGTGGGCCCGGCGCGAGGTGGCGGAGCGCCGCGCGCGCCGTGAAGTAAGAGCCGCTCAAGTTCGTCGCGACGAGGTCGAGGAACCGGTCGTCGTCACCGTCCTGATTGGGCCCGCCGATGCCTGCGTTGCCGACAAAGTCGTGGAACGGTCCCTGCTCTCCCGCGGCCTGCTCGAATGCCCGATTGACCGCGTTGCGGTTGCGGACGTCGCAGGCAAACGCCTGAACGGGGCCACATCCTTCGGCGCGCAGTTCTTCGATCAGCGCCGCGAGGCGCGCGACCTGGCGCGCAAACACCGACAGGGCCGCGCCTTCGCGCGCCAGCCGCTCTGCGATCGCGCGTCCGATCCCGGTTCCCGCGCCCGTGACCGCGATGTGGCGGCCCTCGAAACGTCGTTCGCCCATCGCGTCAAACTCCCTTCGTTTCGAGCCAGCGCTCGGCGTCGATCGCGGCCTGGCAGCCCATTCCCGCGGCGGTGACCGCCTGGCGGTACACATGGTCCGCCACGTCCCCCGCCGCAAACACACCCTCAACCTTCGTGCGTGTGCCACGCTGCACGACGAGGTAGCCGTTTTCGTCGGTGTCGAGCTGGCCCTTCAAAAACTTGGTGTTCGGCGTGTGGCCGATGGCGATGAAGAGCCCACCACAATCGAGCACTCCCTTCTCGCCCGACACCAGGTTCTCAAGCTGCACCCCCGTGACACGGCCCGCTTGCACGTCGAGCACGTCCGTCACCACCGAGTTCCAAACAAAACCGATCTTCGGGTTGTCGAGCGCACGCTGCTGCATGATTTTGCTGGCGCGCAGGGAATCGCGGCGGTGCACAACATGGACCTTCGTTGCAAAGCGCGTCAGGAAAGTCGCTTCTTCCATCGCGGTGTCGCCACCGCCGACCACGACCACTTCGCGGCCCTTGAAAAACGCGCCGTCGCAGGTGGCGCACGCCGACACACCGCGGTTGCGCAGCGCAGTTTCATTGGGCAAACCGAGCCACCGCGCGCTCGCGCCCGTGGCGATGATCACCGCGCGCGCTGTGTGCCACTCGCCGTCGGTCGTGCGCAGGCGCTTGACGTCCCCGGCGAGTTCGCAGGCCTCGACGTTGTAGGGTCGGATGTCCGATCCAAACCGCTCCGCCTGCTTCTTGAAGAGCTCCATCATCTCCGGGCCCGTCACCCCGTCGGGGAAACCGGGGTAGTTCTCGACCTCGGTCGTGAGCATCAACTGCCCTCCCGGCAGCAGGTCCGGTGCGTCGCTGCTGGGTTCCCCCTCGAAAACGACGGGCCGCAGCCCCGCGCGGGCGGCGTAGATGGCGGCGGTGTAACCGGCAGGACCGGAACCGATGATGATGACGTCGTGGACGGCGCTCATGGGGTAGCGGGGTCGGCGTAACCGACGGGGGGGCGGATCGGGAGGGGGCGTCTTCGGGGACCGCTGCGCGGCGCGGGGGACCGCGGGCGGAGCGGCGCGTGGTCCCCTGGGGAAATCGTCCCCCCAAAGGAGCGCCGAAAAGGAGCGCGAGTCTACCAGTCGGGCCGACGGCCTTCGCCGCCGGATTGGGGCGCACTTTTGGGTCGCACGGGTCGCTACCGTCCCCCCGTGGGATCGGTGCAAGCTTCGGACGAGGGCGACGGGCAACACTTCGAACGCGAGTGGCGTCCGTCGGCCATGGAACTTGCCCGCGACGTCCGCACGGCCGCGCGAAGGGCGCTGATGGCGGCGCTTGAGCGCACTCCGTCGAGCCGCGGGCTGGGGCTCGGCCAGGACTGGCTGGCACCCACGGGGCAAGGCGTTGGCGACACGACGTACAGTCTCGACCGCGCCGCCGAAGACGCACTGAATCCATGGTTCGAGGCCCGCGCGCGCCAGGGCCCGCTGTCGCTCTTCAGCGAAGACACGGGTTGGCGCCATGGCGGTCCGCGCCGCGGCGGCGGCATGCGCTCGCTGGCGGGTTTCGACCACGGGGGTCCGCGCATCGTGGTCGACCCGGTCGACGGCACACGCAACCTGATGAGCGACCTGCGCTCCGCGTGGACCGCCATTGGATTTGCGCCCGCGGGCCCCGACCAACCGCACATGCGCGATGTCACCGGTGGATTGCTCGCCGAGATCCCCGACAGCCGCGGCGCGCGCGCACGCGTGCTGTTCGCGAGCCGCGGCGCCGGGGCGTACCTTGAGAGCCACGACCTCGCGGGGCGAGCGCTCGAACCCGCCGCGCGGCTCAGCGCCGATGGGGAGGTGCGCTTTGACCACGGGTACTTCCCGTTTTTCAGGTATGCACCCGACCTGCGCCCAGCCATCGCGTCGGTCGAAGCAGCGTTTTTCGAGCGCCTCGCGCGGCTCGAAGGTGCGGACGTGCGCAACTGCTGGGACGACCAGTACATCGCCTCGGCGGGCCAGCTCGCGTTGCTCGCACTCGGCACCTACCGCATGGTGGTCGACCTGCGTCCCCTGATGGCGGCGCGGCTCGGGCGCTCCACCCAGCCGTCGAAACCCTACGACGTGGCCGGTGCGATCCTCGTGGCCCGCGAGGCGGGTTGTCCGGTGCTCCACCCGGAGGGGGGTGCGCTCGACTTCCCCTTGGACGCGACGACACCGGTCGCGTTCGCGGGATTCCACGGGGCCGAGGCCGCAAAGCGCCTGCTCCCCCACCTCTTGGCCGCCCTGGGAGTTCCCGCACCCGGGATCGCCCTTCCCTGAGACCCAAGGCGCTCCGCGCCTGCGGTCGATGCGGCGGGCATGGCTCCCAAGAAGCGCTCCCGCCTTGCCACCGTGTTGATCCCGTTGGCCGCCGGCGGGTTAGTCCTCGCAATCGCATTGCCCGGGGGTCCCCGCGGGCCGCGCCACCCCCTCGCCGTCGACGAATGGCCCGGCTTCGAGGGTGGAAGCTGCGCCATCCCGAACCTCGCGGGGTTGATGCTGAAACTGCGCCTCGAGCGGCGCGATCAGCGGCTCGAACTGCGCCTCGATAACAGCGCGGGGTTGGGCTTCAACTGGCCAGTCGGCGACCTCTACACAAACCGCGATCAACACTGGGTCGGACTGCTCGAGCCCGGTGATTGGCGGCTCGCGGTGCGCACCCCGGATGAACCGCGTCCGATCGCCGAGCGTCGTTTTTCGTTGGCGGCGGGGCGCAACCACGGCATCGCGCTCGACCTGCGCGGACTGTCCGCCGACCCCGCGGCCGAGTTCGCGGTGGACATCGTCATCGACGGCGATGGGCCCGGCGAAACCGCGATCGCGGCGCTGGACAACCTGTTCGAAGCCCGCCGCCGGGGCGATCCGGATATGAAAGGGACCGCGCTCGCGCCCGTGCAATCGGGCGACCAGTGGGCCCTGCGGCGCGCGGTCGAGCCCGGCGAATACGTGCTATCGATGCCGAAGCTCGGCGTCGAAGCCGTGCTGTTCGCAGGTCCGTCCCAGGGGGTGCACACCCTGGTGCTTGAGGGCGCATCCGTCGCCCTCACGCTCATCGATCCCGATGGGCAGCCCTACCCCGCAGGAACACAGGTGTGGTGGAACGCCGCGCCCACAGTGTCGGCGCCGACGCTGATGTGGCGCGCGCGGGAAGCGGTGCTCACGGACGGTCCGCTACTGCTCGACACGATTGCGGGCGAGCTGCGGGTCGTCGTGAGCGCGGCGGGCGAGCGGGCGCTCTCCGCCCGTACGTCCGTCCGGCCCGGGACCAGCAACATCGAACTCGCCGTCGCGCCGCGCGTTACGTCCCGTCGGCCGTGAGGTAGCTCAACAGGCCCTCTTCCGCACGGAACAGGGCCGCGGCGCGCGCCGCTTTCAGGCTTTCGCTCACCACCGAGGCACTGACCCCCAGATTGCGCGCCACGTCCCGTTGCCGGTTCCCGCGCGTGAGCGCGACGAGCTGCGCCTGGCGCGGCGTCCAACCGGAGCGCACGGCGTGCATGAGGTCGAATAGCGCGGTCAGGAGCGCGTCGTCCTTGGGACCGAGCCCGCGCACCACGACCCAACTCCGGGAGCGCCGCGCCACGCCCAACGCGTCGCGCGCCGCGGATTCCGCGACCTCCTGGGGGGAAGACGCGCCGCCCGATCGACCTTCGAGCGCCCCACCCCAGCCCACCGCGACGGCCCTCGGGAACAGGCGCTCGGCGAGACGCCGCGCCAGGTCGAAGGCGTGCTCGGGACGGACCGCCACGGCCCGCAGGACACCGTTTGATCCCAAGTCGTACTCGACTTCTCCGTCGACGCTCCCCTCGAGTTCCCGCACGGCCGCGGCAAAGTCCGCGGTCGCCGCTGCGCGCTCGTTTTCGCCGCGGGGCGCCTGGAGCTCCACGAGCAGAACCAGCGGCGAGCGCCCCCCCGCGGGATCCATCGACAGCGATGGCCGCCCACGCGGCACCCGGGCCGGTTCCCCGTGGGCTTCCACTTGGGGCCAGTCCCCGCGCGTTCTAGGTTGCGCCGTCTGTGCTCCTCGCGTCCCCTTGTCGGGGCCGCTCTCCGCCGTTGTTGCCAGCACCTCTTGCCCCATGTGGATCGAACTCCAAAAGGACATCGCGCGCCCGGCGCCCGATGTCTACGCATTCCTGGTGGACCCCTCGCGCCTTTCGCTGTGGGTGAAGGGGTTGGTTGTGCACGAGCCCCTGCCCGGGCCGGAGCGCGGCGTAGGCGCGCGCTTTCGGCAAGAGCTGCAGATCTCGGGCTCGGCCTACGCCTTCGACGGTCGGATCACCCACGACGAGCCCGGGCGGGTCTTTGGCTACCGCCTGGAGCACGCTGAGGCGGCCCTGACGACGCGGTTTGACCTGCGCGGACTAAGCGCGGGCACGTTGGTCGTGGTCACGAACGAGGCGCAACTCAAGAGCCTGCGGCTCAAATTCGTCAAAGGCATGGTCGAGCGATTTTTGCGGGAGCAGATGGCGCTCAGCTTGGATCGACTTGCCGCCGCCATCGAGACCTCGGGCTAGCCCGGGTTATTCACCAGCTTTGCGATCGGACGGCCCAAACGGCGGCCTTTGGCCGCCTTTCGCCCTCTGGCGGCACTTTGCGACCACGGGCGTCCCTCGTTGACCTGTTCAAGGTCGACTGTGGATCCCGCGGCCGCAAAGCACCACCAGGCGACGACT
>Ga0163144_10014667_pt1 | contig 16248 bp, 17 predicted proteins | sample OliLak19BULKMAT1_FD_123175 | JGI IMG/M metagenome (GOLD analysis project Ga0163144, IMG submission 123175) | Freshwater microbial mat bacterial communities from Lake Vanda, McMurdo Dry Valleys, Antarctica - Oligotrophic Lake LV.19.BULKMAT1 | ecosystem: Environmental > Aquatic > Freshwater >... | reverse complement strand
AGTTCGCCGCCGATGAGGTTGATCGTCACGGCGGAACCCATCAATTCGCGCACGATGGGCAAGGAGTTGGTAATTACCCGGAGTTTTTTGCCCCGAATCAGCGGGCAAAGTCGAAATACAGTGCTGCCGCAATCCAGAAAAATCGTGTTGCCTTCGGCCACCAATTCGGCGGCGCGTTCGGCGATGCGGGCCTTTTGGTTGGCGTGAGCGGCGGTTTTTTGGGCGAATTGGACCGGGTTGCGTTCCAACCCCAATTTCATGGCCCCGCCGTGAGTGCGCACGAGCAGGCCACGTTCGGCGAGGGTAGTCAAGTCACGGCGGACGGTAATTTCGGAAGTGCCTAGCAGCGGGGCCAGTTCGCCCACCTCCACCGACCCCTTCGCGTCGAGCCACTCCAAAATTTTTAGCGTCCGAACTTGAAAACTCATCCGATCTAGGTTTATTTGTTCAAAGTTTGTCAAATATAATCTTTTTCAATCAAAATCATCCCCGCGAGGGTTTTTTAACCCTCGCGGGGTTTAGTACAACCCGCATGATCCCCTCCATTCGACTCCGCGACGAAACCCTGCTTTCCGACAACTGGTACGTGTTGAAAAAATTCACCTTCGACTACCAGCATAGAAACGGCACCTGGAGCACCCAATCGCGGGAAGCCTACGACCGGGGCAACGGGGCGGTGATTTTACTGTACAACCAGGAAAAGGGGACGGTCATCCTCACCCGCCAGTTTCGCCTGCCCACCTACGTCAACGGCAACCCAACCGGAATGCTCATCGAAGCCTGCGCGGGCCTGCTCGACAGCGACGACCCCGAAACGGCCATCCGCCGCGAAACCGAGGAAGAAACCGGCTACCGCCTCGACCACGTCGAAAAGGTGCTGGAGGCGTACATGAGTCCGGGTTCGGTAACGGAAAAACTGTTTTTTTTCATCGCCGAGTACTCCGACAACACGGCGAAAAACGCGGGCGGCGGCGTAGACGAGGAGGATATCGAGGTGCTGGAAATGCCCTTCACCGAAGCCCTCGCCGCCGTGAGAACGGGCGAAATTCAAGACGCTAAAACGATTTTGCTGCTGCAACACCTCCAACTCAACCGCATTTTAAACGGCTAATTTTATGGAAAAATCCCTGTTAATCCTCGTCGCCGGGCCGTACCGCTCCGGCACCAACGACGACCCCGTTTTGATTGAAAAAAATCTTCAACGACTCGAAGCGGTGACCTTGCCGCTCTTCCGGGCGGGACACATTCCGATGATTGGCGAATGGGTGGCGCTGCCCCTGCTCCGCGTGGCGGGTTCGACCGGCCCCGGCGATGCGCTTTCCGAAGAGATTCTCTACCCCGTGGCACACCGGCTGCTCTCGCGCTGCGACGCGGTGCTGCGGCTGGAAGGTGCTTCGAAGGGGGCCGACGAAGACGTGCGGATTGCCACGGAGCGTGGTTTGGCGGTGTACTACCGGCTGGAGGATGTGCCGGGATGCGGGTAAACTTCCCGAATTTAACTTCCCGGAAGTTTTGAACCCCGCGTGGAACGCTTCCAGGAAGTTAAATTCGGGAAGTTTACCGAACTTACGAACACTTAGTTGACAGAAGTCTTGAAAATCACTGCCGTTCAATCGTTGACGTTCGAGGAGGAAGTCGTTGAAAATCTCCGCGCCGCCCTGCGGCTTTCGCCCGGCGAACGGGTCGAGCGCGCGCTGGAGTTGGCGGATCGGTCGCGTTTTTTAGCCAACCTCCCCATGCGCCTGACCCGCGATTTCCACCTGCGTCTCATCCGCTTGCTCAACGAAACCGGGCTGGAGTACCTCATCGTGGGCGGGTTCGCCGTCAACGCCCACGGCTACCTGCGGGCCTCCGACGACTTCGACCTCTGGCTCCACAACGCAACGGAAAATCTGACGCGTTTTCGGAAAATTCTCCTCCGCCTGGGCATGGACGAAACGCGGGTGTACGACCTGGTGCGTAGCATCGCCCGCCCCGGCGACACCGCCGTGTACCGCTTCACCATCGAAGACCATCCCGTCGATTTCATGCTGGCGTTGGCCGGGGTTGAAAATTTTGCTTTGGCCCGGCAACAGGCGTTTGTCATTCAACTCGATGACGTGGCCTTCCCTTACCTCTCGCTGGAAGACCTCATCCGCGCCAAACAAGCTACGGGCCGCCCCAAAGACCAGGTGGATACCGAGGTATTACTGAAAATTCAGGAGGGGAAAGACCGGACACTGCTTTGAAAAACTCAAACTTCCCGGAAGCGTTCCACGCGGGGTTCAAAACTTCCGGGAAGTTAAATTGAGAAATTTAGCCCCATGCCATATCGCCACACCGTCCGCCACCGGGTCTACACCTTCCCCGACCTGAAAAGCCTCCTGGCCAAAGCCAGCCCCCGGCGCTCGGGCGACGAACTGGCGGGCGTGGCGGCCACCAGTTACGAAGAACGCGTAGCCGCTCAAATGACCCTCGCCGACCTGCCGTTGACGGTTTTTCTGGAAGAACCCCTGATTCCCTACGAGCAGGACGAAGTCACCCGCCTGATTTTTGATTCGCACGACGCGGCGGCCTTCGCGCCCGTTAAAAGCCTGACCGTTGGGGAATTCCGCGAGTTTTTACTTTCAGAAAAAACGACTTCTCCGCTGCAAACGCTCAGCCGGGGGTTGATGCCCGAAATGGTCGCCGCCGTGAGCAAACTCATGCGCGTCCAGGACTTAATCGCCGTGGCGGCGAAGTGCGAGGTAGTCACCAAATTTCGCAACACCATCGGCCTGAAAACCCGCCTCAGCACCCGCCTCCAACCCAACCACCCCAGCGACGACTTCCGGGGTATCGCCGCCAGCATCGTCGACGGCCTGTTCTACGGCTCCGGAGACGCCTGCATCGGCATCAACCCCGCCACCGACAACGTGCCGACGACCATCCGGCTGTTGGAAATGCTGGATTCCATCATTGGGCGCTTCGAGATTCCCACCCAAAGCTGCGTCCTCTGCCACGTTACCACCACCATTCAGGCCATCGAACAGGGTGCGCCCGTCGATTTGGTTTTTCAAAGCATCGGCGGGACGGAAGCCGTAAATTCTTCGTTCGGGGTGAATCTGGGTATTTTGCGGGAGTCCCAGGAAGCGGCGCTTTCGCACCATCGCGGCACGGTGGGCCGAAACGTGATGTACTTCGAAACCGGGCAAGGCTCAGCGCTGTCGGCCAACGCCCACCACGGCCTCGACCAGCAAACCGCCGAGGCGCGGGCCTACGCCGTGGCGCGTGCCTTCGACCCGCTGCTGGTCAATTCGGTGGTGGGGTTCATCGGGCCGGAGTATCTTTTTGACGGTAAACAAATCACGCGGGCAGGGCTGGAAGACCATTTTTGTGGTAAACTTCTCGGCCTCCCGATGGGCTGCGACGTATGCTACACCAACCACGCCGAAGCCGACCAGGACGATATGGACGCCCTGCTCACGCTCCTCGCTACGGCGGGCTGCACCTATTTCATGGGCGTGCCCGGTGCCGACGACGTGATGCTGCACTACCAAAGTACCTCCTTCCACGACGCGTTGTATTTGCGAAAACTGCTCGGCCTGCGCCCCGCGCCAGAATTTGAAAGTTGGCTGCTGCGGATGGGACTGATGGACGAAAACCTGAACGCCTTGCCGGTGAAGGCCGGGCATCGCTTGCTGGGAGCAGTTTCGTGACCCGGTTTCGGTTTTGATTTCGGGTCGATTGGGGCGATTCTCCCGAAAAAAGCCGTACTTTTGGCCGCCCAAACTGGCTCCCTAACCCCCCATTATCGCGGGCTTTTTGCCCCGACTTGCCCGCTGATGCGTACGCTCGAAGCCCTCCAGGTTCTACTCCAGTCGCCCAAGCGCGTCGTCATCACGACCCACCACAAACCCGACGCCGACGCCCTCGGCTCCTCGCTCGGTCTGGCCGGGTACCTCCAAAAAAAGGGCCACGCCGTCACCGTGGTGACGCCCTCCGACTACCCGAAGTTTCTGGCCTGGATGCCCGGCAACGAGGCCGTGGTGGAATTTAACGCTCGCAACCGCGCCCAGGCCGAAGGGCTGGTGGCCGAAGCCGAGGTGATTTTCTGCCTCGATTTCAACGCCCTCAACCGCATCAACGACCTGGCCGAGCCCGTCCGCCGCAGCCCGGCTACGAAGGTGATGATCGACCACCACCTCGAACCCGATGACTTCGCCGAGTTCCAGTTTTCCGACCCCTCGGCGGCGGCCACGGCGCAGTTGGTGTACCAGCTCATCGTCGACTTAGGCGACAAAGACTTGCTTGACCCGGCCATCGGCGAATGCCTCTACGCGGGGTTCATGACCGACACCGGCTCGTTTCGCCACCCCAGCACCAACCCGCAGGTACACCGCATGGCAGCGGAACTCATCGAGTTGGGCGTGAACACCAACCGCGTTCACCGTCTGATTTTCGACAACGTCTCCTCCGACCGCCTGCGGTTTCTGGGTTACGTGTTGTCGGAAAAACTGGTCGTGCTGCCCGAATACCGCGCGGCTTACATCGCCGTGTCGGGCGAGGAACTCCGGCGTTTTCGCTCCCAGACCGGCGACACGGAGGGCATCGTCAACTACGCCCTTTCGCTCGAAAATGTAGTGATGGCCGTGCTGATGATCGACCGCCGCCCGGAGGCCATCAAACTTTCCTTTCGTTCGGTGGGCGATTTTTCGGTCAACGACCTGGCCCGCAAGTACTTCAACGGCGGGGGCCACCGCAACGCCTCCGGGGGCAAAACCCACCTTTCGCTCGACGAAACCGTGGCGCTGTTCCTGCGGGTGCTGCCGGAGTTTAAGGACAAACTGCTGGCGGTTAAGTAGTTGGTAATTAGTGAACGGGTAATTTGGTAATTGGTTTTTTGAGATATGAATCTGGTTGTCAACTAATTGCCTAATTACCAATTTACCCAATTCCCTCTGCACGAGTATTTAAGTAAACTTTTTGGGGCAAACCGCCCGTTGTACCCCAACGCACCCCCGCGCCGGGCGGCGGGCCGTTCAAACTGTAAACCACAATTCTTAAACACTAAACCCGACGACATGCTTCGTTTCTTTCAAGTTCTGACCCTCCTCAGCCTCACGGCCTTCGTGCTTACTTCCTGCGATAAATTCCGAACCAGCGTGACCGACAGCGGGTTGAAATACCAGCTTCATGAACATAACGACGAGGGCCGTCTGGCCAAAGTGGGCGACATCCTCAGTTTTCACCTGGTTTTGAAAAATGACAAGGATTCTATTCTCCGCGACACGTACAAAGAATTGATACCCTACAAGATGGCCCTGCAACCGGCTTCGTTCAAGGGGGCTTTTGAAGAGGGCCTTACGTTGCTGGCCAAGGGCGACAGCGCCACGTTTTTCGTCAGCGCCGACTCGCTCTTCGGCAAGGCCATGCAACCCATGCCGCCCTCGATCGCCAAAGGCTCGGACGTGAGTTTTACCGTAAAAATGCTGGAGGTTCAAACCCGCGAGGAGTTTGAAAAAGGCCAGGAAGCCGCCCGCGCCAAGCAAAAAGAAACCGACGCCAAACTGGTGTCCGATTTTCTGACCAAAGCCCGCCTGACCAATATCCAGCGGACGCCCTCTGGCCTGACTTACGCCGTGACCACCCCCGGTACCGGCCCGCAGCCCGTCCGTGGTGACTCGGTGCAGGTACGTTACACCGGCAAGCTGCTCAATGGCAAGGAGTTCGACAGCAACACCGCCGACGGCATCCTGTTTCCAGTGGGCATGGGTATGGTCATTCCCGGTTGGGACGAGGGCATTCTGCGCCTGAAAAAAGGGGACAAGGCTACGTTCGTGATTCCTTCCACGCTGGCCTACGGCGAGCAGGGCGTACCTGGTTCCATCCCCCCCAACTCGGTGCTTACCTTCGAAGTGGAACTGGTGAACGTCCGCAAGGGCGGGCGTTGAGGTTTCTTTGAAAAGAAAACAAAAGTTGTCCTCCTGAAAAGACCTTTCAAGACGACAACTTTTGTTTTCTGGCCTCTCCGCTTTCTTAGGCAACGCCCCACCCATTTTTAGTGTAGTTTCGGTTAATTTTCAAGAAAAATCAACGCCGCCTACGCCATTCTCTCCTTCGCCTGCGTTGTTTTGTGACCATGAAAAACCACCGTTCCTACTGGAAAACCCTGCTCGTGTTTGGCCTCCTGGCCCTGGCGAGTTGCATTAAAGACGACCCTCAGCCCAGCAGTACGCAAAAACTGGAGGAAAACGAAGCCCAAATTAAAGCCCACATCGCTGCCCAGGGCCTGACCGTGCAGCGCAGCACCGACGGAGTGTATTACACCATCGTCAAAACCGGGGCGGGCAGCCCCCGGAAGGTTCTGGAGGGCGAGCAAGTGACCATCCACTACGTGCTTTCGCGCCTCGACGGGACGAAAATCGACAGTTCGTCGGTTCTGAAAAACCTACCCGACCAGTTTCCCTGGGGAGCGGGCCTGCGGGTGCCGGGGCTGGAATTGGGACTGAAGCTGATGAACGAGGGCGACAAAGCGGTGCTGCTGTTTCCCTTCACGCTGGGATACGGCAGCCTCGATTTCGACCTGCTCCCCGCCTACTCGCCCCTGCGCTACGACGTGACGCTGGTCAAAATCAGGAGCGAAGACGAACAGATCGACGAGTATCTAGCTGCCAAAAAGCTCGGCCCCGTCGAGCGCCTGCCGTCTGGCCTGCGTTACATCCGCACCCAGGCCGGAACCGGTGCCCAGCCCAACAGCGGTCAGACGGCCTCGGTGGGGTACACCGGCAAACTCCTCAGCGACGTGCAGTTCGACCTCGGCACCTTCGAGTTTACGCTCGGGGCCAACCGGGTGGTGAAGGGTTTCGAGGAAGGCATCGCCCGGATGAAAGTCGGTGAAAAGGGCTTTCTGGTGTTCCCCTCTTCGCTCGGTTACGGAAAAGCCGGCTCCTACGACAAACAACGCAACCTGTACCTCATCCCCCCCTACGCCCCGCTGCAATTTGAGGTGGAGTCGAAGGGCGTTAGATAAAAATTAAGAGTGAAGAGTTGTGGATTGATTTTTTTCACTTTTCACTCTTAATTTTTCACTCCAAATGACCCTCTGCTTCGCCACCAACAACGCCCACAAACTCGAAGAAGTCCGGGCGGCCCTGGGGGAGTCGTTCACGCTCCGAACCCTCGCCGAGGTAGGCTGCACCGACGTACTGCCCGAAACCGGCAACACACTCGAAGTCAATTCCCGCGAAAAAGCGGAGTATCTCCACACCCACTACCACGTCGATTGCTTTGCCGACGACAGCGGCCTGGAAGTCACGGCGCTGAACGGGGAGCCGGGCGTCGATTCGGCCCACTACGCCGGACCCCAACGCAGCCACGCCGATAACATCGCCCTGCTGTTGAAAAACCTCGGGGAGAATCCCGACCGCTCGGCCCAATTCCGCACCGTGTTCACCTTGATTTTAGGCGGAGAACTCTACCAATTCGAGGGCAAAATCCGGGGCCATCTCCTCGATGCCCCCCGTGGCAGAGGCGGCTTCGGCTACGACCCGCTTTTCGTACCCGAAGGCCACGTCCGCACCTTCGCCGAATTGAGTGTAGCCGAAAAAAACACCCTCAGCCACCGGGCGAGGGCGTTGGAGAAAATGGTGGAATTTTTGAATGGCGAATTGAGAATGGACAATGGAGAATGAAATACATCGTCGGTTTTCATTCTCCATTGTCCATTCTCAATTACTTCTCGTCTTGCTTCCGAATAATCGCGATCAGTTTCTTCAGTTCTTTTTGCCGCTCTGCGTCGGCGGGGGGAAACTCCATTTTCAACTCCCGGAGTTTGGTCAGCAAAATCTGGCTGACGATCAGGCGCATATTCTTTTTGTCATCGGCGGGTACCACGTACCAGGGCGCGCGGGGGCGGGCGGTGGCGTTGATGGCGGCTTCGTAGGCTTTTTGGTAGTCGTGCCAGTGTTCCCGTTCCTTCACGTCGGCTTCCTCAAATTTCCAGTTTTTTGTGGGGTCTTCGATGCGGGCAATGAGGCGTTCGCCCTGTTCTTTTTTTGAAACGTTCAGGAAAAATTTCAGCACCACGATGCCGTTGCGGTGCAGGTATTTTTCGAGGTTCACCAGGTCTTTGTAGCGATGCTTCCAGAGCGTGTCCAGGTCGTCGGTTAATTCTTCGGGCAGGCGCTGGCTTTGGGTGATGATAGCCGGGTGAACCTTCGTCACGAGCACCTCTTCGTAGTAACTCCGATTGAAAATCGTGATGGTACCGCGTTCGGGCAAGCGGAGGTTGGTGCGCCAGAGGTAATCATGGTCTAGTTCTTCGAGGCTGGGCCGCTTAAAATTGTGGATTCGGATTCCAAACGGATTCACGCCCGACATCACGTGCTTGATGGTTCCGTCTTTGCCCGCCGCGTCGAGGGCCTGGAAAATCATCAGCAGACCGTAGCGGCTGTGGGCGTACATTTTGGTTTGCAGTGCGTCCAACTCCTCCCGAAACTCGGCCATGCGGGCCTCGTAATCGGCATCCTCTTCGTACAAATCCTTGATTTTGGTCGGGGCGTCCGACACGTTAAATTCCTTTTCGCCCGTGTGCTCGAAGTCGGCGAGGTCGATTTTTAGCTTCATGCGTTTTGTAGGTTTTACGGTTTTTGGTTTACAGTTTACGGTTAAAAACATTTTCAACCATAAACTGTAAACCAAAAACCGTAAACCAATTTTAAACTTCCCAGCCCAAACTTCGGTTTCTCTTTCGTGAAAACGCATCTCTTTTTTCAACTCGCCACGCTGCTCGGTACGCTGTTTTCAACGTCAGCAGTTACCCAACCAACTTCAGTCATGAACGAATCCCTGAACGTCGCCACCCCAACTGCTCCGTCTTCCACCGCCGACAGCCTGCACGTTGCCACCTTTGGCAATGGCTGTTTCTGGTGTACGGAGGCCGTTTTTCAAAATCTCGAAGGCGTCGAAAAAGTCGAGTCGGGCTACTCGGGCGGCCCCAAACCCAACCCCACGTACAAGGAAGTTTGCAACGGAAACACCGGCCACGCTGAGGTACTGCAAATCACCTACAACCCGCAGAAAATCAGTTTCGACGAACTCCTCGAAGTGTTTTGGAAAACTCACGACCCCACCACCCTCAACCGACAGGGAGCCGACGTGGGCACCCAGTACCGCTCGGTGATTTTCTACCACGACGACGAACAACGCCGCCTGTCGGAAGCCTACAAGCAAAAACTCGACGCGTCGGGCGCTTTCCCCCGGCCCATCGTGACTGAAATCAGCCCGTTGAAGGCGTTTTTTAAAGCCGAGGATTATCACCAGAATTACTTCAACGAACACGGCGAAAACCCCTACTGCCAGATGGTCGTCCGCCCCAAAGTGGAGAAGTTCCAGAAAGTGTTCGCGGGGAAATTGAAGAAGTAATTTCAACCATAAAAAAGGGGTCACGCTGAGCGGAACGGTCCGCTCAGCGTGACCCCTTTTTTCTTCAAAAAACCACCTCCCGTACCCCCGCCCCTTCCAGAATCAATTCCGCTGCTTTTTCGGCAATGGCGATGACGGGGGCGTTGGTGTTGCCCGAAATCACGCTGGGCATCACCGAGGCGTCGGCCACGCGCAGGCCCTCCAATCCCCGTACTTTCAGGCTGCCCGGCTCCACCACCGCCAGATCGTCCAAGCCCATTTTACAGGTGCCGACGGGGTGGTACACGGTTTCGACCGTCGCCAGGATGTGCTCGATAATTTGCTCATCCGTAACCGACTCGACCGGGTAGTTGAGGGTATTTTCGCTGCGAAAGGGCGCGAACGCGTCGGAAAGCAACACCTCGCGGGCTACCTTGAATCCCCGCACGAGGGCGTCGAGGTCGTCGGGGTCGGAGAGGTAGTTGGGCTGAATCAGCGGGGCATCGAGCGGGTGTGTCGAACGCAGCCGCACGTAGCCCCGGCTTTGGGGTTTGAGCAGCGTCGGCAGGATAGTGAACCCTTCGGTTTTGGGCAGGCTGGGGTAATCGTGCAGGTCGTAGCCCATCACCGGGGCAAAATGAAGCTGGATGTCGGGGCGGTCGAGGCCCTCGCGGGTACGCACAAACGCCCCGGCTTCGAGCGGACTGGCCGAAATCGGGCCTTTTTTCAGCAGTAAATACTTGAGGAGATTGAGCGGGGTTTCAACGTTGTTATACGTCAGGCGCTGGTTGCAAAGCACGTTCATGTTGACGAAGACGTGATCCTGCAAATTATCCCCCACTCCCGGCAGCGCATGGTGGGTAGGAAGGCCCATGTCGTGGAGGTAATCCGCCGGGCCAATGCCCGATAGCAGCAACAATTGCGGCGACTGAAACGCCCCCGCCGTCAGGATCACGTCTTTCGTGGCCCGCACCAGTTCGACGGGGCCACCGGGGCGGGTGCTGGTTTCCACGCCAATGGCCCGCTGCTCTTCCAGCACCACGCGGTGAACCTGGGCACCCGTCATCACGTGCAGGTTGCGGCGGTCGAGGGCGGGCCGCAGAAAGGCCGCCGCCGTGCTGTGCCGACGGGCATTTTTGATTGTGAATTGAAACAGCCCGGCTCCGTCCTGGGTGGCCCCGTTGAAATCGTCGTTGGCCGGGATGCCGCGCTCGCCGCAGGCGGCCACGAAGGCTCCGGCCAGGGGCGTCACGTAGCGGTTACGGGTGACGTTGAGCAGGCCGTTTTTTCCGTGAAAGTTGTTCTGAAACTGCTCGTTGTGCTCCGATTTCCGGAAGTAGGGCAGCAGGTCATCGTAGCCCCAGCCCCGATTTCCGGCCCGTTCCCAGTCGTTGTAATCTTCGCGGTTGCCCCGGATGTAGGCCATGCAGTTAATCGAACTGCTGCCGCCGAGTGCCTTGCCTCGCGGCTGGTACATCCGCCGGTTGCGGACGAAAGGTTGGGGTTCGGTGAAAAAATTCCAGTTAACCTCCGAGTGGTGCAGTTTGGAATACGCCGCCGGGACGTGAATCTCGAACTTTCGGTCTTTGCCCCCCGCTTCGAGCAGCAGCACCTGATTTTTTGGATTGGCCGAGAGCCGGTTGGCCAGCACGCAGCCCGCCGAACCGGCCCCGACGATGATGTAATCGAATTTCATGGCAACCAGCGAGTTAGGGTAGGTGAAGAGTCGCCCCGGTTTTTCAGAACCAGGGCGAAGTGTTGGTTAGGTGCCGGGTCGGAACAGGGGGACGAACGTAGGGCTTTTGGCGGAATAAGTCAACCCTCACTTTGTTCAATGCCAAAAAATCCGTTCCAAAATTCCGCCTGGTGGCACCGGCAAGCGGTTTTCCCTTGTTCAGAAAAGGGCGTACTTTGACCCGCCAATTGCCCCACTCCATGAACGTCCGGCCCCTAACCGCCCTCTTGCTTTTTTTCTTTTCCTGCCAGTCGAAAACGCCGCCGGTTGCGGACGTGGTGGATTCCGTACGCACCGAATCGGTTCCCACCGACACGGCGGTGGTGGCGCTCCTTTCGCTAAAAAAAGCGGGTGTTTTTAGGGAAGCCAGGCCCGTCACCATCGCCGAAGACCCGGTGTACCACCGGCAAAAAACCTACGCTGCCGTGCCGCTGGAGGTGGTTTTACGGAAAATTCCTGGTTACGACCGCGCCAACCCGGCCAGCACGCAGGTAATTTTTGAATGCGAAGACGGCTACAACCCCTCGATGCCGCTGGCAAAAGTGCTGAGCCGAAAAGCCTACCTCGCCATCCGCGACCTGGACGCCCCCGCCGGACAGGATTGGATTACGGTGGAAAAAGCCGGGCAAACCAAAACCGCCGCGCCGTTTTACGTGGTGTACACCGACGTGCCGCCCCGCGACGAAACCTTCAAGTGGCCCTACAACCTGGCCCGCATCCGGCTCCAGCCCGCCGGCGACGAACTGGCCCTGCTCCACCCGACGGGCACGCCCGAACGCGGTTACGCGCTGTTTCGTACGCACTGCCTTACCTGCCACGCCCTCAACGGCGCGGGCGGCACGATGGGGCCGGAGTTGAATGTTCCGAAAAACATCACCGAATACTGGCGGGACGCCGACCTCCGCGCCTTCGTGCGCAACCCGGCCAGCTACCGTCACGGGGTGAAAATGCCGCCCGTGACGACGGCACAGGTGAGCGAGGAAGAATTGGAAGAACTACTGGGGTACCTGAAATTTATGGCGGGGCATAAAACCGGAGGGTGAGCGCGGCCCCACGTTTTGATTTCCAAAAAAAAGGGCTGTCATCCCGACGACGGAGGGAACTTTCGCGCTGGAGAAGGAAGCGATTCCGAGGGCAGGGGCGAAAGTTCCCTCCTTCGTCGGGATGACAGAACGGACCCAGCTTCGTTACCATCCCCCTTACGGAGTTTTACAAATCCTGCCGTTCTTTACGACAAACCATTTTTTCAAAGATGAAAAAACGCTCGCTCCTGACCCTATTCGTTTGCCTGCTCCTCAGTCCGGCCTTCGCCCAAAACCCCGAAGAAGCCGCCGTGCAGGCCACCATCGACCGGCTGTTTGAAGGCATGAAAAAAGCGGATAGCAGCCTCGTGAGGAGTGTGTTGCACCCCACCGCCCGGCTGCAAACGGCCTACGTGAGCAAAGAAGGCAAACCCCTGCTGCGAAGCGAGCCGATTGCCGCCTTCCTGAAGGCCGTGGGCACGCCCCACAAGGAAGTCTGGGACGAGCGCGTAAGCGCCTACAACATCCGGGTGGACGACAACCTCGCCACTGCCTGGACGCCCTACGAATTTTACGTGGATGGGAACTACCTGCACGGAGGCGTCAACGCCTTCCAGTTGTTCCGCTCACCCGAAGGCTGGAAAATCATCCAGATTTGCGATACGCGGAGGAAGAAGAACTGAATGAAAGAATGAGTGAATGAAAGAATGAGTGAATGAAAGAATGCCTTGCTATTCATTCATTCACTCATTGTCAATAATCCCCTCCCGCGCCGCCGCCGCCGAAGCTGCCGCCGCCGAAGCCTCCGAAACCGCCGCCACCACCACCACCACCGCCGCCCCAGCTACCGCCACCCGACGAACTGCCCCAGCCGCCAAAGGTGACGAAGGGCGGGAAAAAGCCCCCGCCGCCCCGGTAGCGATTGCCGCCGCCCTTGTTTCGGTTGCTGAAGAAAATGATGGCGATGATCACCAGCACGATGATCACTAGCAGGCCCGAAGGAAAGCCTCCGCCTCCGTCGCGGGCGGTGTCTTTTGGCTCGGCTTTATATTCGCCGCTGGCGCGGCGGATGATTTCGTCGGTGGCCTGGTCGAGGCCGGTGAAGTACTGTTCCTGCTTGAAGTTGGGCGCGAGGATGTTGCTCACGATGCGCTTGCAAATAGCATCGGGCAAGGCCCCTTCGAGGCCGTAGCCGGGGGCGATGAAAATCTTCCGGTCGCCAGTGGCCCAGAGAATCACCACGCCGTTGTTTTTTTCCTTACCACCCACGCCCCAGGCCCGACCCAGCGCGAAGGCGTAGTCGCCGGGCGGGTTGTCGCCGGTGGTTTTTACGATCACAATGGTCACCTGGTTGGAGGTGGAATCGTTGAAAGCCACCAGTTTCCGCTCCAGAATGTCGCGCTCGCTGCCGCTGAGCATTCCGACGAAGTCGTTGACCAGCCGGGGCGGGTTGGGTTGGGGGGGCAGGTCCTGGGCGAAGGCGCTCACCGTCAGCAGCCCCGCCAGCAGCGCGCCGAGCCAGGGGATTCGGCGGCTGAAAAGGAAATTCTTCATTGAAAATCAGTTCCCAAACGAAAGGTCGTCGGGCAGTTCGTTGCGGTCGTCGCTGCGGTAGGGGAAATACGCCTTGAGTTGTTGGCCGGCGCGACGGATGCCTTCAGCCAGGCCGTCCACCAGTCGCCCGGCCCGTAGGTATTCGCGCATGGCGTCGCGGGTGCCGTTCCAGAAATCGGGCGGCACCACGGCGTCGATGCCCGAATCGCCGAGCAGGGCAAACTTGTGGTCGTCGAGGCTGAGGTAAAACAGCACCCCGTTGCGCTGGGCCGTTTGCTGCATATTCAGGGCGGCAAACACTTCCTTGCCCCGTTCGAGCGGGTCGGGCAGCGGGCAGGTTTGCTCCACGTGAACCCGGATTTCGCCCGACGTATCCCGCTCCGCGTCGCGGATGGCGGCGAGGAGGTTGGCTTGTTCGGTTTCGGTGAAGAAGGACATGGAGGATAGTCGTCAGTCTTTAGTCGATAGTCGTCAGTCTTTAGTGTCAATTTTGGATTTGACTATCGACTAAAGACTGACGACTATCGACTAAAATTAAAACTGTACCGTCGGGGCGTTTTGAGAGGCGGCGCTGGCTTCGAAGTAGCCTTTTTCTTTAAAGCCAAATAGCTTGGCCGTGAGGTTGGCCGGGAAACTCCGCACCGTGGAGTTGTAGCCTCGGGTGGCGTCATTGAAATCGTTGCGCGACACCTTGATGCGGTTTTCGGTGCCCTCGATTTGCGACTGCAATTCCAGGAAATTCTGGTTTGCTTTCAGGTCGGGGTATTTTTCGACCGACACCAGCAACCGCGACAAGGTGCCGCCGAGCTGATCCTGGGCCGCCTGGAATTTCTTGATGTTTTCGGGAGTCAGGTCGTCGGCGCTCAGTTTCATCGAGGTGGCACTAGCGCGGGCGTTGATCACGTCGGTCAGGGTGCTTTTCTCGAAATTAGCGGCTCCTTTCACCGAATTGACGAGGTTGGGAATCAAATCGGCGCGGCGCTGGTAATCCGACTGCACGGCGGCCCACTTGCCCTTCACGGTTTCGTCGAGTTGCACCATTTTGTTGTACGAGCAGCCGCTGAGCGAGTAGACGAGCAGGGCGGCGACGGCGTAGCTGAAAAAGCGTTTCATCAGGAGATGTTGGTTAGTTTTTGGAAAAAGGGTCTAAAAAAGATTGGGCCAAAAGTAGGCGTTTGGCCGGGTTTCTCAAGTTGAAATTGGGATGAAGCGCCGCCCGCCGGGCGCGGCGGGCGGGTGGGAGTGGGATGAGCGGCGGGGAGTGGCCCGGTTTTTCCGCCATCGCGCCGCCGCGTCGGCGAGCGGGTTGGTTCGTAGTTTTGGAAAAAATAGCCGAACCCGGTCGGGAATCGCGCCCAATGGGTTGGCCTCCTATTTCCCTCCTGCGGTGAATGGATAGAAACGAGTTACGAGCGTCGATTTTCCCGAAGTTTACACGGCGAATCGCTAAATTTGGTCAAAATCAATCCAGCCATGCTGACTACCGTAGAAGGCATTTACGAAAACGGCCAGATTATCTGGTCTGAACCTCCACCCGTTCATAAAAAAACAAAAGTGATGGTGACGTTTCTGGAAGAAATCGGACCCCTGCCGTCCACGTTGAAACCGAGGGTGGGGGGAACCATGAAAGGCGAAATCTGGATGTCGGAGGATTTCAATGAACCCCTTGACGACTTGAAGAAGTACATGTAATGCAGATTCTGCTCGACACGCACGTGGTTCTGTGGGCCTTAGAAACCGTTCCACGGTGGCCGTCATGCTGAACTTGTTTCAGCATCTTCCCCTCTCAGTCCAGGCTACTTTCTGGTAACAAAATGCTCGGTTAGCCAGCGGGAAGTTGCTGAAACAAGTTCAGCATGACGGCCAGCACAATTCCTCCTACCGCCCTGCCGCCCCCTTAACCCCGGCTCTCCTCACTCACCTGCTCCTGCTCGAACGTAAACTCGTGCAGCAGCCGCGCCCGCTCGCGGGTGTGGCGGGCTTTTTCGAGAAACTGCCCGGCTTCATCCGAATGGCCCGATTCGGCAAAAGTCTGCCCGGTTTGTTCGAGTAGCAAAATCGTTTCTTCCAGTCCCCGAATCACGCTCCAGAGCGAGTCCTCGACGGATTTCGTCACTTCGGCCAGCAATGAACTGGCCGTGAAGGCGTGCCCGGTGTGGCAACGATACCGAATCAGTTTGCCTTCTTTGAGTTGCGTGAGGGCGCCGTGGCACTCCGGGCAGGTCAGAGACGAGTGCTGGCCCATCTGTTGAATTCCCATCTCGAATGCATTTTTTTGGGCGGCAATGCCCACTTCGGTTTTCAGTCGTTCCAATTCTTCAGCGGAAACCGCGTCCGGTTCGGGAGCCGGTTCCTCAACCAACCGACTGAGCAAGGCTCCCAGTTCGGCCATCGGTAAGCGGTAGTCTACCGCCACGTATTCCAGCACGCTGGTGGGCATACTGGGGTACATCGCATCGTCGGGTTCCTGGATGACGCTCAGCCCGCCGAGTCGTTTCACCGACCACATTCCGGCGGTGCCGTCGTTGAGCAGGCCCGTCAGCACCACGCCGATGACCCGTGGGCCGTAGGTGT